>NNBT01000100.1_pt1 | contig 13679 bp, 6 predicted proteins | sample 1173831 | NCBI WGS metagenome assembly NNBT01 (sample SAMN07173936, study PRJNA388173) | plant metagenome | isolation source: symbiotic tissue sample KVJ10 | place: Norway: Troms, Kvaloya island | reverse complement strand
GCACCATTTTCACCCACGAGTACAATCATCTCGTTGGGGTGAATCGTCAGATTGATGTTTTTCAGGATTGGCTGATTGCTATTGGGATAGGTAAAGGATAGATTTTTAATGTCAATACCTGCTTGCGATCGGCGATCGTTCCCATTTCTTTGAAAGTTCCGATTGTTAGCAGCCGATTCTCTGACTTCTCCCCATACCTTTGTTACTGACTTTGATTGCAACTCTGCATGAGAATGGGACAACTGCGGCTCTAACTCCAAAAGCTGAAAAATCGGCGTTGTTGCCAGTGCAATATTATATAACTCTGACCCACCAGACATCAGATTATCCAAACTCCGACGCACTTCCAAAATTACCCCAGTGTAAAGTGCCAAATCTCCTAATGTATGAGTTCCGCCTAACACTCCCTGGATGACGTATATGTATGGCAACGCCAAGCCGAACCCACTCAATAAAGACCACCCAATAACCGCTGTTGTCCCCCGACGGCGGATTTGTTCCATTGCTCGAAAAATGGTACGGTAAAGTCCGTGCCAGCGCTCTAGTAGTAAGGGTTGCAAGCTAAACAAGCGTATTTCTTTGGCGTATGTTTCCCCGGTTAAAACTGTTTTATATAAGTTCATTTCCCGAAGAACACTCGCTTGAGTTCTTTCTACTCCCCAAGCTTGCTTACGGTATTTCATCTGCACATACATCACGGGGGTAACGCAGCTAAACAAAATTAGCGGTACCCACCAAGCAAGGGACACCGAAAGCAGTATGGCTGGAATGAAGATAAAAATTCCTTCTAACATTGTCACCAGCCTGAGACAAAGCTCTGGAAGTCTTTGCACTCCCTTTTCGGTCAACTGCACCAAATTGAGCAAATCGGGTGTTTCAAACAGAGCAATATCTTCAAAAGTGGCAACCTTTTCAATCACTTGTCCTTGGACAAAGCCGAAAATACGGTCGCGCAGAGAAGTATACACAAAGGCATTGATGTTAGCGATCGCATCACTGACCAAATTTACTAGCAGCGAACCTGCAATACTGTACAGTAGCAACGGTTGCGAAAGTATCAGGGTGATGGCATTCTGCGTTGTCCCTGTACTCAATAGGCGGGTAATTTCATCAATAATCGTTTTGTTGAGCCAAATGGCGATCGCTGGGCCTGCACCACCCAGTAATGTCAATATTGTTACATAGCGTAGCTCCTTTGGAACTACCTGTATCACTGTTGCTACACTCCGGCGAAATGCTTGGAATGGAGAAATTTCAATTATTTGCATATATTTTAAAGTAGCAAATAATAGCAAAATTCCCAGACAGACGTTGTGATCTCAATTCAACGGTTTTGGAATTTATGACTCAGGTTGTTGTTGCTGCTCGTGCTAGTAAAATTGCGCCTTCTTTGTTTCCACAAGTTACTCCTAGTACATTTTCTTGGTTTGATGCCCAAGTACATTTGCAATATGCACCGGAAGAATTTGAGTGTGCAGTGGCACTTGAGTATGAAAAGTAATTATTGATACTGTATTTAGCTATAACAAATCTAAAAATCTTTCCAAGTATATACGAGCCTGCTTTCAAATCTTAGCTAGGGCAGAACGCTTAACTGACCGATTTGGTTTTTCTGGGCAAAGTAAACGCTCATATCAGACCATTTCTTAACAAGTGTACTTACGTAAAAGCTGCGTCTATTACATAGATATGTTGAAGTTAAAGTAAAAATAGATCACAGTAAATTAGCTGGTTACAATTTAGCGTTAGCCTCAATACGATATAACACAATACACCTAAAGTATTGATGTAGAGAAGCGATTTCTCACATCTTCAAAGACCAATTATCCTTCCATTAACTGTATTGCAATATAACAAGTTATGCATTGTTTGCTATTTAAATAGTGGGTTTTATGCCCATGAATATCAAAAAAACTTTGGGATTTAACAACCAAAGATGTGGCAGATTATCCTTTGTACAGTCAAGCAAGAAATTTATTTTTCGCTCTAATATTAAACATTGAAAATCGGTGCGATTAAAAATGCAACAATTACTAGCATTGATTGAACAAAAAAAACAAGAATATGCTCAATTACCCTTGTTTAGTTTTATGCAAGACAAGAGTATAAATGCCAGACAAAGATTAGCCTGGGCACCATGCGCTGCTCATTTTATTATGACTTTTGGCGAACTGAATAAGTATTTTTTGCGAGTAGAACCAACAAACGATCCAATTCAGGCACTAATTAACAACCATACTTATGAAGATGACCATCATTGGCTGTGGTTTCTCGAAGATTTGAAGAACCTAGAACTTGATAAATCATTGAAATTTAGTGATGCATTGAAATTTCTTTGGAGTGAAGAAACTAAGAATGCTCGCTGGCTAAACTATCAGCTATATCGATATACTTCAAAGGCTACTCCCATTCAGAAAATTGTAATTATTGAAGTTCTCGAAGCAACCGGAAACATCATGTTTTCAAATGCGGCAGAGGTTGGTAGAGAAATTAAAGCCATTACCCAAAAACCATGCCGATATTTTGCCGATTTTCATCTGAATGTTGAAACTGGTCACATCACGGGTACATCTGGAATAGAGCAATTTTTACAAGACATTCAACTATCAGAAGAAACTCGACAAGAAGCTTTTGAATTAGTTGAGAACTTATTTACAGTTTTCACACAATTTACAAATGAGCTTTTGATATATGCTAAAACCCATCAAATTGAGCCAGAATTAAAAGCTGCATAAATTCTTGAACAAGTTTTTTGTAATTGACTTCCCTACTTAATTTTAGACTTCAAGAGGAACTTTTGCTATGTCACAGAATGTACAGGATGTACAAAATATTGTAATTGTTGGTGGTGGTTCAGCTGGTTGGATGACAGCAGCTTATTTGAGTAAAGCACTAGATAAAAATATTAATATTACTCTAGTGGAATCATCTAATATCACCAAAATTGGAGTTGGAGAAGCAACTTTTAGTACCATCAAAGTATTCTTTGATTTTCTTGGGCTACAAGAATATGAATGGATGCCAAAGTGTAATGCCACATATAAAATGGCAATTAAGTTTGTCAACTGGAATGCGAAGGGGCAACACTTCTACCATCCCTTCCAGAGATATGAGGTGATTGATGGCTTTGATATCTCGGAATGGTGGCTGAAAATGAAGAAAGATAGAGAAGCATTTGATTATGCTTGCTTTCTAATTCCTTGGCTGTGCGACCATAAACTGTCGCCAAAATATTTAGATGGTAAGGTCTTCGATCGCAAAGTTCAAAATGAATTTTCTCAAGATAATATCGTCAAGAAAAATATCCTGGATAAGTTAAAGATTCAGTACCCCTATGCTTATCATTTTGATGCAAATCTACTGGCAAGATTCATGAAAGATTATGCAATGGAAAGGGGAGTGAAACAAATTGTTGATGATGTGGTAGATATTAAGTTAACTGAGGATGGGAGCATAGATAATCTCACAACTAAAGAGCATGGGATTCTCAGTGGCGACCTTTTCATTGACTGTACTGGTTTCCGTGGTCTTTTGATCAACAAAGCCCTTGGTGAGCCATTCATTTCTTATTCAGATTCACTATTGTGCGATCGCGCGATCGCCATGCAAATACCAACTGATATCAAAAAAGATGGTATCAACCCTTACACCACATCAACGGCACTTTCGTCTGGTTGGGTTTGGAATATACCTTTGTATGGCAGAAATGGTACTGGGTATGTTTATTCGAGTGCATTCATTTCTGCTGAGGACGCAGAACAGGAATTTCGCCAGCATTTGGGAGCTGTTGCCGATCATCGTCAAGCCTCTCATATCCAGATGCGGATTGGACGGAACAGAAACTCATGGGTGAAAAACTGTGTAGCAATTGGCCTTTCCAGTGGATTTGTGGAACCACTAGAATCTACTGGCATCTTCTTCATTCAACATGGAATTGAAGAGTTAGTTAGCCACTTTCCCAGCAAATCTTTCAACCAAGAGTTAATTCATAGCTATAACAAAGTTGTCGCTGACTGCATAGATGGTGTGCGAGAATTTTTGACACTTCATTACTATGCTAGCGATCGCACCGACACGGAATTCTGGAAAGCAACTAAGAACAATATCAAAGTTCCAGAAGAACTACAGGAAAAATTACGATTATGGAAAAATAGACTGCCAAGCAACAAGACTATCAACCCGAAATACCACGGCTTCGAGTCTTACTCTTATTCGGTAATGTTGCTGGGGCTAAATTACATGCCTGAAAGCAGTCTTCCCATTTTAGAACATATCGGAAATGACAACGCCGAGGCTGCATTTTTGGAAATTAGGGAAAGAGCCAATTACCTAACTTCAACTTTACCGTCTCAGTATGAATACTTAACTTATGTGATGAAGTCACAAGAACAGTCAGAGTATCTGAGTGTGGTTAGCGATCGCTCATATCAGATTCCCACACTAGTTTCATAATTTAGGAGAACCCAAGATGACGGTGAAACAAGTATGTGTGATTGGGGCTGGAGTCAGCGGATTAGTCTCAGCAAAAACGTTTCTTGAGGAAGGTTACGAAGTGACATTGTTCGAGAAACGGCAGGGACTTGGTGGTGTATGGGAAAGGTCGAGGGCTTACCCAGGACTGTCAATTCAAAATCCCAGAGACACCTATGCTTTCTCAGACTTTCCGATGCCTTCCTCTTATCCCGAATGGCCTTCAGGAGAGCAAATATGCGCTTACCTTGAATCCTATGCCCAGCACTTTGGTGTCACAGAAAAAATTCAGTTCGGTGCGAATGTCACCAAAGTGGAGCGCAAATCAGGAAATACTCCTGGATGGGTAGTTAGTGTTAGCTTTCAAGAAAATGGTCAGGAGATCGGAAAACAAAATTACGAGTTCGACTTTGTGATTGTGTGCAATGGTACTTATGATATTCCCTACATTCCTAACTTGCCGGGGATGGAAGAGTTTATTGCCGCCGGAGGTCAGGTAATACATACTAACAACTTTAATGACGGCTCTGTAATTGAGGGCAAGCGAGTGGTTGTTGTCGGTTTTGGCAAGTCAGCCACCGATTTAGCGAATCTCGCAGCTAGCAAAGCTAAGGAATGTACTCTTGTCTTCCGTCAAGCGCTGTGGAAAGTTCCTAACTTCTTTCTTGGTCTGTTGAACATCAAGTATATTTTCCTGACTCGGTTTGCAGAAACTTGGATGCCATATCATAAACTTCAAGGATGGGAAAAGTGGCTGCATAGTTTTGGCAAGCCGCTGGTGTGGGCATTCTGGCGGCTAAATGAGATTATGCTGCGCTTACAGTTTCCCCTTGATGCTTGTGGGATGGTGCCCAAACAACCGATGAACAAATTGATTGGTTGTAGTATTGGCTTAGTGCCTAAAGGCTTTTTTGAGCATGTACGCACGGGTAAAATTCGTGCTGTGAAGACAAAAATCAACAAGTTTTTTGCTAGTGGCGTCGAATTGGATAACGGCGAACGAATACAGACAGATGTTGTTGTCTTTGGCACAGGTTTTCTTCAGGATATCCCCTTTTTAGAAGAAAAGTACCGCAGACACGTATTTGATGAAGAAGGCACTATCCATCTTTACCGCCATCTGATTCACCCTCATGTTCCCCAAATGGGTTTTGTTGGTTATAACTATACTTTCTGTGCCCAGTTATCAGCAGAAATTGGTGCTAGGTGGTTATCAGAGTATGCCAAAGAAAATTTACCTTTACCATCCCCGCAACAGATGCTAGAGGATGTAACAGTAGAGTTGGAATGGAGGAAGAAAGATAGACCTTATGCTTTCGTCAGTGGAGCATGTGTAACTCCTTTTACATTCCATTACATTGATGAGTTGCTTCAGGATATGGGTTTGAGTAGCCACCGTCAAGGAGGGAACTTAGTTGGAGAGTTTTTGATGCCAATAGATCCATCTGCTTACAAGCATCTGGGTGAGGAATTACAAGCAAAACAAAAACAACATCCATCTCTCAATGATTTGGCGATCGCCTCCAGCGGGGCTATGCCCATCGCGGCAAATGTAGAGGTAACAAGCGTTCATTGATATCTTCCGAATATGGTTCGGTGAAGTTCTCACCCGAACCCTATGCTAAATTGACGTGAGTTTCTGTTGGAGACTCACGTCAATTTTCCAATATCGTTAGCTTGTCTTATTGTTGCAGTGGAATCTCAATCACAAACTCAGTCCCCTCTCCCAGAGTGGATTCACAGCTTAACTGACCCTTGTGTTTGTCCACTACCACTTGATAGCTAATTGACAACCCCAACCCCGTACCGCTTCCTACTGCCTTAGTGGTAAAAAATGGATCAAATATTTTCTGCTGCACCTGTGCAGTCATCCCATAACCGTTATCAGCAATCCGAATCTTCAACGTGTTTACTTCTCCTAGTTCAGTACGAATACGAATCTGAGGATTTTTCCTTGGAGTATCTTCTCCATTGTTGTAGTCCTCTAAAGCATCGATCGCATTACTTAAAATATTCATAAACACTTGGTTGAGTTGACCAGCATAGCAAAGAACATCTGGCAGTTGTGCGTATTCTTTAAAGACTTCAATCTCCGCGCGATCGCTCTTTTCCTTGAGTCGGTGCTGCAAAATCATGAGAGTACTATCGATACCTTCATGAATATCTACAGGCTTCATTTCCGATTCATCTAGACGAGAGAAGTTACGTAAGCTCAGAATAATATTTCGGATACGAGAACTTCCCACCTTCATCGAGTCGAGAACCCTTGGGAGGTCTTCTGTGAGGAATTCTACATCCATTTCCTCAATTTTTTCCTCCACTATTGCTGAGGGATGGGGATATTGTTGCTGATAGATATTAATCAAATCTAGCAATTGTTGAACATAGTCACTTGCGTGAGTAATATTACCATGAATAAAATTGATAGGGTTATTAATTTCATGGGCAATTCCCGCCACCATTTGCCCTAATGAAGACATTTTTTCGCTTTGGATTAATTTACTTTGGGTACTTTGTAATTCTTCTAGGGCTTCTTGCAAATGCTGATTTTTTTCATTAAGTTCTGCTGTTCTTACTACCACCCTTTCCTCTAATATATGACTGTACTTCTCCAATTGCTCATTCGCTTCAGCCAAATTATTGTAGAGAATGGCATTTTCTAAAGAGATTGCAGCTTGGATAGTTAAGAGCTTGAGAACTTCTAGGCGATCGCGTGTAAATGCTCCTGTAGTTAAATTATTTTCTAGATAAATCAGTCCCAGCAATTTACCCTGGTTAAGCATCGGAATACATAATATGCTCTTTGGCTCCTCACGGTTAATATAACGATCTACTGCAAAAGACGCTTTCGCTTTAATGTCATCAATTACTAATATTTCTTGGGTTCGTTTGACATAATTAATCAAAGAGATAGGAACACAATCGCTAGATTCTAAAGGAATAGATAAAAACTCTGTGTGAGTATCTCTAAAAGTAGAACCAGGACTAATTGCGGCAACAGTTAAGTCTAAGTTATTAGCTTCACTCAATATCAGCACACATTTAGAAGCTCCTGCATTCTCCATGACAACTTCCATTAAAGTAGAAAGGAGTGCCTCCAGTTCAATCTCTCCAGACACTGCTTGAGAAGCTTTAATCACAGTTCCCAAATCTAACATATCTGAAATACTAGTGTTGGAGCCAATCACAGTTTCATTCGTAATCAGAGTAGATTTATTGCTAAGTGTAGATAGGTGTAGACTCAGTTCAGGTAGATTTTTTTCACTGCAAGAATAGCTAGTTTCTTCTTGCTGAATCATCGGGAGAAGTAATTCAGAATAGCGTTTTTGCAAGTCATAAACTTTAGCTAATGCTCCCCAGCGAACATAGCAATAGTAGGCATCAGTGAGATAGAATTGGGCAATTCTTTGTTTACCCCATTTGAGGTAAAATATAGCGGCTAATTCGCAAGCAAGGGCTTCTTCGTTAATGTAATCATTTTCTTTGGCAAGAGAAATAGCTTTCTCATAATTATCTATCGCCTCAAGATATTCACCAAGAACTCGATGCCGTTCTGCCTCTACTAAATAAAATTTATGCAAGTGGTTCATGGGAGCCCGATCTCCCCAATTTTGCATTTTTTTCTGATTTTCTGTCACTCTATGCAGGATTTCTTGTTGTTCAAATTCATCGAAATCAGCATATACTGCTAGATGCGTCAATGAATCATAGAAATAAAATTGAGCAGTAACAAACATGCCTACACCAGCATATAAGTACTTTTCTGCCATGACAGTATTTTTAAGAGCTTGAGAGTAATCTGCCAGCAGATAACATACCTGAAGTTTGCAGAAATATAGGAAAAACAGTGCGACTCCATCTTTAGCTTTCAGATGAAGTGGTAGCATTTTCTCTTCATCATAAGCTGTACCAATTAAACTCTGCGGATTTTGAACATCTCCTAGCAGATTCAAGATTGTTTGCCGAAATATTTCATTCCAATAAAATACTCTTTCTTGCTTTATTTGCTTAATGGTCTTGCTATATACTTCTATATCTTGTTCAAGTTTTATTAGTTCTTGTCCTGTAAAGTATGCATGTTGAGAGTAACCATAAAGAGCATAAGCGGCAAATTCCATATCTCCGACTTCGAGATTAGTCGTATAAGACTCAAGTAAGGGTTTCAATGTTTGCTTTAGATGCTCTTTCCAATGCCTGACAAGGTGATTAAATGTTTCCATAACCTTGCCAGTTACTTCTTTTGTCTGGAAATTAGGCAACAAACTATCAGCTAGTTTCCCAAATTTATATCCAGAATCAATATCTCCTATTACCCCACACAACATTACTCCATACATCACATACGCAAAAGCAGACAAAGGAGAATTACCAAATTTGATCGATAAATTGATCTGTTTCAGAATAATAAACAGTAATAATTCCGGCGCAACTGTATAAGCAAGACCAATTGAACTAGATAGAATACGCATGATTATTAGTGGTTGCGCTTCTGTAATTTCCGGCAGTTCAATTAAGTCTTGAATAGACCTATTAGCCAACTTTGCAGATGTTGCCTCTATTGCTAACTGAATATCTGATTGGCTAGGATTTGTAGGGAACTCTACTCCCAAAGTTTTCAAAAAGCTTTTTGCAATATGGACAGCTTCTAGTTCTTTTCCTTGTGCGCCATAAGACTGTATTTTAACTTCATAAGCTTTCACTTGATCTAGTGAAGTTTTCGCTTTTAGCAACACAACCTGGACAAATTTTTCTGTATATTCAAAGTCACCACTGAGATATGCCGCTTCTGTTGCCGTATTATACAAAGCTAAGGTGAGATCGTATTTAGTATCCCAACTATCATCTGCTAGTAGCTCAATTCCAATAGTTAAATACTTCAGTGCCGATGAATAAGCTGTTGATACCAAAGCTTTACGTCCAGCCATCAGACTCATTTCAGCTAACTCATTACGTTTAGCTTGATGGGTAATAAATTCGGCTGCAATATTGAAATGATTGACCAGCTCAAAAATATTTTCTTCCCGTTCGGCAACTGGAGTGTTGTTCAAGAGAAGCAGCCCAATTTTTAAGTGTATTTGCTTGATTTGGTCTTTGGCAATTAGAGAATAGGCTGCTTGCTGAACTCTGTCATGTACGAATTTATATTTTGGTATTTGGGCATTATTAAGTGATAAATGTTCCGATTCTCTAGTGGAAAAGCTTAATAATTGTCTATCATTTTCTGGTGTAAAATTACAACCATCTTTCTGAGGTATAATCAGTCCTTCAAGTAATGCTTGCCATAAGTCAGATGCAGTATCTATTAAAGATTTTTCATTAACAAGTGACAATGTTTTTAAGTCAAACTCATTACCAATACATGCAGCTATTTTTAAGACGTTTTGTACATTTTGGGGCAATTTTCCTATTTGTATGCCCATAAACTCTACGACATCATCTGTAAGAGATAAGGTTTTAATTTTGGTAATATCGTACTTCCAATGACCTGCATCAAAATCTAATTCAATCAGTCCATCATCATATAATAGTTTGATAAATTGAGATGCAAAAAATGGATTCCCTTTCGTTTTGAAAAACACCATTTGAGTCAGAGGTACAGCAACGGTTTCTGGACAACGTAGTGTATCAGCAATCATTTGATTTAAATCAATCTGACTTAAAGGTGAGAGTTTAATTGTATTAATTACTGCTCCTGCTTTGGCAATTTCTTGTAGTGTCAAATGTAGTGGATGTAGGTTTGAAACTTCATTGTCCCTATAGGCACTAATTAGCAGCAAACTACCTTTACTTTCATATATATTCTCTTTATCTTTAGCAAGGGAAGAAGAATTTCCATCCATTAATAATTGAATAAACTTCAAGGAAGCCGTATCTGCCCATTGCAAATCATCTAGAAAAATAACCAGAGGATGATCTTTAGTAGTGAAGACCTGGATAAATCTCTGGAACAATAAATTGAAGCGATTTTGAGCAGCGCTACCAGCAAGTTCAGCAGATGGAGGTTGTTTGCCAATAATAATTTCAAGTTCAGGAATTACATTAATGATTACCTGAGATTGCGTACTCAATGCCGATAAAATTTTGGTTTTCCACTGTTGAATTTGGGCGTCTGTTTCGGAAAGGATTTGACTAATTAAATCTCGCAAAGCTTGCACCAATCCTGACAACGGGATGTCACGTTGGAATTGGTCAAATTTTCCTTTGATAAAGTAACTACGCTGTCTGGCAATGGGTTTGTGGACTTCATTAACCACAGCAGTTTTACCAATCCCTGAGTAACCAGAGACTAAAATCATTTCCGTGCTTCCCTTTGTCACCCGGTCAAAAGTAGTGAGGAGAATTTCAATCTCTCTTTGACGACCATAAAGTTTTTCAGGAATGGCAAAATGATTTGAGATATCCCGAATTCCTAATTCAAAGGCTGTAATATTTCCTTTCTCTTGCCATTGGTTTTGACATCTCTCCAAGTCATACCTGAGTCCATGAGCGCTCTGATATCGGTCTTCGGCATTTTTTGCCATCAACTTGCTGATAATATCAGATAAAATTGTGGGAATATTGGAGTTAATATGACTAGCTTTTGGCGGTTCTTTGGCAATGTGAGAGTAGACTAACTCCATCGGTTCAGTAGTACTAAATGGTAACTGCCCTGTCAGGAGTTCAAAGAAGGTGATACCCAAGGAATAAAAGTCGGTACGGTAGTCTATCCCTCGATTCATACGTCCTGTTTGTTCAGGGGAAATATAAGCTAGAGTACCTTCTAGGACGTTGGGATTTGTGAGAAATTGAATTTCTTTTGGTAATAGAGTAGCAATACTAAAATCGATGATTCTAGTTTTACCTGTTAGCGGATGAATTAAAATGTTAGCGGGTTTGATATCTTTGTGAATGATGCGATAGTGATGTAGCTGTTCTAAAGTTGCACTAATTTCAATGGCAATACCGAAAAACTCACTCAATGAAACAGAATTATTTCCTTTTTTCTGCTCTTCTTGCTGCCAGAGATTAAGGGCAATACCACCAAAATCTTCCATGACTATCACATATCTATTGTGATATTTTTCTAGGTTGATTGGTTTGACTATGCCTGGAATTTCAAGGTTTTGGGTAATAGTGTATTGATTGTGAAACTGATTAATTTCAGCGAAGTTAGGATCTTCATTACGCATCAATTTTAAAATAACTGATTGCCGATCTTTTTCTCTGATAGCTCGATAAACTAAGGTTTTTTTACCTGAATATAGTTGCTTAATAATGCGATAGCCAAGTATAGGAAATACTTTATCTGATTCTACTAACATTGCATTTAGTTATGATAATTTTCTTTCTATGGTTTAGTATACCCAGAGCATAGTAGCTACTATCAGTGAGTAATGGGATTTTGTAAGGTGTTAAAAAGTAGGGTTATTAATAACCAATTGGTAGCATATTGTAAGTAACTGAGGTATAAGAATATCAGTGTATTAACGGGTAATGAGCGGCTATTTATGTTTAGTTTCTTCAAAAAGCGAAAATTTAAAAATGCTGCGATCGCACATAAATATTAGACATTTTAACCGCAGACAGATGTTCATTTTGCTGTATCTAGAGGTAGAGAATATACTCATAATTGTTCATAATTTTGACAGCAAGATACATTGTACAAAATATACTGAGTATAAAAAATTATATTTTACGTAATCTATCACCAAATTACAAAAGCGATGTCTGCGACAAGACTAAGCGTCTACGCACTCATAACTTTATTCAATTTTTAAGACTTCACTACTACCCATTGCGTCACAGCCGCCATTCCTCGCCAACCTAAAAATTTACCAATAGGTTCCGCTCGCTGAATGGCAATACGAGTTAAATCGCCACCGACTCGTTCATGCCATTGAAATAAAGTTTGCTCACCCTCTACTGTGACAACATTGGCCACTAAACGTCCACCCGGCCGCAGTGCTTCCCAGCAAACATCAAAAAGTCCCGTTGCTGTCACCCCACCACCAATAAAAATGGCATCTGGTGCTGGCAAATCTTTCAGGGTATGGGGCGCTTTCCCTTCAATGATTTGCAGATTTGGAGTACCGAGAGTGGCGGCATTATCGGCAATATACAGTAGTCTAGACGAGTTTTGTTCGATCGCGATCGCTCGACATCGCGCATTACTCCGCATCCATTCAATGGAAATTGAGCCGCAACCCGCGCCTACATCCCACAATAATTCTCCCGGTGTGGGAGCCAAAGCTGCTAGGGTAATTGCCCTAACTTCACGCTTCGTTAATTGTCCATCATGGTGGTAGGCTTTATCTGGTAATCCTGGCAATCTTGGTAATGCGATAACCCCAGCATCAGCAATACAATCAACTGCGATCGCATTCAACACTGCAACTTCCGTTTCACTCCAAGATGCAGCCGTACCTTCTACAATTCTTTCATGAGTACCGCCCATACGCTCCAATACGGTAATTTTACTGCCACCATAGCCGCGATTTGTCAAAATTTGAGCAACAATGGCGGGTGTGTCTTTGCCTTCACTCAAAATCAACAGCCGCGCTTTTGGGTAAATGTAAGACTGGAGTAAGGAGGATGGACGACCATTCAAACTCAAGGTTTCCACCTCAGTTAAAGACCATCCCACCCTGGCACAGGCGAGGCTGAAGGCTGAAGGTGCGGGGATAATCGTCATTTCAGAGACGGGAATTCGCCGCATCAAGGTGACACCAATGCCATAACACATCGGATCGCCGCTTGCGAGTACGCAGATTGACTGGCCCCGACGCTGGATGATTTCGTCTACAGAAGTGCTAATGGGAGATGACCAGACTAGTTTCTCACGTCGATCGTCTGTAGGAAGCATTGCTAAATGACGATCGCCTCCCACAATTACTTTAGCTCGATCGACTAGAGAACGAGCGATCGCGCTTAACCCCTGTAATCCATCTTCCCCAATGCCAACAATAGAAAGCCATTTCTGTATCATGCTAATTCATGATTAATTACTTCATAAGCTAAACCACATCTAGTTTGCATATCTAAAATTTATATAACTCTTGTGGGGTGGGCATCTTGCCCGCCGTAATTATGCAATTTAAATGTGGAACAGCTTAACGTTGTTGGCAGACTTTTAACTGATAATTCCGAGATTGTTGTAGATTTCGATCAAATTGCCATCAGGATCGCGCAAATGAGCTGTGCGGATTCCCCAGCTTGGACGATCTTGTGGT
>NNBT01003794.1_pt1 | contig 13758 bp, 10 predicted proteins | sample 1173831 | NCBI WGS metagenome assembly NNBT01 (sample SAMN07173936, study PRJNA388173) | plant metagenome | isolation source: symbiotic tissue sample KVJ10 | place: Norway: Troms, Kvaloya island | reverse complement strand
AAACCGGGCGCCGCGGTGGGCTCTGCGGTGAGGGTAAGGTCGGGATCATTGGCGACCGCCATGACGAGCATCACCCGCTGGCGAATGCAGCCCGAAAATACATGCGGGTGCGGCGCGACGCGGAGGTGGGGCTCAGGAATGGCGACGAGCGCGCGCAAGGTGACGGCGCGCTCCATCGCCTGCTTCTTCGAGACGGTGGGATTGTGCAGCAGGATGGTTTCGGCGATCTGGGCGCCGACCGTCATCACCGGGTTCAGCGACGACAGCGGGTCCTGGAAGATCATGGCGATGCGCGAGCCGCGCAGCTGGCGCAATTCATGCCGCGGCATGCCGATGAGCTCGCGGCCCTGGAAACGGGCCGATCCCTGGACCCTGGCCGTCTTGGCCTGCAGCCCCAGAGCGGCGAGCACGCCGACCGATTTGCCGGATCCGGACTCACCGACGATGCCCAGCACCTCGCCATGATCGACATGGAAGCCGATGCCGCGCACCGCCTCGAAATATTCACCCTCGCGCGCGAAGGCGACGCGGAGATCCTGAACGGCGAAGAGCGGTTGCCTGGTCATTTCGACTTCGGATCAAAATAATCGTGCAAGCCGTCACCGATGAAGTTGAAGCCGAGCACGATCGTCAGGATGGCGAGGCCGGGGCCCAAGGCCACCCACCAGGAATAGAATTGCGCGGCACCATCCGAGATCATCGAGCCCCATTCGGGCGTCGGCGGCGTGGCGCCGAGGCCAATGAAGCTCAGCGAGGCGGCGAGCAGGATGACCTGGCCCAGATCCATCGTCGCGGAGATGAGCACCGGGGTCCAGCACAGCGGCAGGATATGTTTGGTGAGAACACGGACATCGCTGGCGCCCGACGCCACCGCGGCCTCGACATGCTCGCGCTCACGCACTTCGAGCACCTGCGCCCGCATCAGCCGCGCATAAACCGGCCACCAGACGATGACCATCGCCACCGCGGCGTTTTCGAGGCCGGGCCCGAGCGAGGCGGCTACCGCCATGGCGAGCAGCATCGGCGGAAAGGACAGAGTCACATCGACGAGGCGCATGATCGCGGCGCCGACAATGCCGCCGATGAAACCCGAAAGGGCGCCGAGCGTGGCGCCGATGGCAACCGAGAGAGCGACCACGATCACCGCGATGGGGAGCGAGTGGAGCGCGCCATAAAGCGTGCGGCTCAAGACGTCGCGGCCGAGCGCGTCGGTTCCCAGCCAATGCGCCCAGCTCGGCGCCTGCAGGCGGCGGCCGGCCATCTCGAAAGGATCATAAGGGCTCAGCACCGGCGCCAATACCGTGACCAGGAGCCAGAACAGGATGATGAGCGCGCCGATGGTCAAAGGCAGCGTCAGCCAGGTCGGCCGGCGGATCTGCGAAATGGTGAGAGCGGTCATGGCCTAGCCGAGCCTCACGCGCGGATTGGCGATGACATAGGCGATGTCGGTGATGAGATTGGTCAGGAGAAACACGACGCCGCCGACGATGGTCACGCCGATGATGGCCGGCATGTCGAGGCCGCGCGCCGCATCCACCGCATAGGAGCCCATGCCGGGCCAGGAGAAGATCGTCTCGGTGAGAATGGCACCGGTCAGCAGATAGGCGAAGGAATAGCCGATCACCGTGAGGGTCGGCACCAGCGTGTTGCGCAGAGCGTGGCGGACGACGACGCGTACTTCGCCGGCGCCCTTGGCGCGCGCCGTCAGGATGAATTCGCGGTCGAGGACTTCCAGCATATTGGCGCGGACGAGGCGCGAGATCGTGCCGGCGACGGCCCAGCCCAGCACGAAGGCGGGCAGAATCAGATGCCAGAGCGCATCGAAGAACAGGCGGATTTTTCCGGCGAGCAGCGTGTCGATGGTCATGAAGCCGGTCACCATCGGCGGCAGGTCGGCGCGCGGATCGAGCCGGCCGGGCCCCGGCAAGATGCCCCATTTCACCGAAAAGACGTAGAGCAGAGCGAGGCCCAGCCAGAAGACCGGAATGGACGACCCGAACAAAGCGAAGAACCGCGCCAGATGATCGATGCCGGTATTGTGGAAATAGGCGGCGAGGACACCCAGTGAAATGCCGATCACGGTGCCGACGAGCATCGCCGCGATAACGAGCTCCATGGTCGCCGGCAGCCGGAAGAGCACATCCTGGGCGACCGGACGCCGGGTGATGAAGGAGGTGCCGAGATCACCGCTCAGAAGATTGCCGACATAGATGAAATAGCGTTCCGGCAGGCTGCGATCGAGACCCCAGCGCGCCTTGGCCGCCGCCACGGCTTCGGGATCATTCATCTGGCGGTCGGAGACGATGGCGGTGAGCGGGTCACCCTTGGTGACGGTGGTCAGCAGGAAAGCGAGCGTGACGATGCCGAGCACGAGAAAGGGCATCGCAATCAGCCGTCTCAAGATATAGCGGGCCACGCACAGTCCTTCCTGCCTGATATCACCCTCTTCTGACGCCATGGGCACTGACGGGGTGTGCGGTTAGTATTGACAACAGCCGAGGCCGACGTCAACATAAATGAAATTAAATTCCATTTCCGAAATTGTCGGCTTGCGTCCGGCTTCAGGAGAATGAACCGAATAAATGCGCAAGAGAACCAAACCGATCGACGGCCGCGACAATGGCGAAACCAGCAGCTCGGCCGCATCCCTCACCCGCGGGCTCGACATCCTCAGGGCCTTCACGGCCGATGACGCCTCGCTCGGCAACCAGGATCTGATCGAGCGGACCGGACTTCCGAAAGCGACGATCTCGCGCCTGACCTTGACACTCGCCAATCTGGGCTACCTGCATTACGACCCGGTTCTCGGCCGCTACAGCATCGGCCCGGCGACCGTCTCGCTCGGCTATTCGGCCCTGAGCACCAATCCGGTGATCCATATGGCGCGTCCGCTGATGCAGGAACTCGCCGACAAGACCGGCGCCGCCGTGGCGCTCGGCGCGCGCGACGGCCTGGAGATGGTGTATCTCGCCAATTGCCGGTCGATGTCGCCCGTCTCGCTGCGGCTCAATGTCGGCTCGCGCCTGCCGATCTATCGCACCGCCATGGGGCTCGCTTACCTGGCCGAAGCCGAGCCCGACAGACGCGCGGCGATCATCGCCGATCTCATCAAGGCGGAGCCGGACAAGAAGACGACGCTGCCGCGGCTCGTCGACGACGCGGTGGCGAGCTACCAGCGGCAGGGCTTCGTCGGCGCCTTCGGCATGTGGCACAGCTATATCAACGCTGTCGGCGTCGCCTTCCGCCCGACCGACGGCTCGCCGCTCGTCGCCATCACCTGCGGCGGCATCGTCGATATCGTCCCTAAGGATCTGTGCCTCAAAAGCGTCGGCCCCGATCTCGTGCGGCTGGCCCAGAGGCTGCGCGCCGGTCTCGCCGGACAGCCCGACACCACTACGCCCAGGAGAACCGAGAATGCCCGTCAACGTCCTCTTTCCAAAGGTTAGCCTGGAGGCGGCGAGCGGCCGCATCGCGCGCTGGTGCGTCGGCGACGGCGATGCGGTCACGGCCGGACAGGTGCTGTTCGAGATCGACAACGACAAGGCCGCCGTCGAGGTCGAATCACCGGGCAGCGGCATCATCCGCAATCTCACGGGGGCGGAGACGGAAGTCGATGTCGGTGCCGAAGTGGCGCGCATCTATGCGTCCGGCGAAACGGTCGCGAGCGCTCCAGCCAAGACGGTCGAGAGCGTGATCGCGGCGGCGCCGGCGATCAGCGCACCAGCGGTTGCCGCGCACACATCGCGCAAAGGCCCCAATCCCACGCCGCTCGCCCGCCGCATCGCGCGCGAGCGCGGCCTGTCGCTCGAAGGCCTCAGCGGCTCGGGCCCCGGCGGACGTATCCAGCGCAAGGACGTGCTCGCCCATCTCGCCGCACCGGCCGTGCAAGACGCGGCCAAGGAGCGGCCGCTGCATGCGGCGTGGCTGCGCCGCGGCGCCGGCGTGCCGGTGGTGATGCTGCATGGCTTCAGCGCCGACCACAATAACTGGCGCGGCCTGTTCGCCGGCGGGCGCAGCGACTGGCCGGCGCTGGCGATCGACCTGCCCGGCCACGGGCAGTCGCCACGCGCTATACCCGATCATCTCGACGAGATCGCCGAGCTGGTCGAAGCGACGCTCTCGGCCGAGCAGGTCGGCCCCGTGGTGCTGGCCGGCCACTCCTTCGGCGGAGCGCTGGCGGTGAGGCTGGCGCATCGGGCACGGCTCGATATTCGTGGCCTATGCCTGTTCGCGCCCGGCGGGCTCGGACCTGAGATCAACGGCCCGTTCACCGAAGGAATCTTGCGCGCCAAGGCGCCAGAGAGCCTGCGCCCGTGGCTCGAGCTCCTCGTCCATGATCCGGCGGCGATCTCAGACGCGTTCCTGCGCGCCGTGATGCAGCAGCGCGGCGATGAGGGCCTGATGGACGCCATGCGCGCCTTCGCCAGCCGCTTCTTTCCGGACGGCACGCAGAGTATCTCGGTACGCACCGAGTTGGCCAAGCTGCCGCATCTGGTGCGCGTCGTGTTCGGCCGGCAGGACCGCATCCTGCCCTTCGCGGCGACGGCCGGCCTGCCGGGCAATGTCGCGTTGCACGTGCTCGATGCCTGCGGGCACATGCCCCATATCGAACATCCCGAGCTTGCCTTGCGCATCCTGAGCGAGGTCTGGCGCGCGGCTTAACGCATCACGTCCAAGGCCCGCAGCAGGATGTCATCGGCGCCGAGCTTGCCGGGCTTCAGATAAAGCGCAAGCGGATCCGGGCCATCGGTGACGCAGAAGCCGGTGCCGAGCAGCCCTTCCGGCAAAGCGCGCACGGAGGTGATGCCGAGCGCCGACACCACCGCGCCCGAGGTTTCGCCGCCCGCCACCACCAGGCGTTTCATACCACGCTCGCGTAAACCGACGGCAATCGAACCGAGAATAAACTCGGCCCGGCGCGCCGCACCCGCCGGCCCGAGCGCTGCTTGCGCACGCGCGACGCCGTCCTGGTCGGTCGCCGTCGAAATGGCGAAAGGCCCCTTGGCGATCAACGGTGCGGCCCAGTCGAGCGCCGCGGCGATCACCACCGCCTCGCCGCGCGGATCGAGCAGATCGAGCGTCAGCACCGGATGGACGGCCCGGAAGGCGGCAAGCTGGCTCAGAATGACGGGGCCGACCGTGCCAGCCAGCACCGCGCCAGGACCGGCGCCGAAGGACGGGAGCGGTGGGGTGGCACCGGCACCGCGCGCCAGCCGCGTGGCATAGGCGATGATCAGGGGATCGCTGGCCGCGATGATGGCCGGCCGCGCCGCGGCGAGATCCGCCGTGATCTCGACGTCATCATCGTCGGTCGTATCGAAGAGGACATGCCCTGCCCCATCGGCCACGAGCGTGTCGAGCGCTGCAGCTGCCGCATCATACCCGCGCCGCAGCGTCGCATGCGCCACGAGGCCGACCCGGTGCGGCGTCTGCAGCGACAGAAAGCGGACGAGATCGGGATCGGGCATCGGCGTCAGGGGATCGAAACGTTTGATCGATTCCGAGACAAGGCGGCCGCGATAGAAAAGATAACCCTGATGCACCGTCGCGCCGAAGCGCGGAAAGCCGGCGCTCATCAGCACCGGCCGCAGGCCTTGCAGATCAGCTAGCAGATCGGCGGCCGGCCCGATATTGCCGTCCGCGGTCGAATCGAAGCTGGCGCAGGCTTTGTAAGCGAGGCGCGTAAAGCCGGCGGCCAGGAAAGCCTCGGCCATGCGCTTCACTTGCGCCAGCGCCTCCGGCACCGGGACAGTGCGCGTCCGCGTTCCTGCGATGATGACGGGCGCAGCGCCGGTGACGGCGGCGGCATCGAACACCACCGGGCAATAAATTCCAGCGGCCTCGAGATATCCCGCCACCATGAGGGCGCCGGTGAAGTCATCCGCAATAATGCCTAGCCTGGCCGTCACTTGTTATCTCACCCGTTGAGCAGCTCGCGCGCGATGATGATCTGCTGGATCTGCGAGGTGCCTTCATACAGGCGAAACAGCCGGACATCGCGGTAGAAATGCTCCACCGGATAGGCCTGCATGTAACCGGCGCCGCCATGGATCTGCACCGCCCGGTCGGCGACGCGGCCGACCATTTCGGAGCAGAAGAGCTTGGCGCTCGCCGCATGCTGGACGATGCGCTCGCCGGCATCGAAGCGCCGCGCGGTCTCGACGACCATGGCGCGGCCGGCAAAGGCTTCCGTCGCGCTGTCGGCCAGCATGGCCTGGATCAGCTGATGCTCGCCGATCGGCTTGCCGAACTGCACCCGCGCGCGCGCGAAGGCGACCGACTCGTCGCATAGGCGCTCGGCCGCCCCGGTGCAGACCGCAGCGATATGGAGGCGGCCGCGATTGAGCACCTTCATCGCGGTCTTGAAGCCTTTGCCCTCGACGCCGCCAATGACGGCATCGGCCGGCACGCGGCAATTGTCGAAGATGACGTCGCAGGTGCGCGTGCCGCGCTGTCCCATCTTCTTGTCGACCGGACCGAGACTGAGCCCCACACTGTCGCGCGGCACGATGAACGCACTGATGCCGCCGGGTCCCGGCCCGCCGGTGCGCGCCATGACGGTGAAGATATCGGCGACCGGCGCATTGGTGATGTAGCGCTTGGTGCCGTTCAACACATAGGAATCGCCGTCGCGGACGGCCGTCGTCCTGACCGATCCGGCATCCGAACCGACATCGGGCTCGGTCAAGGCGAAGGAGCCGATGACCTCACCGCTCGCCATCAGCGGCAGCCAGTGCTGCTTCTGGGCCTCGGTGCCGTCGACGATGATGCCTTGCGAGCCGATGCCGTTATTGGTCCCGATCACCGAGCGGAAGGCGGGCGAGGCATAGCCGAGCTCGAAGGCGACCATGACTTCCTCCTCCATGGTCAGACCGAGGCCGCCATAGGCCTCGGGGATCGACATGCCGAACAGCCCCAGGTCGCGCATCGCGGCGATCAGCTCGGCAGGTATGGCATTGTCGTCCTCGACGCGCGCCTCCGCCGGCAGCAGCCGCTCGCGCACGAAGCGGCGCACCGTCGCGGTCAGAGTGCTCAGCACGTCGCCGTCCCTGATCATTCGGACATCCCCTGAAAATTTCTATTGCATCCCGAGGCTGGCACAGTTTAGTCTGCCCTTCAATCAAAATTGGAATTTATTTCCAGAAATGCGCGGAGGGTTTCACCTCCCGTCCAGGAGGCCAGGGTGCGTCAGACTCCGCTTTCTCCCGCAGCGACATGGGTTCGCCTCGAACTCGATGACGCCGACTGGGGCCATGAAAAAGCGCGCGACCTGATCCACTGGTACAGCCAGATGCTGCTGATCCGCCGCTTCGAGGAGAAGCTGCTCGAGCTGGAGAAGGTCGGCCTGATCCATGGCCCGGCCCATGCCAGCATCGGCCAGGAGGCGGGCGCCGTCGGCGCCATGTCGGTGCTTAGCGCCGGCGACAAGATCAACGGCACGCATCGCGCCCATCACCAGGTGCTGATGAAGCTGGTGAATGCCGAAATGCCGGCGGGCTTCGACATACTGAGCGACAGCTTCACCACCGGCATGGATGACGCGATCTATCGCTTCATGGCCGAGATCATGGGCCTGTCGCCCGGTTATTGCGGCGGCCGCGGCGGCTCTATGCATATGCGTTATGCCGATGCGGGCGTGGTCGGCACGTCGGCCATCGTCGGCGGCAACCCGCCGCATGCGGTGGGCTACGCGCTCGCCGACAAGATGCTCGGCCGCGACCAGGTGTCGGTCACTTTCTTCGGCGACGGCGCCGCCCAGAACGGCGCCAGCTATGAGGCGATGAATATCGCCGCCGCCCAGCGGCTGCCGGTGATCTTCTTCATCGAGAACAATCTTTATGGCGTGGCGACGCATATCTCGGACGTGACGCGCGAGATACGCCTGTCGTCGCGCGGCGCCATGCTCGGCATCACCTCCTTCGAATGCGACGGCATGGATGTCGTGGCGGTGCATCGCGCCATGACGGAAGCGCTGCGGGTCATCCGCGACGAAGGCGGCCCGGTGGTGATCGAAGCGATGTGCTACCGGCATTTCCATCAATCGGGCAGCCGCAATGGCAGCGACTTCGGTTACCGCACGAAGGAAGAGGAAGCCTCGTGGCGCGAGCGTGACCCGGTGGCGCGCGCCGAGGCGCGGCTCACGGCGCTCGGCCATCTGGCCCCCAAGGACTTCGCCCATATCGACCAGGTGGTGACCGAGCGCGTCGCCGCCGCCGCGGCGCGCCTCACCGAGCCGGTGCCGGGCGGCAATGCGCTGCGCATCCCCGAAAAACTGTGGCCCGATCCGGCAACGCGCGACCACGGCATCATCGGCGACCTGTCGGAACTCAACGGCAAGCGTTTCCTCGATCACGACGACTTGCGCGACCAGAGAACCGAGAAGGTCAAATTCGTCACCGCGGCGTCGGAGACGCTGGCCGCGGCGATGGCGCGCGATCCCAGGATCATCGTGATGGGCGAGGACGTGCATCAGATGCGCGGCGGTGTCAGCGGCTTCACCAAGGGCGCGCTCGAACGCTGGCCGGATCGCGTGCTGCCGATGTCGATCGCCGAAAACGGCTTCACCGGCGTGGCGCTCGGCGCGGCGCTCAACGGGTTGCGCCCAGTGGTCGAGATCATGTTCGGCGATTTCTGCTTCACCGCCGCCGACCAGATCGGCAATGGCGTCGGCAAGGTGCGCCACATGTTCGGCGACGGCTTTCCGGTGCCGATCGTCATGCGCGTGCGCGTCTCGCCGCATACCGGCTACGGTTCGCAGCATTCGACCGACCCGTCGGCGCTGTTCGGCCTGTTTCCCGGCTGGCGGATCGTCACCCCGGCGACCGCCTTCGACTATATCGGGCTCCTGAATTCGGCCCTTAGCTGCGACGACCCGGTGCTCGTGCTGGAGCATACCGAGCTCTATCAGCGCGAATTCGAGGTCCCCGCGGGCGACCGCGAATTCTGCATTCCCTTCGGCCAGGCGCGCATCGTGCGGCCGGGCAGCGCCTGCACCGTGCTCACCAGCTCGGTGATGGTGCAGAATGCGGTGAAGGCTGCGACCGAAACCGGCGTCGATGCCGAGATCATCGACCTGCGCAATATCGACCGCCATGGCATCGACTGGGAACTCATCGGCGCTTCGATCGACAAGACCGGCCGCGTCGTCATCGCCGAGCAGACATCGCGCGGCATGAGCCTGGGTGCTGCCTGGACGGCGGAGATCCAGGACCGTTTCTTCGATTGCCTCGACCACGAAATCCTGCGCGTCACCGGAGGCCTGGCGGCGCCCGCCGTTTCGGCCGTCCTCAACCGCGCAGCGCTCGCCTCGGCTGCCGATGTCAGCGAGGCGCTCTTGAGAATCGCGGAAAACTGACAAAACACAGGAGGAAACAATGAAAAGACTACAGTTACTCAAGTCCAGCTTCATCGCGCTCTCAATGGCGGTGACGGCGACGATGCTTACCGGGCCGCTGCCCAAGGCCATGGCCGAGGAACGCCCCCTCGTCATCGCGCGTGACATGGATGTCAACTCGCTCGACCCGGCGCGCGCCTGGTGCGACACCTGCCAGATCTACAACACGTCCGTCTATGAGCAGCTCGTCACGCTCGACAAGGACAACAAGATCGTGCCGCTGCTCGCGGCAAGCTGGGAAGCCAACACCGAGCAGACGCAGTTCACCTTCAAGCTCGACCCGGCGGCGAAATTCTCCGACGGCTCGGCCGTCGAATCGAAGGACGTGAAATGGTCGTTTGAGCGCCTGAAGAACATCAAGGGCAATGGCGCCTTCCTGGCCGATCCGATCGTCTCGATCGACACGCCGGACGCGCAGACCGCCGTCATCAAGCTCGCGGCCCCCAATTCCGAGTTCCTCAACCAGGTGGCGGCGGCCTTCCTGTCGGTGCTCAACAGCGATGTCGCCACCGCCAACGGCGCCTTGTCGGACGCCACCGCGGCCGAGAAGGATACGTCGGAAAACTGGTTCCTCACCCATTCGGCGGGCTCGGGCCCCTTCGTGCTCGAATCCTATGAGCCCAATGCCGAGCTGCGCCTGAAGCGTAACGACGCCTATTGGCGCAAGGCCCCGGCAGTGCCGGCCGTCGTGTTCCGGCAAGTCAAGGACGCCGTGGCGCAGGCCCAGATGCTGCAATCGGGTGCCGCCGATATCGCCATGCAGATCGATCCCGAAACGGCGAAGACCCTGGAAGGCAGCCAGGTCAAGGTCGAACGCGTGCCGTCCTTCAACTATGTCTATGTCGCCTTGTCGCCTGGGGCAAAGGCCAACACCGTCAAGCTCAGCCCTGAAGTGCGCGAGGCGATCTCGATCGCCATCGACCGCACGTCGCTGATCGACTTCACACTCGGCGGTGCGGGTCGTCCGATCGCCACGCCCATTCCGCTCGGCTTCCCGGGCGGCGATGGCCACGAGATCCCGGCCTATAATGTCGAGAAAGCCAAGGAGCTGCTCGCCAAGGCGGGGGCCGCCGACGGCTTCGAGATGCAGTCGATCTATCCCGATCTCAATGTCTATGGCGTCGACTTCTCGCTCATGATGCAGAAGATCCAGCAGGATCTGGCGAAAGTCGGCATCAAGGTGAAGCTCTCGCCGGTTCCCTTCGCCAACTGGCGCGAGGCGGCCAATGGCGATCACATCCCGCTGACGGCGGTGTTCTTCGCGCCGGACTTCTATGGCAGCTCGCAATATGTCGACGTGTTCGGCCTGTCGGACGGCAGCGTGTGGGCCAAACGCGCCGGCGGCGCCACCGATCCGACGATCATCAACAACGAAACCGGCAAGCTGATGAAGAAGGCGCTGGCGGCACCCACGGCCGAGGAAGCGAACAAGCTCTGGTTCGAAGCGGGTGAGATGATGGCCAAGGACCGCATCATCATCCCGATGGTGAGCCCGGACCTGATCCTCGCTTACGGCCCCAATGTGAAGGGCGTGCGCTACAGCGCCTGCTGCAACCTGCCGCTGGCCGAAATCTCGAACTGACGAAATAAAAGGGGGTACGCGAGTCCCCCCTTTCCCGCTTGCTGGAGAGGATCATGACCATCAGCCTAAAAAACAGCCGCGACGCCGAGCTTCTGGCGCGGGCGCAGCGCGTGGTGCCCAATGGCGTGTGGGGCCATATGGCGACCCGTTCGATCGCGCCGGGTTATCCGCAATTCTTCTCGAAGTCAGACGGCTGCCGCGTCTGGGATGCCGACGGCAATGAATATATCGACTTCATGTGTGCCTGGGGCCCCAATGTGCTGGGCTACAAGCACCCGGATGTCGACGCGGCGGCGCTCGCCCGGATGAAGCAGGGCGATATCGGCAATGGTCCGACCGAGGTGATGGTCGAGCTTGCCGAGTTGCTCGTCGCCACGATCGATCACGCCGACTGGGCGCTGTTCCAGAAGAATGGCACCGACGCCACGACGGCCTCGGTGACGATCGCCCGGGCCGCCACCGGACGGCGCAAGATCCTGGTGGCGAAGGGCGCCTATCACGGTGCGGTGCCCTGGTGCTCGCCCTCGATGGTGGGCGTCACCGCCGAGGATCGCGCCCATCTCGCGCAGTTCGAGTTCAACGACATTACCAGCCTCGATGCGGCCGTTGCCGCCGCCGGCAACGATCTGGCCGGCATTCTGCTCACCGCCTTCCGCCACGACGTCAATCGCGACCAGGACATGCCGGACCCGGCCTTCCTGCGCCAGGCGCGGCGCCACTGCGACCAGAGCGGCGCGGCGCTGATCCTCGATGACGTGCGCGCCGGCTTCCGGCTCGATGTCCGCGGCAGCTGGGCGCAATATGGCGTCAAGCCCGATCTCGCCGCCTATTCCAAGGCCATCGCCAATGGCTGGCCGCTCGCCGCCATCGCCGGCAACGAGCGTATGCGCGAAGGCGCGGCCAAGGTTTTCGTGACCGGCTCGTTCTGGTACGGCGCCGCCGCCATGGCCGCCGCCGTCAAGACGATCGAGATCCTGCGCGATACCGACGCGCTCGCCCATAGCGCGGCGATGGGCCAAAGGCTGCGCGACGGACTGGACACAGTGGCGCGGCGCCATGGCTTCACGCTCAGCCAGACGGGACCGGCGCAGATGCCGATGGTCCGCTTCGCCGGCGACCAGGAGCTTCGGATCGGCAACGCCTTCTGCGTCGCCGCTCTGCGACACGGCATCTATCTGCACCCGCGGCACAATATGTTTCTCTCGGCGGCGCATCAGCCGGCCGATATCGACCGCGCCATCGAAGCGGCGGAGGCGGCGTTCAAGGACATCGCCCGCCTCGGCATCACCCCGCCCAAACTCTGACTGGAAGAGCCATGTCCTATACCGATCATATCTTCGTCGACTATCGCCGCCGGGTGAAGGCGCTCGAAGCCAGCAACAATCCGTTCGCCCGCGGCGTCGCCTATGTCGAAGGCCAATATGTGCCGCTGCACGAAGCGCGCATCCCGCTCCTCGATCAGGGCTTCCTGCATTCCGACCTGACCTATGACGTGCCCGCGATCTGGGACGGCCGCTTCTTCCGTCTCGACGATCATCTCGACCGGTTCGAGCGCAGCTGTGCCAAGCTCAGGCTCAAGAGCCCGCTGCCACGCCAGGAGATGCGCGACCGACTGATCGAGATGGCGGCGACAAGCGGCATCCGCGACGCCTATGTCATGATGATCGTGACCCGAGGCCTGCGTTATGTCCGCCAGTATGCGCCGGAAGACTGCGAGAATTTCTGCTACCTGATGGTCATGCCCTATCTGTGGGTGATGGACGAGGAGACCCAGAAGAAAGGCGGCAGCGCGGTGATCGCGCGCACGGTGCGCCGGGTGCCGCCGGGCGCCATCGACCCGACGGTCAAGAACCTGCAATGGGGCGATCTCACCCGCGGCCTGCTCGAGGCACGCGATCGTGGCGCCATGTATCCGATCCTGACCGATGGCGACGCCAATATCACCGAAGGATCCGGCTTCAATGTCATCCTGATCAAGGACGGCAAGCTTTATACGCCGCGCAAGGGCGTGCTCGAAGGCGTCACCCGTCTGTCGGTTCTCGAACTCGCCGAGAAGCTCGGCTATCCGCATGTCATGGACGATGTGCCGGTGGAGCTCGCTTATGACTGCGACGAGATCCTGTTCGTGACGACCGCCGGCGGCGTGATGCCGATCACCCGGCTGGACGGCCAGCCGGTGGGCAGCGGTGATGTGGGACCGATCAGCAAAGCGTTGTGGAAGGCCTATTGGGACGCCCATCGCGATCCCGAGCTCAGCTTTGCGATCGCCTATAAGGAGTGAGCCCAAGCTGACGAAGAAGTGATCGGGGCCGTGTGAGTGAGTCGCTAGACTGCGCTTCGGGACGCATTCAGCTCGGAGCGACACCATGATCGCCATGCGGTTTCTGGCGTTTCTGCTTGTCCTTCTTTCGCCGCTCATGGCCGTGAGAGCCCAGGCGATGGCGAGCGACTGCCTCGCCATGGCGCAGGCGCCTGGCATCGTGCCGGTGCAATACACGGCCCCGACGCTCGCCGCCGATCAAGTACAGCTCACCTTTCTCGGCCATTCGACCTATCTCATCGAAAGTGCGGGCGGCGTGAAGATCACCACCGATTATTCGGGTTATGCCGGCGGCATCGTGCCCGATGTCGCCACCATGAACCGGGCGCACCGCTCGCATTACACCGACTTTCCGGATCCCGCGATCAAGCAGGTGCTGCGCGGCTGGAACCCGGAAGGCGGGCCGGCGCGCCATGATCTCACCGCCGGCGCTGTGCGCATCCGCAATGTCACCACCGATAT
>NNBT01002819.1_pt1 | contig 13817 bp, 15 predicted proteins | sample 1173831 | NCBI WGS metagenome assembly NNBT01 (sample SAMN07173936, study PRJNA388173) | plant metagenome | isolation source: symbiotic tissue sample KVJ10 | place: Norway: Troms, Kvaloya island | reverse complement strand
AGTGGCAGATCTCCACCCGGTTGTGGCCGGTGAGAATCAAAAGCGCCACGATACGCAAGGCGCTGGGCAGCGCCGCCACCGCTTTCCAGGGTTCGGGCAAGGACGGGGGTTCGCTGTGATCGGGCGCGGCCGCCAGCGTTTCGCGGCGGCGCCGGCGAACAGCGCCGCGCGCCGCCATGGCGGCCTGTTGCCGCAAGACGCCGCGAAACCAGGCCAGGCCCTCCTGCCAGGGCCGGCGTCCTTGCGCGATGGCCGCGATCAGCGCGTCATGCAGCAGGTCCTCGGCCTCGTCGCGGCGTTGCGTGTGAAAGACGGCGAGCCGCAGCAGCGCCTGGTATTGCGGCTGCGTCAGCTGCAGGCTCATGTCGGCGCGTGACAGACCGCCTCGATATTGTTGCCGTCGGGATCGATCACGAAGGCGCCGTAATAATCGGGGTGGTAGATGGGCCTGAGGCCGGGCTTGCCATTGTCGCGCCCGCCGGCGGCGATCGCCGCTTGGTAAAAGGCGTCGACCGCCTTGCGGTCGGCCGCCGCGAAAGCGACATGCTGGCCGCCTTTCGGCTTGGTTCCGGTACCGATCCAAAAATAAGGCTTACGGCCCTCACCGAAGCCGCCATGGGCGTCGCCGCCCGTCTGCTCGGGCGTCACTTCCATCACGAGGCTGATGCCGAGCGGCCGCAAGGCCATCTCATAGAAGGTCTTAGACTTCGCGTAGTCCGCGACGGCAAATCCGACATGATCGAGCATGGGTGATCTCCTATTGAGGCAACGGGGCTCCAGGCTTGGCCAGCGACTTGAGCTTGGCCATCGGAAATTCGCATTCATAAGGGCCTTCGGCATAGGAGCCGATCGAATAGGAATTGAAGGTGACGACCGCCTTGTCCTGCCAGAAATTCCAGCTGTCGAGCGACTTCAGCACATCGACCACGGTCTGCTCCTGGTAATTCGGATCATTGGTGGGATCGAACTCCTGGCCGTCATTCTTCTCCTTCTTCTGGGCGAAGATCTGGGCGACGCAGTCGGCCTTGAGCGCCGCCTGCGCCTTGCTGTCGAAGAAATCTTCGGCTTTCATCGCCACGCCGCGGGCCAGATCGACATTGATCGCCGAGGTGCCGCCGTTGCCATGGGCGCCGCCGGTATTCTCCCATCCTTCGATCTTGGCCGAGAGGAACTTGGGCGATGCGTAAGTGATGTCCATCGCCGTATAGGACGCGTAATTCATGCCCTCGGGCGCCGCCTCTTCCTGCCGTTTCAACGGCGCGTCCTTGACGATCTTCTCCACCTCGGCGTTGAACAGCTTTTCCCCCTTTGATTTCGGGGCGGCGAAACGGATCAGCGTGTAGTCGACATCGAAACGGTGCGGATCGGGATCCTGCTGAACGAAGATCGGCACCATGCGGGCGCCAGTGCCCGGGCCACTTTCTGGCGCAGCCTCGAACAGCCGGCGCCGCTCTTCGGTGTGGTCCAGGATGCAGCTCGAGAGCTCCGCCCCTTCCTGGACGCCGCAGCTGTCCTCGCGGCTTTTGATCCATTTGCGCTGCGAAGCGGCAAGGCCCTTGCGCTCATTGGCGCTGAGTGCCCCCCGCAAGGTGGAATAGGCGGTCGACATCGCATCATCCGCCACTCTGAGCTTCTCGTCGGCACAGATCGCATTTTCGACCACGCTCTGCGCCTTGGCGCAGTCGAAAGCCAACGCCGGTTGGATGTCCAAAACGAGCAACAGGGGAGCGCAAGACAGCAGGGACTTCGAAATTCTCATCAAATTCTACTCTTTGTTTCTCTTCTCAAGCACCGGCTCGAGGATCGATGGGGGGTGATTTGGCCGAGACCGATCACATCCTCCAAAAGCTTTGCGGCGGCAAGCAGGCGGCCTTCGCCCCGGCAGGGGGCGGCGATCTGGAGTCCGACCGGCAGATTCGCGGCGGTGAAGCCGGCCGGGATCGAGATGGCGGGTGATGCCACATTGGTGAAGGCATAGACGATGGCCAGCCACTCGACATAGTTCGAGAATTTGTGCCCGTCGCATTCGGCGACATAACGCTCTTCGACCGGGAACGGCGCCACGATGGTGGCGGGACATAATATGAGATCATACCGGCTGAAGAATTCCCGCGCCCGGGCGAACATGACGCCCCGCTGCATCTCGGCGCGCGCGATATCCGCGCCCGTCAGCGCCAGGCCTTTTTCGATATTCCAGACGACGTCGGGCTTCAGCTTGTCGCGGTGATTCTCATAAAGTGTCTTGAGGCCGGTGACGAAAGAGAGCGCGCGCAGAACCTGGAAACACTCATGCGCCTCGCGGAAATCGGGAAGCGCCTCTTCGACGACGACACCGGCATCCTGGAGCTTGAGCGCCGCCGTCTCGACGATCGCCGCCACTTCAGGGTCGACCGGCGTGATGCCGAGATCACGGCTGAAGGCGACGCGTTTCGGCTTCGGGCCCGAGCGCGCCTGTTCGAGATAGGAGATGTCTTCGCGCGGCAGCGACAAGGGATCGGCCGGATTGGCCCCGACCATGGCGTCGAAGAGCAGCGCCAGGTCTTCCACATTGCGCGCCATCGGCCCGTCGACGCCGAGCGTGCCGTCGATCTTGCCATAGACGCTCATCGCCACCCGCCCAGGTGACGGGCGCATGCCGACGACGCCACAGAAGCTCGCCGGATTGCGCAACGAGCCCCCCATGTCGGAGCCATGCGCCACCCAGGCCGTTCCGCTGGCGAGAGCGGCCGCCGCACCACCCGAGGAGCCCGCCGCCGACCGCGACAGATTCCACGGATTGAGGGTGCGTCCGAAGACTTCGTTGAAGGTATTGGCGCCGGCGCCGAATTCCGGCGTGTTCGACATCGCATAGACGATGCCGCCCTGGTCCTCAATATTGTCGACCAGGATGTCGGACTTCCTCGGGACATGGTTGGCGAAGATCGGCGAGCCTTGCGTCGAGCGCACGCCCGCCACGTCGTTGAGATCCTTGATCGGGATGGGCAGGCCGGCCAGCGGCCCGCGTTCGCCAACCGGCTTCTTCATCAGCTTGGCGGCATGCTCGCGCGCCCGCTCGAAACATAAGGTCGGCAGGGCGTTCACCTGGCCGTCGACTTCCGCGATGCGGGTTTCCACTGCGGCGAGGCAGTCGAGTGGTGAGATCTCGCCGGATCTCAGCAACCCCACGATCTCATTGGCGGATTTACGAATCAGGTCGGTCATGGTGTCGCCCCTCTGCTGTATCGATTTGAATCCATTTGCCGCCCGGGGGTCAATGGAGGTAGAACGCCGCAGCATTTCTGAGGAGACCATAACATGAACGTCAAGGCATCGGCCAAGGGCCTCAACGAAGCTTGGGTAGAACGGCGCGCTAAGGCAGTCTCGCGCGGCGTCGGCATGGCCGCCCCGGTGATCGCGGCGCGCGCCGAGGATTCCGAGATGTGGGACATCGAGGGTCGCCGCTATATCGATTTCGGCGGCGGCATCGCCGTGCTCAACACCGGCCATCGCCATCCGGCGGTGATGAAGCGGGTGCAGGAGCAGCTCAACGCCTTCACCCACACCTGCTTCATGGTGGCGCCCTATGCGCCCTTCATCGAGCTGGCCGAGAAGCTCAACGCCATCGCGCCGATCTCGGGCGACAAGAAGAGCCTGTTCGTCACCACCGGCGCCGAAGCGGTCGAGAACGCCATCAAGATCGCCCGCGCCCATACCGGCCGCAGCGACGTCATCTGCTTCCAGGGCAGCTTCCACGGCCGCACCCTCCTCACCATGGCGATGACCGGCAAGGTCGTTCCCTACAAGACGAAGTTCGGGCCCATGCCGGGCGGCGTCTGGCACGTGCCCTTCCCGGTCGCGCACAAGGGCGTCACCGTCGAGGATTCGATCCATGCCATCGAATGGCTGTTCAAGGCCGATGTCGAGCCGTCGCGCGTGGCGGCGATCGTCATCGAGCCGGTGCAGGGCGAGGGCGGTTTCTATGTGGCGCCCAAGGAGCTCATGAAGGCGCTGCGCAAGATCTGCGACGATCACGGCATCGTGCTCATCGCCGATGAGATCCAGTCGGGCTTCGGGCGCACCGGCAAGTGGTTCGCCATGGAGCATATGGGCGTCGAGCCGGATCTGATGACGGTCGCCAAGTCGCTCGCCGGGGGCTTCCCGCTGGCCGGCGTCGTCGGCCGTGCCAAGATCATGGATGCGCCGGAGCCGGGTGGCCTCGGCGGCACCTATGCCGGCAACCCGGTATCCTGCGCCGCCGCTCTCGGCGTCTTCGACGCTTTCGAGCAGGACAAGCTCCTCGAAAAGGCGGAGAAGCAGGGCAAGCTCATGCTCGAGCGCCTCAAGGCGATCAAGGCCAAGAACCAGGGCATGCCGATGGGCGATATCCGGGCGCTGGGCGCCATGGTCGCCTTCGAGCTCGTCACCGAGCGCGGCGGCAACAAGCCGGATGCGGCGGCGGCCAAGGCGCTGGTCGCCAAATGCCTCGAGCGCGGCCTGCTTATCCTGAGCTGCGGCGTCTATGGCGACACGATCCGCCTCCTGACCCCGCTGACCGCGTCGGACGCCATCCTGAAAGAAGGCCTCGACATCCTCGAATCCGCCATTTTGGGCAACTAATCGCCATTGCAGCATACACAGCAATGCTGTATATTACAGCAATTGAGGTGTATGCTGCATGACCACCTATTCGACGAGCGATCTTTCGCGAAAATCCGGTGACATTATCGCCGACGCCTTGCGCCGGCCCGTCACCATCACCCAACGGAACAAACCGCGCCTGGTGCTCTTGAGCATCGAGGACTATCGGCGATTGACCGAGCGGGCGGGCACACGCAAGGCCGGCACGCTCGAGTCCATGCCGGACGACGTGTTCGACAGGTTTCAAGCCGCGATCGAGGCCTATGATCAAGAGAACGATGCGCCGTGAGTTTCGAAGAGATTCGCACGGCTTGCGTAATCTCCTATCCCTATCTGTGGGCGCACCAAGCGAGGCAAGGCGAGACTGAAGGCCGCAAGCTAAAGACCCGCTGCTGTCGGCATCCGCATAACCATGCCGAACGGCGATGAACTGCTGATCCTCTTCCCTATCACCACTCAACCACCTCAGCCTGACCGTTTCGCGGTCGAGATCCCTGAAATGGAAAGGTGGCGCGCCGGCCTGGACAGTACAGTGCGGCTGTGGCTGATCCTCGATGAATACAATGAAGACGTCATTGGCAGATCATTCTATCTCGAAGACGAACCGCCGCTCGGCCGGTTCAGCAAAGCGTTCTTTCTGCCGTTGATGCACGAATTCATCCGCCGCCGGTCGCAGGCGCGGGGCATCAACCGCCACCGTTAGCTTCAAGCTCTTCCCTCAACATCATTCTGACACCAATACGACGGAGATGATGGCCATCATTCGTCTCATGATCGCGTCAATCTCGGGAGACCTCGCATGCACCGCCGCCTGTTCCTGACCGCTCTGGCCTCGGGCCTGGGGGCCGCGGCTTTTCCCGGTCTGGCCGAGGCGGCCAAGCAGAGCCGCCAGCGCCAGCGCTATCAAGGCGCCGAATATGTCTATTTCGACAGCTATGAGGACCCGGGCACCATCATCATCGATACCGGCAAGCGCGCGCTCTATTATATATTGAGCGACGGCGAGGCGATCCGCTATGGCGTCGCCGTCGGCAAGGACGGGTTCTCCTGGGCCGGCATCGCCAAGATCGGCCGCAAGACCGAATGGCCGCGCTGGACGCCGCCCGCCTCGATGATCAAGCGCAAGCCGGAACTGGCCAAATTCGCCAATGGCATGCCGGGCGGCCCGGACAATCCCTTAGGTGCCCGCGCGCTTTATCTTTTCGACAATGGCCGCGACACGTTGTTCCGCATCCACGGCACCAATGAGCCGCAGTCGATCGGCACCGCCGCCTCTTCCGGCTGCATCCGCATGCTCAATGAGGAAGTCTCCGAGCTTTATGACCGGGTGCCGATTGGCACCAAGGTGATCGTGCTGTAACCTGGCTTCGGCCAGGAGCAGGCGTTGGAAGACAGCGACATCCCTCGCGGACCGATCGATCCGGCAAAGCTGACGCCGGAGGTGATCGCTCATGTTCAGAACAAGATCCTGCAGATTGTGTGGGGCGGCATTCTCAACCTGGCGCCGCTGGCGACGCTCCTCATTGTCGGCCTGGCGGAAGGACTTCTTATCGCCATTCCGGTCTACCTGATGGTCCGGACGATCTGCGTCCCGTGGCGGCTTTGGCGCAAAGGCGAAGCCCCGTCACGTAAGCAGCTTGTCGAATTGCCGGGGCTCATTCTCGGCGCAACGTCCCTCGCAACCGCAAATCCGCTCTGGTTCCAGATGGAGATTCCGGTCGTTCTCGTGCTGGCCGTCATCCGCTGGGGAATTAAGCGGAAGCCACTGTTCGCCGAAGCCGATCTGCCGTTCGGCTCTGAATTGGTCGGCGAAGGACCGTCCCGCCTGCTGATGACGCTCTTGATAACAGGACCATTTGTCATTGCATTCATCCTGCTCTGGCTGGCCTTTGATCCTGCTCCCACGGCCTGGCTCCTGGTCCGAACTCTTTACTTTCCACTTGGCCTCGCCGCGCTGTCTGCTCTGGGAACGTGGTTTGCGGCCCGGCACGCCGCAGAAATATCCTAGCTGCGGCGCTGCGCCTCAGCGATGCCATCCGGCAGATGTCCCACATTACATATATGCCGGGAAACACCTGGAAGCCCAAGCCTGCCCCTGACCTGCCGGACGGCCTCATCCTGTTCGACGGCTATTGCCATGTCTGCTCGGGCGGCGTGCAGTTTCTGCTTCGGCGCGACCAAGATCAGCAGTTCACCTATGTGCCCTGCCAGTCGCCCTGGGGGTATGAGATCATGGCGCGCTACGGCATCGATCGTGATTTCGCCGAAAGCTTCGCCTTCGTCGACCAGGGCCGCATCCTGTTCAAGTCGGACGCCGCCATCACCATCATGCGCCGGCTGCCTTATTGGCGCTGGGCCGGGCTGGGCCGGATCGTCCCACGTTTCATCCGCGATCCGCTCTATGATCTGCTGGCGCGCAACCGCTACAAATGGTTTGGCAAGCGCCAGAGCTGCATGATCCTGCCCCCTGGTGCCAAAGCGCGCTTCATCACCGACGCACCAGGCCCGACTTGAGGATGGCGATCACTCTTGAGCGTGCGAAAGTCTGCGTGGCCGTCACCGGCACCTCCTTGCTGATCACCTCAACCGCCTCCACCTGAAGCTCGGCTTCAGCCACCAGCTGATGCAAGGCCTCGAGCGAGGCGATCTCGCCCGGCTGTTCCTCATAACGCGCATCCCGATTCCGCATGTCGTCAAACAGAGGAAGAGCGCTATCGGCGATCCTTATTTCCCCATCCGTGACGGCGGCACTCGCCATTTCAATGAGCGAGCGCCAACGCACCGCTTCCTTTTCACGATGCGTGCTGTTGCCCGGGCGGATCGATTGCGAGAGGACGACGCGGCCTCCGGGCTTCAGCCAGGCATCGAATTTCCGCAGCAAGGCGAGCTGCTGCTGCCGGCTTAGGAATCTGAGAAGGCTGTGAACCATGATGACATCGGCATCGAAGTCCTGCCCAACCGCCGCGAGATCGGCTTGCACGGTATGCGCCGCGAAGGCGTGCCGGCCGGCGAATTCCTGGCACAGCGTGAGCGGTGAGGCGCAGCGGTCGAGAATGGTGAAGCGGCACCTGGACAGGATTTCCGCGCCCATGGCGGCCGCGGCGTGGGCGCAGGTCGCCAATATGCCTGTATCGGCCGCCCCGGCGATCACGACGTCGAGTGGCCCCGACCGATCACTCAGAATTCGCTGAACATGCCTGACGAGGAGAGGCCGATCCACCGCAATGCTCTTGTCGGCGGTGGCGCATCGGGTGAGCACGAATCTCAAGTGATAGGCGGCACAGCCCGCGCACAAGGCCGGCGCCAGCTCCGACATCCGGGAAGCCAAGTGAGCCAGATCTTCCCCGCAGGCCGCGGGATCCAGCAGGGATGGCGCAATACGGGGCCCACTCGGCTCTGGCATTGGATTTTCCTTGGTATTTCGCGCATCATGAAGCAGAAAAGCGAAAAAGGGGATGATCGATGGTTGGACGGCGGACGATTCTCGGTGGCCTCCTGGCCACAGCGGCAATGCCATATGCCAGGCTGCGCGCGGAGGAAGATTTTCTTGCCGGCAAGACCATCACTTACATCGTAGCGACCAAGCCGGGTGGAGGCTACGACACAATGGGTCGGCTGGTCGCCAAGTACCTCGAAATCCATATTCCGGGCAGCCGTGTCGTGGTGAAGAACATCCCCGGCGCCGGTCATATGGTCGGGTGCCAGGCGATCTACGGCGCCACGCCGGATGGGCTGACCATCGGCACATTCAATACGAGCCTCATCTATAACCAGCTGACCGGTGCGCTCGACAGCGAACTCGACTTGCGGAAGATGAGCTGGATCGGCAAGGCCGCCGTCGAGTCGCGGGTGATCGTGGTGTCGGCCAAATCCGACATTGCCCGCGCCGAGGATTTCGTGAGCAAGGACCGTGTGTTCAAGGTCGCGGCGACGGCCAAGGGAAGCGCCTCGCATGTCGACGCCATGCTGCTGGCCCGGACCTTCGGCTACAATTTCAAATCCATTTTTGGTTTCGAGGGAACGGAAGCCGAGCTCTCTTTGCTGCGCGGCGAGACCGACGTCATCGTCGGATCACGCAGCTCGCTCGAAACTTTTGTGGCGAGCGGCGAGGGCCGCTTTCTGCTCGAGTTCGGCGGAGCACCAGGGTCCGATTTGCGGCAAGGAGATACGCTGGCCAAGTCCGCGCAGGACAGGGCCGTTCTCGATCTCATCGAAGCGCAGGCCAGGTTCTCCCGTCTGACGGCGGGGCCGCCCGACATTCCACCCGAGCGCCTGCATGTTCTGCGGAACGCCTATATGGCCGCCTTGAGCGACCCCGATTTGCTGGCCGAGGCGAAGAGCTTGCAATTGCCGATCGCTCCGGCCTCGGGTGAGGCAGTGCTCGACCGGATCAAACTGGCTTTGACCCCGACGCCTGAGATCCGGGCAATCATCGAAGACATCCTCAAATAAGGTTTGCACCCAGCGGGCGGATGATCGATGCCGATCAATACAAGTATTGAATCGCTGCTGGCCGTCCTCACCTCGCCGCATATGCTGATGCTGCTGCTGATCGGCGTGTGCATCGGCCTCATTTTCGGCATTTTGCCGGGGCTCGGCGGCAAGCTCGGCCTCATTTTCCTCATCCCGTTCACCATCGGCATGGATCCGCTGTCCGGCGCCTTGTTCCTTCTCGCCATGCATTCGGTCGTCCATACCAGCGGCGCCATTCCCAGCATCCTGTTCGGCATTCCCGGAACCGGCCCCGACGCGGCGACCATCGTCGATGGCTATCCGATGGCGAGGAACGGCGAGGCCGGCCGGGCATTGGGAGCGACATTGCTCGCGTCGGGCATTGGCGGGCTGGTCGGCGCGGTGTTTCTCAGCCTGTTTCTCCCCTTTGGCAGCGCGCTCGTTTTGGCCATCGGCTCCGGCGAATACTTCCTGCTGGCGGTGCTCGGCATCACTTTCATCGCCTCGCTGAGCGGCCGCGACATTGTGAGGGGACTTATCGTCGGCCTCTTCGGCCTGATGCTCTCTTTCGTCCGGCTCGACCCGCTGACGGCGGAACCCCGCTATACCTACGGCCAGCCCTTTCTTTGGGATGGCATAGACCCGGTGACGGCGGTGATCGGCATATTCGCGATTCCCGAGCTCATCGCCATGGCCTCGCAGCGCGAGGACCGCAACACCCACGGCACGCCTTTCGCGCGCTATCGCTTTCGCGAAATCTGGGAAGGCTGCCTCGATGTGCTGAGATATCGCTGGCTGACGTTGCGCACGTCGCTCATCGGCGCCGTGATCGGCCTCATCCCCGGTCTCGGCGGCGACGTGGCCACGTGGTTCTGTTATGGTCACGCCGCCCAGACCTCGAAGACGCCCGAGCGCTTCGGCCACGGCGCCGTCGAAGGTGTCATCGCGCCGGAAGCGGCGAACAATTCAAAGGAAGGCGGCGCCCTCGTGCCGACGCTCTATTTCGGCATACCGGGCAGTGGCGGCATGGCCATTCTGCTGGGCGCCCTGGTCACTCTCGGCATTCAGCCCGGTCCGCAGCTGGCCGTGCAGGGATCGGGCCTCGTCTGGGTCCTGGTCTGGACCCTGGCGATCGCCAATATCCTGGCGGTCGTCCTGCTGCTCCTCTGCGCGCCATGGTTCAGCCGGCTCGCCGGCTTGCGGGTCGGCCTGCTCGTGCCGTTGATCATCGTGCTGTCGCTTCTCGGCGCCGTCATCAGCGCCGGCGCCTGGCAGAATTTGCTCCTCCTCGCGCTGCTCGGCGTCATCGGATATCTCTTCAAACGTTATGACTGGCCACGGCCGCCCTTCATCGTCGGCATCGTTCTGGGCCCCATCGCCGAAATATCACATCATAAGGCGATGGCGATCTGGGGTCCGGCCTTTCTGCTGCGCCCGCTGGCCATCTGTCTGCTCATCCTGATCGCGGCGGCGATCGTCTCCAATATCTTCCGCTTCTGGCGCAAGGGAGCGGCATCATGAAGGTCGACGGCCGGATGGCGGTGAACCTTTTGATGCTCGCCATCTTCGTCTTCTTCGTCGGCCAGGCCTTCGCTTTCCGGCCGGAGGCGCGCGCCATGCCGTTGCTGGTCGGCATACCGGGGATATTGCTCTGCCTAGTGCAGATCGTCCTCGACTGGCGCAAACAGGATGGCGCTGCCGCCAAGGCGCCGTTTCTCACGGCCGCCGAACGCTCGCTCGCTATCTGGCTGCTGCTCTTCCTTCTCGGCGTCATCGCTTTCGGCTTCAGCTATGGGGCGCCGCCTCTGGTCGCGGCCTATCTCTATTTCGCCGCGCGCGAACGTCCCTGGGTCGCGGTCGCCGGCGGCGCGGCCTCAGCGCTCATGCTGATCCTGCTGTTCGAGAAGCTGCTGAAGGTCCAGCTCTTCGAAGGTCTCGTCACCCCTCTGCTTTTCTGACGGGAGATGCAAAAGCACGCATCCGGTCCAGATAGGGCCGGCTGCAATCACGATCATCGCCAGGCCGCGGTATATCTCCTTCCGGGAGGGCGACACCGCACAACGCCGCGACGGAAGCCAGGGTGGCGCCTGGATCCTCGATCATGTCCTCGTAGTCCACGATCAGCGTGGTGCGGGGATAACGTGAATGCAGGAGTTCAATATATTCGAAGGCCCAATCGATATATTCACCGATGCTGCCGAGATCATAGGCGTAGGCGTTGCCCTCTTTGTAGTTCTTCTGAAAGATCCGGAAGGCGAGATCGTCCCGCCGCCGCCGCATGAAAACGAACCGGCAATTCGGCACCGCCGCCGAGAGGCGAATGACGTCCTTGAGCCCGCCGGGCTGGGTGATGGTGAACAGGCGCGCGCCTTGCGCTTTTTGCGACAGCGCCTTGGCGTAGCGTCCGGCAAACAGGCCGTCGAGGCTCGGCGGCAACGCATTGATTGCCCCTCTTGTGATGGTCCCTGAGAGCTGCGTCGTCTCGCGAACGGCCTTTTCGACGATGCCGTTCTCATAACCGCGCCTCGTGTCCGGCAGAAGACCCACCAGCCTCTCGAGCGTGGTTTTCCCGGCGCGCGATGGTCCAGTGATAAAAAGTGAAACCGGCAAGCCTGGGTCGCCAGCCTGCACCCGATTGCTGTCGTGTGATCTGGCCGCGGCGAGCAGACGGTCCCGGCTGGCCGCGTCGGCGGCATATTCTCCCGCGCGCCGCTTCAGGCTATTGGCGAGGACAAGCTGGTCCCAGGCCTCGGCGTGGTTCGCCCGGCCATCGAAGATCCAGCCGCGCACAAACGCCGCCAGATAGCGCGTTCTCTCGGCGCTCAGAGATGTCGTCCGGCTTTCGATCTCGTTGAGAGCGGCGAGAACGTCGAAGTCGATCAGGCGGTATGGAAGATCTATCAGAAGCGAAAGAGCGGTGATGCCGGCCTTTCCCTCGCTCACCATCTGCCCGAACAGCTCGGCCGCTTCGCGAGACTCGCCCATGTGGCCGAGACAGTCCGCCAGAAGCCGCTTCGCCTCACCTATCGTTGGATCGGCGGCAAGACATTGCCGCAAGGCGACGGCGGCGGCTTCATAGTCACGCTCCTGCCGATGCGCTTCGCCCTGCAGGAGCAAGATATGGGGATCGCCGGGATTGAGCTTCGATGCCAGGTCGAGATGGATCATCGCGGCACTGGTGTTGCGGAGCTTCAGATTCGTGGCGCTGAGGGCGGTCAGGAGCTTCCAATCCACCGGGCAGAGCATGACGGCCTTGCTGAGCGGCGCCAGGGCGCCCGCATGATCATTTTGTTCCGCCAGCACCAGGCCCAGCGTCTGCAGCGCGGCGACGTAATCCGGATGGGACGCGAGAATCTCGTCGCACAGCCTTCTGGCTTCCTCGTAGTTGCGGCTGCGCCGATGGGTCTCCGCGATTTTGAGCTTGTCCGCCGCGGCGAAGAGGAGGTCATCCGGATGGGCCATCGGCGTGCTCTTCAGTTGTCTGTCACCTGCCTGCGACAACTGCCACAGGCGCTCCGCCCTGGAAAGGCCGCCGCCATGGTCGAAGCAAAACCCGTCTGCTCCGAACTCTCCCCGAGTCACGATTTTACGGAGGTGTGGATTATATGTCACAGTTCAGTGACATAATTGGCCGACCATAAATAATTGATATTACGGTATATTTACCGAAATCTACCATTCCTTGCCCAGTGCCTGGGTTTAACCGAGGCGCCGCGGGCGCCACTTCCCCAGCGTAGGATTATGATGTTACTTAGAAGGGATCGGGGAAAGACTCGCAGGGGAATTGCTGATGAATCTCAAACTCAGACTGCTCTCGACGGTTGCGGCCGCCGCCATGCTGACGGGCATTGCCATGACCGGCGCCCGCGCTGCGGATATCGTCGCAGAGCCCGTGGCTCATGACTGGACCGGCTTCTATCTCGGTGCCCATGTCGGCTATGGCGAAGCCAACTTCGACGGATGCGTTGACTGCGGTGAGGACGCAGACAGCGATATGGAAGGGAGCGAGCTGGATCTGAGCGATGTCGTGGGTGGCGGCCATCTCGGCTACAATTTCCAGATGGACTCTCTCGTCCTCGGTGTCGAAGCCGATTTCACCTGGGTGGGACTCAAAGACAGCTATGAAAACGCCAACGGCGATTGGCTCAGTGGCGATGTCGATTATCTTGCCAGCGTCAGGGCGCGGGCGGGTTATGCGATGGATGATATACTTCTCTACGCGACCGGCGGCGTCGCTTTCACCGACGCGAAGGCCGAAGGCGATCAGCATGGCAATGAAGACGACGTCAAGTTCAATGACATTGGCGGCGTGGTCGGCGGCGGCCTTGAATGGGCGGCATCCGACTTGGTGAGCCTGCGCGCCGAGGGTCTGTATTACTTCTTCGGCGACAAGGAAGATGCCAGCGACTGGCATTCCGCCAATGACGGGGAAGAGCTCGAGTTCGATGACGCCTTCGTCGTGCGCATCGGCGCCAGTTTACATCTGGGCGGTCTCTGACGGTCCGAACAGTACGGGTTCAAGGGGCGGTTTAACCGCCCCTTTCTTTTTGACTCACACAGGAGTTGGGCGCGCCGTCACGCTGTCAAACCGCGCGGCAGCGCGTATCCAACATTATCGAGAGCTCTGGAATAGCCGGCGCAGCGCCGCCCGCATCTCGGCSCGCGTCGCTTCAAGGCCTGGGCGATCCGACATGCGGATATTCATGGCGGCATTGGCGTCGAAGAACAGCACGCGGCGATCGGGCACC
>NNBT01000167.1_pt1 | contig 13832 bp, 9 predicted proteins | sample 1173831 | NCBI WGS metagenome assembly NNBT01 (sample SAMN07173936, study PRJNA388173) | plant metagenome | isolation source: symbiotic tissue sample KVJ10 | place: Norway: Troms, Kvaloya island | reverse complement strand
ACTGTTTGCTGCCAAATAATATCTAAATCTAATGTCCGGCGAATATTTCTGGTAATGCGATTTACCAATTTTTGGTGTTGCTGCGATCGCAAAGCCAACTCTATTTGTGTGGGCGTTTTTGATGCCACGCGCGCTTGTTTTTTGTTGAGTGTCGCTTGTACTAAGCGTCCCATCACTAAAACGGTAGTAGCAGTAGTTCCCAAACTTGGCATAATCGGACTAATCACTAAGTCCAACTCAAATAATTCCTTCTGATAGCTAAACCAACATTGAAACCTTTCTGGCACCAAATTTGTCAAAATTCGGTGCAATCGTTCCAAATAAGTAACCTTATCCACCGGAACAAAGGTTTGAGTCTGGTTCAGATCGTCAACTATTTTTTCAGTATTTAACCCCAGGAGTTCGCTGTACTGCCAACAAAAGGTCAGATAGCGCCCTGCCCCATCTTGCGTATAAACCAACTCGGCTCCTAGAGTTGGTAATGAGCCATCAGTCTTACTGGTAATAGATTCCAGATTTTGGGAAAATACATTCGACAATTGGGAATTGGCAGTAATAGTCATTAATTGAGTTGGATAGACAAAGGGTATCCGACCGTAATTTTACTAAAGCCGCTGAAATTTATACATAAATTTTTACAGCTTTTTTGGGTTTGATGGGGTATTTTTTGGTGTTCTGAAAACTAGATTGGCAAACTTTACTTTTTTTAACTTGCATTGACAGTTAAATAATGGCGTCAATCGTTCCATTCACCGCGAGGAGGAACAGGAGTACGCACAGGCGTGCGCGTTAGTTCGTCATCTCTGAGGATTTCACCCCGTAACCACTGGCGAATCGCTACTTCAATTACTTTACTTGGGTCATTTGTGAGATGCTGAATTTGCTCTAGTAACTCGGAGTCTAGGCGGACAGCAATTTCTACCTTATCGGCTGGTGTATTTTCCGCTTTGGTAGTTTTCTCTCTCATATTCATAGGTTTATATACTCTGAATTCTTTGAATTGGTTTTGTCTAAAGCTTTGTAAAGTAGTTATATTCATTATTTGGGCTAATTCGCTGAAAAATTTTCAAGGGCACAGTTAAATACTTCCCTGAAATAGCACCAAAGTAACAGCTTTAAGTTTTAAATCGCATTTTTCATATAACTGACTAGACAATGGCTCTAGAAGTTTTGCCGATAAACCAGCGATTATGGGCAATTACCAGTCGCAATTGCCCACGATCCCTACACGATCCCTACATGTACTTATTTACATTTATTGTACGCTCCTAGCTGTTGAATACTAGCAGCGACAAATAGACTTTCATAATATTCTTAAATGTCCACCTATTTAGATCGAAAGTTAAAGATGGGGTGAAGAGGAACCGGGATCAGAGGGGCAGGGGAGCAGGGGAAGAATAATAACCCCTAACTCTTAACTCCTAACTCCTAACTCAGCACTAAAAGCAGAGCGTCTTGGCTAAGAAAGCATTAAAATACATTAAGTAAATTGCCCTTTTAACTTTGGTTGCTGCTAAGGCAAAGATAGTATATGACTGACGTTCCCGCAGTTCGCATTCGCAATTTTTGTATTATTGCTCACATCGACCACGGGAAATCAACCCTCGCCGATCGCTTGCTACAAGCTACTGGCACTGTTGAAGACCGACAGATGAAGGAACAGTTTCTCGACAATATGGATTTGGAACGGGAGCGCGGCATTACGATTAAGCTGCAAGCTGCCCGGATGAACTACACAGCTAAGGATGGTCAGCAGTATGTGCTGAACTTAATTGACACTCCGGGACATGTGGATTTCTCTTATGAAGTCTCCCGCTCTCTTGTTGCTTGCGAAGGAGCGCTATTGGTAGTAGATGCGTCCCAAGGTGTGGAAGCGCAAACTTTGGCAAATGTATATTTAGCGTTAGAAAGTAACCTGGAAATTATTCCAGTTTTGAATAAAATTGATTTGCCGGGGGCTGAACCAGAACGGGTAATTGGCGAAATTGAAGAAATTATCGGTCTAGATTGCAGTGGGGCAATTCTGGCTTCTGCTAAAGAGGGAATTGGTATTAATGAGATTTTAGAAGCAGTTGTCGAGCGGATACCGCCACCACCCAATACCATAAATGAACGCTTACGAGCGTTAATTTTTGATAGTTATTATGACAGTTACCGGGGAGTAATTGTCTATTTCCGGGTGATGGATGGCACTGTGAAAAAAGGCGATCGCATCCATTTAATGGCATCGGGTAAAGAATTTGAAATTGATGAGTTAGGTGTCCTTTCTCCGACTCAAAAGCAAGTCGATGAACTACACGCTGGGGAAGTAGGCTATTTGGGAGCGGCAATTAAAGCTGTAGCTGATGCACGGGTAGGAGACACAATTACCCTGAGTAAGGCGAAAGCGGAGTCTCCCTTACCAGGCTACGCAGAAGCAAACCCAATGGTTTTTTGTGGGATGTTCCCCATTGATGCCGATCAATTTGAAGATTTGCGGGAAGCTTTGGAAAAGCTGGAACTCAACGACGCAGCGCTACATTATGAACCGGAAACTTCGAGCGCAATGGGGTTTGGCTTCCGTTGCGGGTTCTTGGGTTTGCTGCACATGGAAATTGTCCAAGAACGTCTAGAGCGAGAGTATAACCTAGATTTAATCATTACAGCCCCCTCGGTGGTTTATAAGGTGATTACCTTAAAAGGTGAGGAACTGTACATCGATAATCCTAGCCGTTTACCTTCTCCCAACGATCGCGAAAGAATTGAAGAACCCTACGTCCAAGTAGAGATGATTACGCCGGAAACTTATGTCGGCAGCTTGATGGAGTTGTCACAAAATCGCCGGGGCATCTTCAAAGATATGAAATATCTCGCCCAAGGACGAACCACACTTACATACGAGCTACCCTTGGCGGAAGTTGTGACTGACTTTTTTGACCAGATGAAATCGCGATCGCGCGGTTACGCCAGTATGGAATATCACATTATTGGCTACCGTGAAAATCCTTTGGTGAAGCTGGATATCATGATTAACGGCGATCCTGTGGATTCCTTGGCGATGATTGTGCATCGGGATAAAGCTTACAACGTCGGGCGGGCAATGGCAGAAAAACTCAAGGAACTAATTCCCCGCCATCAATTCAAAGTGCCAATTCAGGCATCTATTGGCAGTAAAGTTATTGCCAGCGAACATATCCCCGCTTTACGGAAAGATGTGCTAGCAAAATGCTACGGTGGTGACATCAGTCGGAAGAAAAAACTTTTGCAGAAGCAAGCAAAAGGTAAAAAGCGAATGAAATCTGTAGGTACTGTAGATGTACCGCAGGAAGCCTTTATGGCAGTACTGCGCTTGGATCAAAACTAATAGAATTCAGGAGTCAGGAGTCAGGAGTCAGAATGAATTTGAGTCCGAGTGGCGGATATCGCTACGCAAAGCGAGTCCGCATACTCCTGCAAAGCAGCAAGCTAGCAAAAGTGTCTGAATCTACTATTTTCAGTCCCCCACCAAAATTTTTTATTCTGAATTCTTCTTCAACATTCGTCAATTTTAATTACAAAGGCTGTCAACAGCAGCCTCAAATGAGTTCCAGGCTGCTGCTGGCAGGTTAAACAATCCTTGAGTGTGCCTCTAGTGCGGGATTTCTAGCAGAAAAAATGATAATTTATTGTAGAAATTCAAAACGTCATGAGCCGCAAGCAGCCCCAAGAACAACTCTCTGAGGCAGAGCAAAAATATCGTACTCTCGTAGAACAAATTCCCGGCGTTGTTTATGTCTCACCGATTAATGACACTACAAAAGAAGCTTATATTAGTCCACAACTGCAACAATTATTAGGCATTGCCCCTGAAGACTGGAATTTTGGTTTCTTTAATAGTTGGTTAGATTACACTCATCCAGAAGATCGCGATCGCGTTTGGCAAGCTGTAAACACTACAATTGACACGGGAGAGCCTTTCAGTGTCGAATATCGGATGATTAGGCGCGATGGCAGAATAATTTGGGTACGGGATCAAGCCAATCTCGTTCTCGGTATCGATGGAGAAACTCAGGTACTTCAGGGTTTAGTGTTTGATATTAGCGATCGCAAACAAGCAGAAGCCGCACTGCAAGAAAGCGAAGCGCGTTCTCGTGCCATCCTCGAAGACCAAACGGAACTGATTGCTAGAGGCTTGCCAGATGGCACTTTTACCTTTGTTAATGAAGCTTACTGTCGATTTTTTGGACTGGAGCGAGACAAAATTATCGGTCAGCACTACAAACCTGTTGTGTTTGAAGAAGACCAAGAACGTGTGTTTAGTCTGGTAAATTCTATCAGCTTAGAAAATCCTGTTATCACCATTGAAAATCGTGTCGTAGCTTGCCAAGGGGTGCGGTGGACGCAGTGGATTGTTCGAGGGATATTTGATGACCGAGGTGCGATTGTAGAACTTCAATCTGTTGGACGAGATATAACTGACCGCAAACTGGTAGAACAAGCTTTAAGTGAAAACGAGCAAAAATTCCGGGCGATCTTCAATCAAACCATTCAGTTTATGGGATTGCTTCAGCCGAATGGAATAGTATTAGAAGTCAACCAAACAGCACTAGACTTTGCTGGGATAAATCGCGAAGAAGTAGTCGGCAAGCCTTTTTGGGAAGCAAAGTGGTGGACAATTTCTCTAAATACTCAAGAGCAATTAAAAACTGCGATCGCATCTGCTGCTAATGGTGAATCTATTCGCTATGAAATTGACATTGTAGGTCGAGATGGTCAAGCGATCGCGATTGATTTCTCACTGCGCCCCATACTTGATGAAACTGGGCGCGTGACACTACTAATCTCAGAGGGACGAGATATTACTGGATATAAAGTCGCACTTCAGGAACGCCACAAAGCTGAAGAAGCATTACGCTCCAGTCAAGACTTTCTACAAAAGGTAGCTAATACCGTACCGCATATTTTGTATCTGTTTGACCTGTTAAAAGGCACAAGTGTTTATCTTAACGAGAAAAGTGTAACTATTTTAGGTTATTCTCCAGAGGAATTTTGTAACGCAGATCCGCAGTGGTTCATGAATTGCTTTCATCCAGACGACCAACACCTCTGCAATGACATACCGAATCGCTTTGTCAACCTGAAAGATAATGAAGTACTTTCTACTGAATACCGATTCCGACACAAAAATGGAGAATGGCGTTGGCTAAATACACGAGAAGTCGTATTTGCCAGAGATGCTAACGGGACTCCAACACAGATTCTTGGGTCGGTAGAAGATATTAATACTCGTAAAGAAGCTGAAGTGATGTTGCGACAGCAAGCAGAGGGAGAACGGCTAATTACTGAAGTAACTCAACAGATTCGACAATCACTGAATTTGGAGGAGGTTCTGAATACAACAGTCAATAGTATTCGCCAATGTTTGGGTTCAGATTCCGTAGCTATCTACCAGTTAGAATCTGACGGAAGTGGCAATTTTGCGGCGGAATCACTGAGTGATAACTATCCTCAGAGATTAGAACTGACAATGCACCCATTTTCGCTCAACCAAGATTTTAGCTACTATTACCAGGGATTACCTAAAGTCTTCCATGATATTCAGGAGTGTGATTTTTCAGCCGATCTTTTTGAGTTATTACAACTCTATCAAATTAAGGCTGCTGTAATAGTACCGATTTTGAATGGGGAGCATCTGTGGGGTTTACTCATTGTTCACCAGTATGCCGCACCTCGTTATTGGCAAGCATTTGAAGTGAATTTGTTGCAGCAATTGGCTAGTCAAGTAGCGATCGCTATTCATCAATCAGTACTTTACCAGCAAGTGCAAGCTGCCAATGAAGAATTACAAAGATTAGCTACCTTAGATGGCTTGACTCAAATAGCCAATCGCCGCCGATTCGATCAGTATCTTGAAGCTGAGTGGCAGCGACTCAAACGCGAACAACTGTCACTGTCTTTAATTTTGTTGGATGTCGATTTTTTTAAACTCTACAATGATACTTATGGTCATTTAGGAGGGGATGATTGTTTGCGGCAATTAGCAAGTGCCCTCAAAAATATTGTTAAGCGTCCAGCCGATTTAGTCGCTCGTTACGGTGGGGAAGAATTTGCTATCATTCTGCCTAATACAGAGATTCAAGGAGCAATCTATGTAGCTCAAACTATTGGACAAGCAGTGCGCGACTTAGCCATTCCCCATGCTCAATCTCGCGTGAGCGATCGTGTTACCGTTAGTCTAGGCGTTGTTAGCATTGTGCCAAATTCCGAAATTTCGCCGTCAGACTTGATTAATGCAGCGGACAAAGCACTTTATGTAGCCAAACAGCAAGGACGCGATCGAGTTCATGCCGTTTCCGTCGTTATTCCTTCTTGACACCTGAGTTGCGAGAGGCTCAATTGTTCTAATTACGAATTATTACTATACCTTGCTTTTTATCCTTAGCCTACAGTTGATAACCTTTAACAATATCACTGTTAAAAAATCTAAAAATTTTAGTAAAAGTACTCACTACATTAGCCAGACTTGTATTTTTAGGTAAATGTAGTTTGTTAGATATTTATAAAGTGTTGGGGAGTCTAGTAGATGAAGATACTGGTACTGAGTTGGGAGTTTCCACCAAGGATTATTGGGGGAATTGCGCGGCATGTGGCGGAGTTGTACCCGGAACTGGTAAAGCTAGGACATGAAATCCACCTGATTACAGCGGAGTTTGGTCACGCATCGATGTATGAGGTTGTTGAAGGAGTAAACATACATCGAGTGCCAGTCGCATATAGTAACGACTTTTTCCACTGGGTAGTGAATCTCAACTTGAGTATGGGAGATCACGGTGGTAAGTTAATTTTAGAAGAAGGGCCCTTTGATTTAATTCATGCCCATGATTGGTTAGTGGGAGATGCTGCGATCGCTCTCAAGCATAATTTTAAAATACCACTAATTGCCACAATTCATGCTACAGAATACGGACGATATAACGGGATTCACACAGATATCCAAGGTTATATAAATGGCAAAGAAACCTTGCTAGCTTACAATGCGTGGCGGATTATTGTTTGTAGCGACTATATGCGCCAAGAAGTAGAACGAGCGCTATATAGTCCTTGGGACAAAATTGATGTCATTTATAACGGTATCCGAGCCGAAAAGAAACAGCATCACATCGATTTTCATGCTCTAGATTTTCGCCGCCAATTTGCCGCAGACGAAGAGAAAATCGTTTACTACCTCGGTCGTATGACCTACGAGAAAGGTGTACCTATATTACTTAATGCCGCACCCAAAATCCTTTCAGAAATGGGAGGTAACGTGAAATTTGTGATCGTTGGTGGCGGCAATACTGACCATCTCAAGCGCCAAGCCTGGGATTTAGGAATTTGGCATCATTGTTATTTTACCGGTTTTCTCTCCGATGAATACTTAGATAAATTTCAAACTGTTGCAGACTGCGCGGTTTTTCCGAGTCTTTACGAACCCTTTGGAATTGTAGCTTTAGAAAGCTTCGCTTCTCGTGTACCTGTAGTAGTTTCTGATACTGGTGGTTTTCCTGAAGTAGTGCAACATACCAAAACAGGCATTGTCACTTGGGTGAACAATCCCGATTCTTTAGCTTGGGGAATTTTGGAAGTGTTGAAAAATCCCGGTTATCGCCAATGGCTGGTGGATAACGCTTATGAGGATTTAGAGCGACGATTTAGCTGGCCGAAATTAGCCAAGCAAACCGAACTAGTATATCAGCAAGTTGTACAAGAGCGATCGCAAATACCGTGGTAATATAGACCCCCGACTTCTTGAAGAAATCGGGGATCTAAAATTTTATTTTAACTTGCATAAATCCTTAATCAGCTTTTAATAAATCCATAAATAAACTGCCTTTTGGGATAAATTATGAGCTAAAGAAACTAATGATATTGTTTATTGTGGACTATTTATACCTTGGGATCACGCTTCTAGTTTTCAATCGCTGGCAATTATCACGAAGAACTAAATGGTGAAAATAATTTAATCGGCGTTCCCAGTTATTCAGCATATTAGGTAACTATTCCCAGTAATTACGGAAGTATCTGGACAACTAATACTTAGTCTATTTTAAATTTCATCTGGTCAGAATTAAACGCCACAAGCAATGTAGAGATTTTTGCACAGTAGCGCAGAGAATTAATGATTACTCTGCGTTATTTTGTGTTAACAAACAGTACAAGACCTGTACGCTGGAAATTCTACCCGATCTAGTGCCACAGTTAAGCTAGTGCGCGTCTCAATTGCACATTTTTCGTTAAGACTGTCCTAAGTCAATTGGTTATTCACAACAACAGATAAATGACTAATGACAAATGACAAATTTCACGAATAAATAAGCAATTAAAATGCGTCACAGCCTAGCAATAATTGCAGTTTGCTCTAGAAGTTTAGTATGACAAAGGCATTCCCAAGCATAGCAAGGCGCTTGAAAAGTACAGGAATCAAGTTGTTGAAAATGGGAACCTTCCTAATAACCCGTTTTATTGCGAGCTGGAAACGCTTCTTTCTGGGTGATACTGTTGATGTTCGCCCCTCCACCTCTCCCTCCTTTGATGTCCGTCCCTCCTTAGCGGGCCCAGTCCTGAGTTTGGGTGGGGGAGGCCCCGATGTCGATGATGCTATCCAGTGGATGATTAACCAAGTTAGAGGAGGTAGTAACTCCAGCACTAAAGTTAATGTTGTAGTTATCCGCACTAATGGTAATCACGATTACAATCGGCTAATTTATGCCATGAAGGGTGTAAATTTTGTGGAAACTCTTTTGGTTAGGGATAGACAAGAGGCAAACAAAGCTGAGATTTATGAAAAAATCCGAAATGCTGATGTAGTTTTCTTTGCTGGCGGGGATCAATGTCAATACATCCGTAACTGGAAAGATACCAAGCTTGAGGCTGCCGTTAAATCAGTTTACCTTAAGGGAGGTGGTATTGGTGGCACTAGTGCGGGTGCAATGATCCAAAGTGATTGTGTTTATGATGCTTGCGCTTCTTCCGAAAAAGGCATTGAAACTAGAGACGCACTTGAAGATCCCTATCGAGACATTACTTTTACTTACAACTTTTTCAATTGGAGTAATTTGAAGGGAACTATCGTAGATACACACTTTGACAGGCGGGAAAGAATGGGTCGAATTATGACTTTCATTGCCCGTCAAATTAAGGATGGTGTATCTAGCAGTGTTTTAGGTATAGCGGTTAGTGAAAGTACGTCGGTTCTTGTGGATAAAAATGGTTTGGTGAAAGTTATGGGTAGGGGTGCAGCATACTTTGTACTTGGCAATCATCTACCAGAAGTATGCGAACCCCGAAAGCCTTTGACCTTTTCCAATTACAAAATTTGGAAAGTTCGCAGTGGCGACACCTTCAACTTAAGAAATAGACCAACTTCTGGGTACTATCTTAGAAGTGTCAAAAGGGGACGGATTGATTCAAATCCCTATTGAGTGGCAGGGCTGATTCATCCCATTTCAAACAGGATTTGTCAAGATGGTTAGCGAGAAAATTGTAAGTAAGGGTGACGATGAGATGAACATTTAAGCACTTAAATATCAGTAAAATAGTTCATTTTATCGGCACGCCGATCGCAAACCAATCAATTTTAATTGCTAGAATCCTTGATTTTTAAAGCTCTTTGGGGAATGAAACAGCCCTGCTCTTGAGTGGGGAATGATGGACAGGGCTGTTTCATACAGCAGTTTTCTTTTAGATGAAGTACAAAGTTACGGGTTTTGAGGCAGGAAATAGAAATTTTTTATGTCTAATATTGAGTCTTGTATTTTGTACCTCATCTACTTGAAAATTGTAAGGCTAAATAATCATCAAACATTACACCATTTTTTAACAGAATCACCCTGGATGTAAAAGAATTAAGGAGGCAAAGATTAAATTTGAGATTATATATACTTCAATGTCGCCCAATAATACTAATTATTGATGAGACAAGGGATAAGGAAAAAAAATACGTTTCAACTAACACGCCCGACACCCATAACATCTTCTAATTTTGAAAATAGCTTCCAGCAGCTTTTAGCTCACTTGGGTAAGGGAGGGTTAAATAAAAGTAATTTCGGGCAATACTAGGCGCTGATGGGTTGTTGTTCAGATTCAATTAACTGATTATTAGGTACATCAAATCTAATAGTACTAGCTGCCCAGTCTTTGAAATCGGGTGCTAGCCAGACTAGCTTGCGCAGAATTTCATCATTGACCCATAATACCAAGGGAAACTGAAACTGTTTCCGAAACTCATCTCGCATGATATTGGTACTAATAATCAGTTGGTTAATTGCTACTACAGATTCTAAGCCTCGTACCATCAAAGCTTCGGGTTGAGTAGTACCAATTTCAGTTGTAATAGCTGTGTACAATTTGTCAGCAGTAGGTGAGAGCAAAATTTCGTGGATATCTGCTGATGAAAATTCTGTTAACAAATTTAACACTTGCTGCTGCCTTTGAACACAGTTGCAACACGCCAATAACAGTGAAAACTGTCCACCAGAGACCATCATCGCCCTTGCCAGTCTCTTAGTGGCTGCTGTGCTGCTAACTGTGCCATTTTCTGAATTAGTTAAGCCGATCATTAAAAACACCCTTCTTTTGATTTTCAAGCATATTCAGTAATTCTACCCTATTAATTTTTATTTAAAAGTGTTAATTGGGTAACTTTGATGACTTGTCTCTGTAATATTAAGCATTATATAACGAACAAGCAGATGGTGCATTATCTCATATTCACAATTAAGGGATAATGTAAAGATAATATCAACACAATGCCAGTAATAGAGGACAAGCGAAGAATTAACAATTGAATTATCACTGGATTTTCATAGATTTTTGCATCTGCTAGCAAGTAAGTATTTTTTTTAATTAGCAGTAAAAAAAATACTCGGTAAAAGTCTAACAGTAAATGTTAGCAAGTGGCAAAATTTATAGCATTTTTTAAATGCACCCCTACTTAAACATTAGGTTTTCCATGTCACCCTTCTTTTGTGGTCGCGCTATAACTTTGCTTCACGCTAACACCAGTTATCTACAGCAGTAAACCCCCTACAGTGAGAGTTCACCGCGTCACTGTGTCTTCTCAACAAGCCATTTGGGGACGGATATTGAGTGTGGAGTAGTAAAATAGTCTCAGCGCAAGAGGCAGAAATCTTGTTGCATTAAAGCTAACTCATCCGTTTGATAGAACTGTAGATAGAAGATGTCGCTCCGTTAGTGGAGGACAGGGAACATTTAGCTTTCTAAGATCGATTTAGAACATCTGAACTATAACAACAAGTTTGGAATTTGCTCAATTGCTCCATTTTTTGAGGTTGATAGCCAATAACAAACTTATGTAAATATTTATTTTTTTTTGAAAACTCAATTAGGAATATCAGACCATGCTATTCAAAGATCGGAGGTTTGCGGGTCAAGTTTTGGCTAAGGAGTTAAGCGCTTATGCTAACGACCCAAATGTTCTAGTATTAGGGCTACCAAGGGGTGGTGTACCCGTCGCCTTTGAAGTTGCCAAAACGTTAAATGCCCCCTTAGATGTTTTAGTGGTACGGAAATTGGGTGTACCCGATCAAGAAGAATTAGCGATGGGAGCGATCGCATCTGGTGGTGTGCGGATAGTCAATAAATATATTATTAGCCTGGAAAAGATACCTGATGAAGTAATTGCCAGAGTGGCGCTACAAGAAGAACGGGAGTTAGAGCGGCGGGAACGGCTTTATCGGGGAAATCGCCCCTTAACAGATTTACAAGGACATACAGTCATTTTGGTAGATGATGGTTTAGCCACTGGTGCAACGATGTGGGCTGCTGTTGTAACTGTGCGAAAACAGCAACCTGCTCAGATTGTGATTGCTGTGCCTGTGGCTGCACCTGAAACTTGCCAAGAGTTAGAAACTGAGGTAGACGAAATCGTTTGTATCTCCAAACCCAGACCTTTCCAGAGTGTTGGTCTTTGGTACGAAAGCTTTCCTCAAACTACCGATGAAGAAGTTCGCGACTTACTCGCAAAAGCGGCAAAGAACGATGAAGCAATACCTCTCGGTATGTAGATAAAGATTAAGTTTATGAAATGGTCTCAACTCATCAACTGAAGTTTTAACGGGACAGAAATCAAATGGCGTGATAATAGCGATTTGGATTAGTAATGTTGCCGACACAAAAACGTGGATCGAGTATACAAACTAGTTGATATGGTTAAATAATGCTGAGTTCATCTGAAACAGCAGCCGATGTTTCACGATCTATACTCAATAATCGCCAGGAATAAATATGTCTCTGATTCAAAACAAAGTGGTAATCATCACTGGAGCCAGCAGTGGGTTAGGCGAGGCAACTGCCAAGCGACTTGCTGCTAGTGGAGCCAAACTGATGCTGGCTGCCAGACGCGAAGATCGGCTCAAAGATTTGGTTGGAGCGATCGCTAAATCAGGAGGGACTGCAACCTATCAAGTAACAGATGTAGTCGATCGCGCCCAGATGGAAGCCTTAGCGAAGGAAACTTTGAGTACTTATGGCAGAATCGACGTGCTAATCAATAATGCCGGGTTGATGCCGCTTTCTCCCCTCGACCAAGTAAAGGTGGAGGAGTGGGATCGGATGATCGATGTGAACATCAAGGGCGTTCTTTATGGGATTGCTGCCGTGTTACCAATTATGCGTCAGCAAAAGTCTGGTCACGTCATTAACCTATCGTCAGTAGCTGGACATAAGGTGTTTTCGGGATCGGCAGTCTACTGTGCCACCAAGTACGCAGTGCGAGCGATCTCTGAAGGGCTGCGGCTAGAGTCAAATGGTGAAATCCGTTCGACTAATATCTCACCAGGAGCCGTTGCCACCGAACTGACCACCACTATTACCGATAAAGACACAGCAGCGGGAATTAATCAACTTTATGCGATCGCCATTGATGCAGATGCCATTGCCCGTGCGATCGCATACGCCATCGAGCAACCTGATGATGTTGATGTGAATGAAATGATCATCCGTCCGACACGTCAAGAACTTTAAATTTCGGCTTACAGAGCAAGCATTACGCTCAGATCAACTCTCTCACCAAACAAGCAATTATAGAATTCGCTCAAAAAAACTCTGCGTACCTCTGCGCTTTCCTTAGCGTCCCTTTGCGTTTAAAAACTCAACCATCTTAGGCAAAGCTCTATAAATTGTCAGCGTCAGATTAATAAGTCCAATTCTGCTTAGTCTGCAAGCTATAGGTTCCATCTTTCACATTCACCCGCTCAGGAATCAGATTTAAATCTCTAAATATATTTGCCTGATGCTGTAGAGCAGTGAGCGATTGGTCGTCAATCGGGATGATGGCGCGTTCAGTACTACGTTGCTGTAAAGTTCCAACGATGGATGGATCGATTTCATGGTGTTCTGCCATTCGTTGAACCGCTTCTAATTCCTGTTTCTTAGCCCAAGCTCCAGCTTCGTTTACCTCTTCTAAAATCACCTTGAGCAAGTCAGGATAGTCGCGTACTAGCTCTGGGATCGCGTAGTAATAGGTTGGAACTTCCACAGAGGCTTTGTCACCAAATATGCTCTCTAGGTCTGCAATCGATCGCCCTGGATAAGCGCTTCGAGCAAGAGTAGCTGTGTAAGGAACCCAAACCACCCAAGCATCGATTTCACCTCGGCGGAATCGGGGCAACGCCTCCGGTTGTGTCAAATAAACTGGCTCAATATCACTAAAGTCGAGGCCGACTTTTGCCAGCGATCGCACAAGCACATAATGGGCGCTTGAGCCTTTGTCAAAAGCGATCTTTTTACCCTTGAGGTCAGCTAGCGTCTGAATCGGCGAATCTTCTGGTACTAGAATCGCTTGACCTTTGGGAGCGGTATATTTTTCCTTAGCC
>NNBT01002966.1_pt1 | contig 13884 bp, 18 predicted proteins | sample 1173831 | NCBI WGS metagenome assembly NNBT01 (sample SAMN07173936, study PRJNA388173) | plant metagenome | isolation source: symbiotic tissue sample KVJ10 | place: Norway: Troms, Kvaloya island | reverse complement strand
CGACGCCACGGTCGATCTCATCCATGAGGTTGGAGACGAAGTCCTGCTGCAGGCCGATGCGCTTCTTGGCGGCGCCGAGGTCGCTGGCCGAGGTCGACATCGACTTCATGGCGCCATCGACCGTGCCGATGATCTGCTCGAGATCCTCGAGGTCGTCGGCGCTGTTGGTCAGGGTCGAGATGTTGAGCGTCGAGACCGAATAGGCGACGCTGCCATTCGTCGTGGTGCTCTGCGCATCGAGAATGCCCGTCGCCGTGGCGCTGGCGTCGAACAGCTTGCTCGAATTGACGTTGATCGAGATCGTGCCGATCGACACGGTGGCGCCGGAACGGGTGAAGGAGGCGACCATCGTCTTGGTGGAGTTGTAGCTGGCAGCGCTCGAATCGACCGACAGCCAGTTCTCACCGCTGAACGAGGCGGCGGAAGCCATGCCGACGAGCTGCGACTGCAGCTGAGTGATTTCAGACTGGACCTTGGTGCGATCGACGCCCGGCTGGCGCGCGGCGACGAGCTTGCTCTTGATTTCGTCGACGACCTTGATGGCCTTGTCGGTCGCGGTATAGGCGACATCGATCTGGGCGGCGCCGAGGCCGAGGGCGTCCTGCACCGTCGACAGAGCGGAGTTGTCGGAGCGCATGGTGGTCGCGATCGACCAGTAGGCGGCGTTGTCGGAGGCGGTCGCGACGCGCAGGCCGGTCGAAATGCGGGCCTGGGTCTGATCGAGCGACTTGTTGGTGGCGTTCAGCGACTGCAACGCAGTCATGGCTGAAGTATTGGTCATAATGCTAGACATGGATGATGCCCTGTTTGAACAGTTCGTACTGGAATACCGGGCTTGCACCGGCATAGCAGAGCGGCATCATGCTCTCAGGGCGCGTATCGATCGCAGGCCCTAATCTGCCATGCTTCTATCCTTAGCTGTGATTCGTTACCTATCTCTTAAGAATTAGGAAAATGATCTGATGAGACTGCCGACCAGCAGATTCCAGCCATCGATCAGGACGAAGAACAGGATCTTGAATGGCAAGGATATGGCCGTCGGCGGCAGCATCATCATGCCCATCGACATGGTGAGCGTCGCCACGATCAGGTCGATGACGAGGAACGGCAAAGCGATGAGGAAGCCGATCTCGAAGCCGCGCCGCAACTCGGAAATCATGAAGGCGGGAATGAGGACACGCAGATCGATCTCGGCCCCCTCGGCCCGCTTGGGGAAGTTCTGGGCCGCCATGTCCTCGAACATGCGCAGGTCCTTTTCGCGGACATGCGCCGTCATGAACTCGCGGAACGGGTCGGTGATCTGCTTGTAGGCCACCTCCTCGCTGATCTGATTGTCCATGAAAGGCTTGAGGCCATTGTTCCAGGACCGGTCGAAGGTCGGCGCCATGACATAGAAGGTCATGAACAGCGCCAGGGTTATGAGGATGATATTGGCGGGTGTGCTTTGCAGCCCCAGCCCTGAGCGCAGGAACGACAAGGCCACGACAAAGCGGGTGAAGCTTGTGACCATGATGAGCAGACCGGGCGCCACCGACAGGACGGTGATGAGCACGATGTACTGAACAATGCGTCCCGCGGCCGTCGGATCGTTGGTCGGCAGGATCGTGCCGATATCCGGCGCCTGCGCCAAGGCCGTCGCGGCCGGAAACAACGGAATTAGAAGCGCGGCGAGGATGGCCCGTTTCATTCGACCGCCAGCCCCTGGATGATGAATTCGCGCACCCGGCCTTCGGACCGGATCTTGGCGCGCTCGGTCAGATCCTCGCGCAAATGCAGAAGGCCGGATGCACCTTCGATCTGACGCAGCGATACGGTGCGCAGATAGGCCATGGCGTCACCCGATATCTGAGTGGCGAGCGCATCGGCGTCCTTGGGCGCCGCGCCGTCGAAAATGAGCGACGCCTCGATGCGCAAGAGCACACTGGATGGGTTCGCGAGATTGGTCAGTATCGGCGGCACCGTCTTGACCGTCAGATCGCCGGAATATTCAGCCACAGCCTTCTCTTCCTTGGCGGTGGCCTTTTCCTTCGCCGCATGCTCGATCTTGGAATAAAGCAATATGCCGACAAGCCCGCCGCCGCCGATGGCGAGCACAGTCACCACCACCATCGCCACGATCAGCGAAACAATCGATGTTCCGGATTCCGGCTTATCCGCCACCGCTTCAGTCCCTTCGGTCTTTTCTGTTTCTTCCGCCATTTTCGCCTAGAAGGGAGTGAAGATGTCGAAGAGCTGCTGCCCCCACCCCGGCTGCTGCACTTCCGACAGACGACCGCGACCGCCATAAGAGACCCGCGCCTCGGCGATCTTGTCATAAGGCACGGTATTCTCGCGTGAGATATCCTGCGGGCGGACCACCCCGGCGATGGTGAGCACGCGGACCTCGAAATTGACGCGGACCTCCTGCGATCCGCTGATGACCATGTTGCCGTTGGGCAGCAGGTCGGTGACGAGCGCCGCCACCGAAAGATTGATCTTCTCCGACCGGTCGATCTCGCCCTTGCCCTTGGATTTGGAGTTCGAATCGACGGAACCGCGGCCCGCCGTCGGATAGGTGGTGGGCATGAAGTCGAGACCGATGGCGAAGCCGGCGTCGGCCTCCGATTCACGCGAACGCTCGGAATTGTTGTCGAGCGTCGCCTTGTCGTTGATGAAGATGTTGACCGTTACGATATCGCCGATGCGCCGCGCCCGCGGATCGCGGAAGAGATCGGCGCTGGTGCCTTCCCACGACAGCGGGTTCATGTCCTCATCGAGGCTCTGCAGCGACCGCGGCTCGCCGCCGGTGCTGATCCGCTGGATGCCGGAACCGACCGGCGTCAGATGCGGCTGGGTATTGAAGTCCAGCGGGTCGACTGCGCATCCGGCGAGCAGCAGCAAAAAGGGCAAGGCGAGAATTCTACGCTTCATGATTTCTTTCCGGCCGGCGCGCCACGCGCGGCATCGACCATCGCTTTGGTGAGCTGCGCCGCGCGCCCCGGCTCCATCTCGTTGAGAATGGCGCTGGCGGTGCGGGCATTGAGCTTGACGAGCACGGCCGAAGCGATCTCGTCGTCGAGCACCGCGAGCTGGAGCGCGGCCGCGTCGGCGCGCATCTTGGCATAGATGGAGACGACGTGCTCGGAGGCCTTGGCGAGGATCTCCTCGCGCTTCTTCGACCACTCCTGATATTCGGCCCGCTTGGTCTCGAGCTCAGCCAGGCGCTTGTCGATTTCCTTTTCGAGCTCATTGATCGTCTTGGCCTGCCAGGCGAAGCGCGCATCCGCCGCCTGGTCGGCGATGTTCACGCAATATTGCTGCGAGGAGGAGCCCTGCGGCTCGATCGGCGTTGTCGACCCGGTGATGAGCTCCATATCGGCCTTGAATATCCCCGGCGCCACATCCTGTCCCCGAGCGGACGACATCTGGAAGACAAGAAGCCCTGCGATCATTAAGTATCCGATCTTCATTGGACGACGAGCTCCGCCTGCAACGCGCCGGCCGACTTGATGGCCTGCAGGATGGAGATGATGCCCATCGGCTTGAGGCCCATCTGGTTGAGGCCTTCGACGAGGGTGTTGAGGTCGGCGCCGTCGACGATGCGCAGCTGTCCGTCCTGCTGGTCGGCGGAAATCGTCGTGCGCGGCTCGACCGCCGTCACGCCGCGCGAGAACGGCTCGGGCTGGACAACCGTCGGTTCTTCGGTGACGCGGACGGTGAGGCTGCCATGGGTGACCGCCACGGTGGAGATCGTCACGTCCTGGCCGATGACGATGGTGCCGGAGCGTTCGTCGATCACGACGCGGGCGGTCGTCGCCGGCATCACCGGAAGCTCGCCGATCTCGGCGATGAAGCGCGCGGCACCGACCCGATCCGGCTTGTCGAGCACGATAGTGCGTAGGTCGCGCTCCTCGGCCACCGCGCGGCCATAACGCTGGATGGCATAGGCATTGATCGCGTCCGTCACATTCACCGCGGTGCCGAAATCGGGATTGCGCAGTTCGAGGACAAGATCCTGGATATCGGAGAACTGGCCGCGCGTCTGACGCTCGACCAGGGCGCCATTGGCGATACGGCCGGTGGTCGGAACGCCTTGGGTGAGATTTTCCGCATCCCCGGAAGAAGAGAATCCCGACACCGCGATGGCACCCTGCCCCACCGCATAAACACGGCCATCGGCGCCGGTCATCGGCGTGAAGACCAGCGTGCCGCCACCGAGCGACGTGGCATCGCCCAGCGACGACACGGTGATATCGATGCGCGAGCCTTTGCCGGCAAAGGGTGGAAGATTGGCGGTTACGATGACGGCGGCGACGTTGCGCGCGCGCAGCTGCGCGCCGCGGATATTGACGCCGAGCCGGTCGAGCATGGAGCGCATCGACTGCTCGGTGAAGGGTGAATTGCGCAGGCTGTCGCCGGTGCCCTGGAGGCCGATCACCAGGCCATAACCGATGAGCTGGTTGTCGCGGACATTCTGCAGCACCGCGATATCCTTCACGCGGGCATAACCGCCGGACAGAGGTGGTGCGGGAATGAGATCACGGCCACGGCCGGCGCCGTCTTGCGTGCCTGGCGCCTGCAGCAGGTCCACGGCGCCCGCCGGCGCCGGCAGACACAACAAAGCCAGGAAACAGACAAGCGCCGCGAGCTTCATCTGACGATGCCCACGCGCAAGGTTCCATCCGCCTGGATCACGCCACGGATGATCTTGCCGCTGTCGGTATTGCGCGCCTCGATGATATCGCCGACCTGACCGGAGCGCAGCGGCGTGACCGTCGAGGTGATGGTCAGACCGCCGGCCTTGAACATGGCGATGATGGCGCCGCCGCGCGTGACGGCATCGGGATCCTTCAGCCCATGCAAGGGTATGGGCTTGCCGGGCAGCAGCGTGCGCCGCACCACCTTGCCGACCACCGCCGACCGCTGCTCGGCGACCGGCAGCTTGCCGGTGGTGCCGGGCGCGAAAGCGCGCTCGACGATCTGCGCGTCGCCGATCACGTCGCCCGGATAGAGGGTCACATTGGGCACCGCCAGCATGATGTCCTCGGCGCGCGAAAGCTCCGCCGTGCCCGAAAGAACGGTGATCACCAGCAGCCAGCGGAGAAAGCTCATCGGCGGGTGCCCTTTTACCTGATGCCCTTGGTGACGACGCTCGACATGTCGTCGGCGGCCTGGATGACCTTGGAGTTCATTTCATAAGCGCGCTGCGCCTGGATCAGCTCGGTGATTTCGCGCACCGGATCGACATTTGAGCTCTCGAGGTAATATTGCCGCAAGGTGCCAAAGCCCAGATCACCGGGATTGCCGGTCACCGGAGCGCCCGAGGCCGCCGTCTCGCGATAGAGATTGCCGCCCAAAGGATCCAGCCCTGCCTCATTGGCGAAGTTCGCCAGGGTCAGCTGACCCGCCTGTTGAATTGTCCCCTGGCCGCCGAGACGGGCGAAGATCTGGCCGGTTTCGGTGATGCTGACATCGACGGTGTCGGGAGGAAGCGTGATGGCGGGTTCGACCAGATATCCATCGACGGTGACGAGCTGGCCGGTGGCATTGGTGTTCAAGGCGCCGGCGCGGGTATAGAGGATCTCGCCATCGGCACCCGTCACCTGCAGCCAGCCATTGCCGGTGATGGCGACGTCGAGCTTGTTGTTGGTGTGGGCGAGTGTGCCCTGGATATGGAGATTGCGGATGGCGGCGGTGCGCACGCCGAGCCCGAGCTGTGCCCCCTCCGGCACGATATTCTCATTGCCGCGGTTGGGCACGCCTTGCAGCCGCTCGGTCTGATAGAGGAGATCGGTGAATTCGGCGCGCGCCCGCTTGAAGCCGGTGGTGTTGATGTTCGCGATATTGTTCGCGATCACCTCGACATTCAGCTGCTGGGCGGACATTCCGGTGGCGGCGATGGCAAGCGCTCTCATAAGAAATCCTCAAATGGCCATGCGGGTGAGTTCGAGATAGGCATTGACGACCTTGTCGCGGATGGCGATCGCCGCCTGCAAATTCTGCTCGGCGGTCATCACCGCCTCGACGACCTTCTGCGCCGACGCCCTGCCCTCCATGCCGGCTACCGAGACCTGCTCCGCCGTCTTGAGACTCTGGGCGGCATCGGCGGCGGCCTGCTGCAAGGCGGTGCCGAAATCGACGCCGGACGCGCCGAAATTGCCGGCGGCCGGACGCGCCGGGCCGCCCACCGCCCCCGTGGACAGCTTGCCGGCAAAGGAAGAGATCGGATCGATCATCCCTGACTCCTCAAGAGATCTATGGTCATCGACAAAAGCTCGCGCGTCCGCTTGATGATCTGCAGATTGGCCTCATAGGACCGGTTGGCTTCGCGCATATCGGCAAGCTCCGCCGCCATATTGACATTCGGCATCTTGACGTAGCCGCGCTCGTCGGCGGCCGGATGGCCCGGCCGGTATTCGAGCTCGAAAGGCGTCTGGTCGACGCTGATATCGCTCACCTTGACGAGCGAGGCCTCGCTCGCCCGGTCGAGGACGTTCTCGAAGCTCACCGTCTTGCGTTGATAGGGGTCGGCGCCAGGGGTCGAGCCGGTCGATTGCGCATTGGCGAGGTTTTCGGCGACCACGCGCATCCGCGTCGATTGCACCTCGAGACCGGAGGCGGCCACACGCAGCGATATCTGCAAGGGATCGGACATGGCCTATTTCACGCTCATCAGCAGCATCTTGTGGAAGGCCTTCACGACATTGGTGTTGAGGGCATAAGCGCGGTTGACCTCGTCCGCCTTGATCAGCTCGCGCTCGACGCTGACCGAATTGCCGGACGCCGAGACCTTGACGTCCTTGCCGCTTTCGATGGCGGGCGGGCGAATGCCGTTCATGCCGGTGACCATATGTCCGGGCGCGGTGCGGTCGAGATCGAGACCGGCTTTCTGGAGCACGCTCTCGAATGGCTCGACATCGAGCGCCCGATAGCCAGGGGTATTGGCATTGGCGATATTCTCGGCGATGGCCGTCTGGCGGACCGACAGCCATTGCGCTTGCTGAAACGCTACTCCGAAAAGACCAATCCCACTCATGACAAGACACCCTGAATGCCTCTCAGGATTTATAGAGGCAAGCTTGTCTGGAGCTTATGCGGGGCGATAGGCCATGAGCCGGGCGTCGGCAATGGCCGTGATGAGGCGTGCCGTGTTGCGGCTCGGATCGCCGGCGGCATCGTTGAGATTGGTGTAGTTGATCTCCACACCGGCCCTGAGGCTTTCGAGCAGGAGCGAGAAATACACGCTCACATCCTGATTGTGGAACTCCATGTCGATCTTGATGGCGGGCTCCGATCCCCAGGAGAGGTCGATATCCGCCGCCTTGCCGTAGCGCAGCGTGTCGGGCTTGAAGAAACGCTCGATCGACGAACTGACGATATCGCCGAGATTGGCGAGCTGCTCGCCGCGGATATAGGCGATCAGGTCGGTCACGTCGACGAGCCTGAGCTCGGTCGCCACCTCGCTCAACCCATCGCCCAGGGCCCTCTCCCGAATAAGGTCATGATCACTTTCGCGACGCCGCATCTTCTACTGCCTGTTTCCCGTCGAATAACGCTGTTTCTGAGTGGATATGAAATGAATGAGCTGGGCGACCGCCTGATAGAACTCCGCCGGAATCATCATGTTGACTTCGACACTCTTGCACAGGGCCCTTGCCAGAGGCTTGTCTTCGATCACCGGGATGCCGTGCTCCTCGGCAATCTTCCTGATCTTGAGCGCGATCAGGTCCTGTCCCTTGGCGACGACCACCGGGGCGCCACCCTCCGCCCGCTCGTAACGCAGCGCCACGGCATAATGCGTGGGATTGGCGATGACGAGCGTCGCCCGCGGCACCGACGCCATCATCCGCTTGCGCAAGCGGTCGCGCGCCAAGGATCGCTGCCTCGCTTTGACGATCGGATCGCCGTCCGACTGCTTGTATTCCTCCTTCACTTCCTGGCGCGTCATGCGCAACTCGCGCAGCCACCACAGCCGCGACCAGACGAGATCGACCGCCATCAGAACGACGGTGGCGACGCAGGCCGCGGCCAGCAATCTCAGCGCGATGCCGAGCACGAGCTCGGGCAGCGAGCCGGGCTCGATCAGCATGGCATTGAGGATGCGGCCTTGCTCGGAGCTGACCACGATGAAAGTGATCGCCCCGATCGCCACGAATTTGAACAGGCTCTTGAGGAATTCGACCTGGCCATGCACGCCGAAGACGCGCTTCCAGCCTTTGCCGAGGGACAGGCGCGACGCTTGCGGCCTGATGCGCTCGCCGACGAAGGATACGGGATTCTGGATCAGCGAGGATACGAGGCCGGCGACCATCAGCACGGCGACCGGCGGCAGGAGGAAGATCGCCAGGTCGCGTATCACCGTGCCGAAGAGAAGCGCCGCGTCGCTCTCGCTTTCGAGCGACCAGCCGGCGGGATTTTCGATGAACTGCTCGAGCGCCACCACGAGGCGCGAGCCGCTTTCGCGCATCAGGAAGAGCGCGGCCGCCAGCATCGCCAGAAGCGACGCGAAAATGGGCGCCTCGCGCGAGAACGGGACATTGCCCTTGCTGATCGAGTCTTCGATCTTGCGAGGCGTTGCCTCTTCCGTTTTACTGTCTTGATCGACGCTTTCCGACATGGCCGGGGCTTATGCGACCTGCGCTTCGCTTTCGGGGCCGGACGGATTGAGCTCGATCTCGCCGCGCCCCGCCATGGCGAGCGCCAGATCGGCGATGCCGCGTTGTGCCGAGCGGACGTCGCGCTGCGACGGATTCTGGCCGCCCTTCAGCTCGGCCTCGACCATGCGGCGGGTGCGCGCGGTGAGCGAGGAAAGCGCCAGCTCCTGCAGCGTCGGGTCGGTTCCGGTGAGCGCCACGACCAGCCGGTCGGTGGGTACCTTGTCGAGCAGCAAGGTGCGGGCGGCCTTGGTCAGCTTGACGATGTCGGAGAAGGTGAACAACATGCCCCTGAGGGCATCGGCGTCCTCGGGGCGGGTCTGTGCCAGGGTGCTCAACGTATCGGCAACCTGCTCCTCGTCCAGGCGGTTGATGATATCGGCGACACGGCTGCGGCTGTCGGATTGCTGCCCGCCGCGCGCCGGCCCGGCCAGAAGGTCTTCGCCGAGGGCGCGCTCGAGAAGGGCGATCGCTTCAGGATGCATGTCGCCGAGGCTGAGCATGCGGCCCATGACGTCGCGGCGCAAAGCCGGGTTGAGCAGCCCGAGGATCTTGGCGGCATAGTCGGACGGCATGCGGCTCAGAATGGCGGTGGCGATCTGAGGATGCTCCAGCGCGACATAGGAGGCGAGAACCTGCTCGTTCAATGACGCCAGCCGGCTCCACACCGGCTCGCTCCGCTCCGTCACCACCTCCGGCTTCATCTGCGCGATCTGCTCGGGCGTCAGCACGCCGGAGATCAGATCCTCGACCTCCTGGCTGGTGCCGATGAACTTCATGCCGTCGGCGAATTCGCGGCCAAACTCCTCGACCAGGCCTTCGAACTCCACCCCGGTGACCCGCTCGGAATCCGCGCCGAAGCGCGGGATGAGCCGAAGCTCCTCGGCGCTGAAATGGCGCAAGACCTGAGCCGCATGGTTCTTTCCCATGGCGAGCAGCAGGAGCGCTGCCTTCTTGGCCCCACCATACGAATCAGACTTGCGCGCAGGACTCATCGGACTCTTCGTTACTTCGCCCGCGACGCGGCGGCGCTGACGATCTCGGTCAGCGACACGCCGAGGCGAGAATTCTCTTCCTCGATGACCACGACTTCACCACGCGCGACCACCCGCCCGTTCACCAATATCTCGACCGGCTCGCCGACACCGCGATCGAGCGTCACGATGGATCCGCGGCCCAATTGCATCAGCTCGGCGACCGTCATGGTCGCGGAACCGAGCACCACCTGCACGGATACCGGTATGCGCTTGATGAGGTCGAGGCCCGGCCCTTCGGCGCCGTCCGCATGGGCCTCGCGCGCCGGAGCATCGGGAACGCGGCCGGCATCGTGTCCGAGCGCCGCGCTGATGGAGCTTTCGCCATAACGGTTCATCGCAAGTCTTCCCTGATCTCAAGCCCGCTCGTCACTGCCAGCGCCGGCCGGCGCCGGCGGCTTTCCAGCCCGGCTGTTCTTCGGAACTGCGCCACTGGCTGAAGCGGTCGCCCAGCGTCGGCCACTGGACGGGGCGTTCGGCCTGACGCGCGACACGGGTGGGAGCGGGCTCACGATAGATCTCCTGCTCCTCCTCTTCCTCCATTCGGTCCTGGACGGCAGGCCGGCCGCGACGCGGCTCGGCGAAGCGCACGACATTGCTCGCGGCCTGGCGCTGCGCCTCGAAATGGTCGGCGATCGCTTCCATACGCTCGTCGATCTCGCCGATCAGCTTGTGCGCCTCATCGATGCGCTGGCCGAGCGACAACAGGATCTGCGCGCCATGGGCGTTGATGTCGCGGACCGCATTGTCGATGGCGCCGACCGCGTAGCCGGTCTCAGCAAAGACACGCTGATATTGCTTGTGATAGGCCCGCAAGCGGCGCAATTGCCGATACAGAAGGGCGATACCGACGCCGGCCGCGATAACGGCGACCAGCAGCACGCCATCAATGAGATAGGATATCATCCATGAACTCCTGTTCGTGATTTATGGCGTCTTCGACATTGAGCGAATAAGCGCCGTTGGCCTGGGCGAGCTTGCACCAGTAGAGTTTCTGACCATTGCAATCGAGGCTGACGCGATGGTCCGAAACCGAGTCGATCTCGAGGATCTGCCCAAGGCGGAGATCGGCGATCTCGCCGAGCGTCATCTGCTTGGAGCCCAGCACCGCGGTCAGCATGACATCGGCCCCATAAAGCCGGTTGCCGAGCAGGCTGCGCCATTGCGGATCGAGCGCCGGCGCCGGGCTCGCCGTCTTGCGGACCGGCGGCGGGCGCAGAAAGACGAGCGCGGATTGCGGCACGGCGATGAACATCCGGCCGCCTCCCGCCGCGCAAGCGAGCTCGACCGTCGCCGCGGCGACCATGCTGCTCGGACGACCGATGGAATCATAAGCAGGCGGCACATCGGTGCGCGCCAGGCTGAAGGAGACGGCGCCCATCTGACTGAAGCTTCCTTCGAGCGCCAGCGCCATCTGCCCGAACACGAGCTTGACGACCTCGGTCTCGATCCTGGTCAGGTTGCGCTCGGCCTGAAATGGCGTATCGGCACCGGCGCCGCCGAACAGCACATCGACCAGTGCATAGAGAAAGCCGCGATCGAACCCCGCGAGCAAGGAGGTGTCCCATTGCGACGCGCGCAACGCCGCCGTCGCAACGCTTTCGGAATGCACGGCCAGCAGATCGCCGGCCTTGCCGATATCCACGGACTCCAGCCGCAATTCGAGCTTCGGCTCGCCTGACGGACTGAGCGACTGCGCCAGTTCCCGGCACCCATCGGTGAGGACTTGCCGGAGGATCGCGAGCTTCCCAGCGGCGCTCGCCGGGCCGGTCAAAATGCCGGTTCCCGATCGCGCCGTCCCCGGTTGTGCTTCGCTGTTCTGCATCTCAGGCCGCCGCCTTGACCGGCGCTTCGGCGCCCGCCGGCTTGCCGCCGGCCATCGTCTCGCGCTCGACGTCGTCGATCGAGGGCCGGTCATAGGCCGAGATCGTCTTGCGGCCATGTTCGAGGGCGACCTGCGGAATGGCACCGTTCATGAAGGCGAGAAGCGTCTGCTTGACGATGATATAGAGCCTGATCTTCTTCTCGCGCACGATCTTGATGTTGGTGGCGAGCGGCCCGACGACACCATACGAGAAGAAAACACCGGCGAATGTGCCGACCAGCGCCGCGCCAATCAGCTGGCCGAGAAGCTCGGGCGACTGGTCGAGGGCGCCCATCGCCTTGATGACGCCGAGAACGGCCGCGACGATGCCGAGCGCCGGAAGCGCCTCCGACACCGCGGTCAGCGCGCCATAGGGCTTGAGCTTGTCGCGCGTGATGGTCTGGATCTCTTCATCCATCAGCGCCTCGATCTCATGGGTACGGGCATTGCCGATGAGGATCAGCCGGGCATAGTCGCAGATGAAATGGGTCAGGTTCTCATTGGCGAGAACGCTCTTGAAGTTGGCGAAGATCACCGAATTCTGCGGATCGTCGATCTGACCTTCGACCTCGTTGCGCGGCTTGCTGCGCAGCTCGCGCATGAGCGAATAGAGCACCCCCAGCACGTCGAGATAGTCACGCGCCTTCGGCGTCGCCTGTTTCAGGGCTTCGACGATGGCGCGCCCCGAATCCTTGATCGTGCGCATCGGATTGGCGACGACGAAGGTGCCGAGCGCGGAGCCGCAGATGATGACATATTCCCAAGGCTGCCAGATGACGCCGATATGGCCGCCCATGGCGACAAATCCGCCGAGAAGGCACGCTATCGTAATTACAAAGCCGATGACGATCGTCAACGCACTACCCCATTGCAGCAATGAGCCCGAGGATAAGGGCGGCTGGCTTGTGCGAAACTGTATTAGCGCGGGATGCGACGGCGTCAGCCCCGCATAAGGCAGGATCGGCATGGTCGGATGAGGAGACTTCCCGTGCTGACCACGTCCGCAAGCTATCGCATGATCACCGCCAACATGACCCGCTCGCTCGAGCGCGTCGCGGCCCAGCCGGTCAATTCACGGGAGGCCGCCTATTATCAGAAGGCGATCGAGGACGTGAAGTCGATCGACGATTTCCTCAAGAACGACCGGGTCTTCGCCTTCGCGATGAAGGCTTTCGGCCTGAGCGACATGACCTATGCCAAGGCTTTCGTGCGCAAGGCGTTGACCGAAGGTGTCGACAGCCAGGATGCCTTCGCCAACAAGCTCTCGGACCCGCGCTACAAGGACTTCGTCTCGACATTCAATTTCGAGCGCTATGGCGAGGCGACGACGGTGTTCACGAGCGTCCGCCAGGGTGTCGTCGACAAATATATGCGCCAGTCCCTCGAGGAAGAGGCCGGAAAAGGCAATGAGGGCGTCCGGCTGGCGCTCTATTTCGAACGCAAGGCGGCAAGCGTCACCAGCGTCTTCGGTCTGATGGGCGACAAGGCCCTGCTCCAGGTGGTGCAGACCGCGCTCGGCATTCCGGCGGCGGCGGGGCGCGCCAATATCGACGCCCAGGCGAAGATGATCTCGGAGCGGTTCGACATCAAGGACCTCAAGGACCCGACGAAGCTCAAGAATTTCCTCACCCGCTTCGCGTCGATGTGGGAAGCCAACAACCCGTCCAATGCGGCGACCTCGCCGGCGGTCCTCATGGGCCAGCCGGTCGAGAAAGGCATCAATACAAGCATCCTCATGGGCCTGCAGAAACTCAAACTCGGCGGCGGCTGAACCATGCAATCCGGACTCTATGTGGCGCTCTCCGCCCAGATCGCGCTGCAAAAGCGGCTCGATACGGTCGCCGCGAATATCGCCAATGCCGGCACGGCCGGCTTTCGGGCGGAGGAAGTGAAGTTCGAAACCCTGCTGACGCAGGCGGGCGCGGATCAGATCGCCTTCACCTCGCCGGGTGAAACCTATCTGTCGCGCCAGGCGGGTGAGCTGGTTCAGACCGGCAATCCGCTCGACACGGCGATCAAAGGTGACGGCTGGATGGCCATCTCGACGCCCTCCGGCACGGCCTATACGAGAGACGGGCGCATGCGGATGCTGGAAAGCGGCGAGCTCCAGACGCTCGGCGGCAATGCGGTCCTCGATGTCGGCGGCGCGCCTCTCCTCCTCGATCCCTTGGCCGGCCCACCGCGGATCGCCGCCGATGGCATGATCAGCCAGGGCAACCGCCAGATGGGCGCGGTCGGCCTCTTCCGTATCCCTGAAAACGCCAAGCTCCTGCGCGCCGCGGATTCGTCCGTGATACCCGACAGGCCGGCAGAGCCGGTTCTCGATTTCGTGAAGGACGGCGTGGTACAGGGC
>NNBT01000257.1_pt1 | contig 13894 bp, 10 predicted proteins | sample 1173831 | NCBI WGS metagenome assembly NNBT01 (sample SAMN07173936, study PRJNA388173) | plant metagenome | isolation source: symbiotic tissue sample KVJ10 | place: Norway: Troms, Kvaloya island | reverse complement strand
CTCCAAGACCAAGCTCAGTACTAGTGGTAATATCTCCACCATCGTTAAGACTCAATCGTTGTGTATTAATAGTTAGTTCCCCACTCTTGCCAGTACCAAAAGCGCCGGTTGCTAATCTACTTCCTGTAGTAATTGCCTCTCCAGTTTGTGGATTAGTAAATGTTGTGATGCCACTTAAGCTAACGGAGTCTGAAGCGTTAACTAATAAATTGCCACTATTACCACTTCCTGACGATTGCGTACTAATGTTTCCACCGTTGGCCAGTATAAGCGATCGCGTTTCAATCTGAATATTTCCACCATCGCTTTTCTCAGATGTTGAACTAATGTTAGTGTTATCACCATTCAAATAAATTGAATCATCAGCGCTAATGCGAATATCGCCACCCCTTCCCTCATCAAGATTTGAAGAACTAATAAAGGTATTGCTACCATCAAGTGTGAGGTTTCTCGTTTTAATTTCAATATTACCACTAGGTTGATTATTAATCTGACCAAAAGTAGATGCAGAAGAACTACTTGAAATATTACTTTCACTATTAAGTGAAATTGCTTCTTGAGCGTTTAGAGTTATCTTTCCGCCTTGCCCTTGTCCAATGTTGGTAGAATTAATTTTAGATTGGTTACTTAAATTAATGTTTTGAGTTGTAATTCTAATATCACCAGATTTACCCATCGAATTTAATATTCCAGTGGTATTAATAAAACTATTGTTGTCGAGGCTAACGTTATCCTTCGCATTTAAAATAATATTTCCCCGACTTCTAGTACCATTACTACCGATTTGGCTTTGGTTTGTGAGGCGAATGGATTCAGCATTAATTGCAACATTTCCGGTATCGCCCAAAGAGTTTTCTAAACCCAAACTGATAATACCGCTAAGATTATCTAGCATGACATCGCCAGTTGCATTAACTACTACATCTCCCGCAGCAATACTCGGCTGACCTTCCCCAGATTGAAGTGTTGAACTAATAAAACTACTACCAGAAAGGCTGATATTACGAGCGTTAACTGTAATTGCGCCCCCTCCATTTGTCGCAGCTAAGGCGTTGTTTTGCAGGACTATATCCGCTTTTGATAAACCTTCTGGGAAGGCTAACTGCATTTGATTACCACTACCAATCAACTCAACATTTCCTGTTCCTCCTGCAACTGCACCCAATTCCAAACGATTTCCCTGCGAACCTGCAATGCCACCATCAAATGTAATATCTCCACCTATTAAGTAAAGACTTCCCAGTGTTGCAAGTTGGCTACTACGGTTAATTATTTCACCTTGATTAATCTGATTAAACAACAACGCTGAAGGATTAATAGTCAACAATGGCACTGTTTTGGGATTTGTGGCGCTAAAGTTTCCCTGATTGCTAAACTGTACCCCGTTCGCAGTCGTCCCCACAAATGAACCCTGGACATTTAACCTGGCATTTTCTCCAAACACAATCCCATTGGGATTAATTAAAAATAAATTCGGGCTAGAACTACCAAATGTGCCTAATATACCCAAAATTTCGGAAGGGTTATTACCAGTAACCCGTGCCAAAATATTCTGAATATCCGCGCTAGGACTCAAGAAATACGCCCCCCGTCCCGCGCTAACATTAAATTCTCCAAAGCTATGAAACAAATTGATTTGGCGAACCGCACCACCTGTAATTACTTCTATTGGTTGTCCCTGAAAGTTGCCTATCACTTGAGATGACTCAGCGCCAAGTGTGTTGTCAGGTACGATATTACTTTGCTGTGCCAGGCTTTTACTAATGAACAGATTTATACTTAACCAACCCAGAAACCCCGTCAATCCTAACTGCAAAAACTTATTTAAGGCGTATTTGATCGTCATAGGTGCTATTCATAATAGATTATTTGAGTATCTAATAAAACTGCACTTTTGGACAATATAAAGAGGCGATATTTGTTAATTATGCAGTTTTCTGGAATAGGGCATCGCATTCCTGCATTCTTCGGTTTTTTGAAGTTTCCCTAGAGCAACGTTCTTAATGCAAGGTGCGATCGCATTTATTTAGTACATAAGTTTTATATTGAAACTAGGCCATAGCATTTTGGTTTTTGAGGAGTACGATCAGCCTTAAACCGCCTGCCAAAAGCATACCATGACTAGTTGGCACAGTTCGTAAGTCCTATAAATTGCAGAAAACTGCACACTTTCCGAAAGCTTGGTTTTCAATGCCTATTTCTGGTAAGTTAAAAAATAAAAGCAAACAGAATTCACATGCTAGTTGCTTATGGGCGAAACTCCCAGACGCTTGCGGACTCTCTAAAGCGTCTACCTGAAGCTAACACTAATCAAACAGCCTCTAAGGGAAAAGACTGCACTGGTTTGGCTATACAAATTACTAAATTAAAATATGAAATTCCAAAATAAATATCTCAAACTCTTACTTTTTATGCCTTTGCGACTTTGCACAAAGCGAATTCGTCTCTTCACCCAGCATTACCAAAAACTAAATCGCCATCGATTAATTAAAGTATTATTTTTGGCAAGTCTCGTAATATGTTTATTTTTTGGACAACTTGTATCTGCACAAACTCCAAATGTCACTGCACTAGTTGAGCAAGGAATTAAAAACTATAATGCCGGAGATCTTTGGAATGCCATAAAAAATTGGCAAGAGGCATTAAATCAGGATAAAAATAATCCGTCAGTTACGGCGGTTGTAAATGAAAATTTGGCGCGCGCTTACCAAAAACTAGGAGAAAATAAAGCAGCAATTACATCCCTGTCGACGGCAATTAATGACTATGGAAAGGTAGAAAACATTCAGCAAGTCGGACGCATGAAGTCAGAACTTGCCCAAGTTTACAGCAGTTTGGGACAACCTCGCAAAGCGATCGCACTTTTGTGTGGCAAACTAGTAGATAAGTCGAAAAGCTCCGAAAATCAACCAATTCAGGCAGAAAAATGCACTCCAGAAAGTGCCGAACAAATCGCCACCAAATACAACGACAAACGCGGTCATGTTGCGGCTTTGGGTATTCTCGGTGAAGCATATCGTTTAATCGGAAGTTACGACCAAGCAATTAAGTATTTAGACACGGCCCAACAAGTTAGTCCAGAATCTAAAATTTTGGTATTTAATAGTTTGGGTAATGCTTACAAAAGTCGCGGTCAATTGCGAGAGTTACAAGCCGATTCGGCAAAGAAGGCTGGGATTTTTAGTAGAGAAAATGAATTTACTAAAAAGTCACAAGAAGACTACGACAAAGCTTATCAATATTTTCAAGATAGTATAAAATTTGCCCGCAACGAAAAACAACCTTTAGCAGAGATACGGGGATTATTAAATTTCATTCAGTTGGCTTCCCAGGCAAATAAGAGCAAATTTATTAATGATGAGGAGTTTAACACAGCCCTGAAGGATGCTTTAAAAGTTCTCGAAGCTTTGCCCGATTCCGCCACAAAAGTCTATGGGGCAATTGATTTAGCATACTTGCAGCACGATGCTAAAGGAAGTTCACCTTTTACCTACTGTCCAACTCATCTGGTTTTATATGGTGACAACCAAGCATTAAATTTACTTGAAAACTCAGTATTAACAAGTAAAAAATTACAAGACAATCGTCTAATTTCATTTTCTAATGGTGCTTTGGGTCATTTCTGGGAATGTAGCCCAGATAACGAAAAAGCATTAAAGAATGAAAAAGCATTAAAATATACCCAAGCTGCTATCATCGCAGCAGACAGCAAGTTGAGTGCAAAAGATAGCTTGTATTTGTGGGAGTGGCAAGCCGGACGGATTTTAGATGAACAGAAGCGAAATGAAGAAGCGATCGCATCTTATCAGCGAGCATTTGATACCTTAGAAGATATCCGCCAGGATATTTTGACTGCCGAACGGGATGTACAATTTGACTTCCGCGATGTTGTTCGCCCACTATACCGGACATTGGCACAGTCGCGGCTCGATTTGCTAGGAGTTGGGGCAATTGCAGACGAAGGACGTGCCAAGGAACTATCGAAAGTAGTTAACACCATCGATGCATTGAAACTTGCAGAATTACAGAATTATTTTGGCAATGATTGCATTTTGAGCGGGTTGAATCCCAAACAGGTGGGCGAACTCCTCGAAGATAATAGTGTAGCGTTTAAGAATACTGGCTTTTTGAGTTCAATAATTTTAGATGGCAAAACCGGGATATTATTGCAGTTACCCAATCAAGCAACTAAATTTAAGTGGATTGAAGACCCCAATCAACAAGGTGACAAAGTAGTTAGCAGCGATACTTTACAAAAAAAAATTGCCGAGTTTCGCACCGGACTAGTTAAAAGAGAAGAAATTAACTACGATACAACAATTGCATCACAGCTTTATGATTGGATAATTCGCCCCTTTGCAGAAGATATCAAACCGGAGAAAGTCAAAACTCTGGTATTTATTCAGGATGGGTTTTTGCGTAGCATTCCAATGGCGGCACTTTATGACAGCAAACTCAATAAATATTTAGTTGAAACCTACGCGGTTGCTACAACTCCCAGTTTACGACTTAACACACCTAAACTACGCGATCGCAGTACACAAAAGGCGTTAATTTTGGGTTTGACAAAAGAAGCCACTATCGACGGCAAGACTTTTGAACAGCTTTTTGCAGTTCCCGATGAAGTCAGTGCAGTTGAAAGTATATTCCCCAATCATACCCCTCTGATTGACGATAATTTTCTCGCCGAAAGTTTTCAACAAACACTTGACAAAACCACATATCCCATTATTCACATAGCTAGTCACGCTCAATTTGGGATTATTCCTGAAGATACCTTCATTGTCACCGGGAAAAACCAAAAACTTACCATAAGCCAATTAGAAAACTCACTGCGAAACCTCAACAGCAAATCAGATAGTGTCGAACTACTCACACTAACTGCCTGTGAAACCGCAGTTGGCGATGACCGTGCCACACTAGGATTAGCTGGAGTTGCATTACAAGTTGGGGTTAAAACTGCGATCGCATCTTTGTGGAGTGTTACCGATCAATCGACATCCGAACTAGTGAAAACATTTTACACCAACTATCGCAACACTGGCATGAGTATTGCAGAGGCTTTGCAAACGGCTCAAATCAGAATGATTCATGCTAAGAAATTACCGCCATCTGAAGGTGTTAATACTATGTACGATCATCCTGCATATTGGGCTCCAATGGTTGCGATCGGTAATTGGCTTTGAAAAAGGGCATTGCATATTTGCGGGATGATTTTGCTATTTTTGTGGGATGGGCATCTTGCCCGTCCCTTGTATTTCAGGGCTCTCGTGTCGCCCACCCTACAAAAATCATCCCTTGATAGCAACGCCTGAAAAAGATCCCCAGTACCGCAAGGCGGAAGTCAAAAGGGACGCATAACTATGCGTCCCTAAAGCAAATTGCGTAAACCTTTAGAAGGTGAAAGTTGTTCTCAGCGTACCGATAATTGCATCATCGTTATTGCTGTTTTGACCAGGAGAGGTCAACCAGATTACGCCAGGGGTGATTGAGATATTATCTGACACGCGATACTTGTAAAAGCCTTCAAAGTGATAAGGTATATCATTACCAGTACCAGCAAAAGCTCCGCCTCGGTTAAAGGCATAAGGTTCAGCACCTGCAAAAATCCCTAAAACGTTACCCTTTTTACCGAAGTCAGGTAAGGCTACCCCAAGACCGTAGCTCCAAGCTTCATAATCATCACCAGCACCAAAGCCTGTGATATCGTGGTAAGAAACGAAGCCACTGACTGACAGTTTGTCGCTGGGTCTAAAAGCTGCTTCTATACCGTAAGAATTACTGGAAGATCCGTTTAGGGTAGTTAGAGTGTTAGCTTGACCAGTACCTACGACGCGGTTAGTGCTACCCAAACCACCACCTAGATCGAATAAATTACCACCTCCAGCACCATGATAACCATGAACGTAGGTAGCAGCTATAGATAAGCGATCGCCAACACTAAAGTTCAATTGTCCCAAGGCTGCATAGTTACCCTCTAACAAACCTTGATTTGTCCCAGGATTATTAGCATTTGATGCCAAGTAGCCTATAGTCAGCGAACTTGGTTTGAAAAAATTGCCACCCTTACCAAAGGGTAAAGTCAGTGCCGCACCTGCACCACCACCAATCCGATAAATCGGACTTTCAGAAGCAAAGGTAGACAAAGCACCATTACCGCCATCAAAATCCTCAAAGTAAGGGTTGTTAGTGGCAACATAATCGCTATGAATACCTCCGGTGCCCGCAAAGTAGACTTGGGCTGGGCCTATGGGTACGTAATACGCCAGCCAGTCGATAATGACACTGTTGTTACTAGTGCTGCCGAGTTGAAATGTTTGCGTACCTTCAGCAGTATCGATAGCACCACCACCATTCCCTACTTGAGTAAAGGCTAGTGCATTCCCGGCTGCAAGACGGGTGTGTAAAACGTCTTTACCCGTGAAGCTGGTTTGCAAGTCTAAACGTACCCTATCTTGAAAGACAGTATTATTGGCATCACCACTATTATTGCCAAAAATATCAGTAACGGCAAAAATGGCTTCACCCACCAATTTTGTGGTAGTAGAAAACTGATTAGCTTCAAGTTCCGCAGTCCGTGCTTCTACAGAATCTACTCGACCACGCAGAGTTGCCAGTTCTGCCGAGAATTCCTCTTGCAAACGCTGGAGAGTCGCCAAATCCTGTTTTGTTACCAAGTCAGCAGTTGCTGTCGCAATCAGTTCATTAACTCGATCTAAACAAGCATTCAAACCTGCGGCAAACTCATAACGAGTCAGTGCTCGATTGCCACGGTAAGTAGAATTTGGGTATCCTGCAATACAACCGTAGCGCTCAACCAGGGATTGCAAAGCTTGGAATGCCCAATCAGTCGGCTGTACATCAGAAAATTGAGAAACTGATGTGACTTGAGACAGTGAATTCTGGTTCTTGCCTTCGTTGCTGTAGCGATTAACCTCTTCTAAAACCTTATTTTCATCAGTCTTTTGGGCAACCAATTGCTGATTAACTTTTGGTTGCTCTGTTTGAATGAATATTGAAGCATTAGCAGCTATTGGCTTTGTATCTTCAGAAGAACTTGCTACTTCAGCAGCAGCCATAGCCTTAGCGGAAACCAACACCGTCACTCCCAAAACTACTGGACTTAGTACCAGAGTTTTCCACAATAGATGAGACATTTTTATTTTCCTTTTCCAAAAAATAACCAAAATCAGTTGGTTCAAGAAAAAGAGAACAAGTGATTATTCTACTTGTTGGGAATCTTATCAGATTGCTGTTACCTAAGCTATATATCTAAGAAAATTTTTACAGATAAGGAATTGTCAAGTTTTGCAGATGGCTTATTTGCCAAAGGTTGAGTTTATAATAAGGTGATTTCGGTCGTTTTTGTGCTATTTACGGACTTTAGCTTCTTGTTTTTAATCCTGATTTGCAGTATTTGCTTTTTATCTTTAAATTTATTCCTGAATCAAGGAAGTTTATTTCTATATGAGGTTTTGCTCATAAATTAGTAATTATTGATTGTTAATTATTTTGAACCTCCAACCTGCCGAATGTCGGAGATAAATCAATACTGTTCAGTTAAGCCCAAAATCCTTGGTGGATACACAAAATTGTACTTCTTACGGCTGCACTAACGCGTCTCTACAGGTTGAAAATCAGTACCAAAAATCTTTATCCAAGGGAATTTGAATATAAATGTTAGTGTAAATAATCTTTAATAGTAGCCAGTTTTGTGTTGGGATAGCGACCCCAAACACATCTCCATCCTTTATTAATCCCCTGATTTAGTCAGATAATTTTTCATAACTATCAGCGGTTGTTGCTTCTAATCCCAAAATGGGATACACATCTGGTTCAGATGTTTCGTGTATTGTCAGAAGCAGAGCGTCGATTAAGGCTTTAGCTTTAACCAGCGTTTCCTGAAACTCCATCTCCGGCTCAGAAAGGGCTATGATTCCGTCACCGATACCAATGGAGGTTTGACTGGGAGTCAAAACAGCAGTCCGAATCACAATATTCAAATTGGCTGAACCATTCAACCCCAAAAAGCTTATGAATATGAGATGGGTAAGGACACCCATATCACAAAAAGATTTGGGATATTTTTTTATTTTCAAATCCCTAATACCAATTCTTTATGAAGCTGCATAGAATTCGATCCCCCCTAGCCCCCCTTAATAAGGGGGGAACCGGAAAAACATCTATTAAAGTCCCCCTTTTTAAGGGGGATTTAGGGGGATCAAGATATGTGCAACTTCACATTAAATTGGTATAAGTCTTGAAAGAATATGTCTAAGTACAGCTTTGCCTAAGTTCGTAGCGAATGGACTCAAACAAACTTTGCACTCCTCTGCGCTATACTCTGCGTTAAAACTTAAACCCTGAATTGGTAACGAATTTACGAAACTGTGTACTAAGAGAATTTCCCTGGATGAAGAATCATAAAATCTTACAGATTGCTTATTTGCCAAAGGTCATATTTATACAAGAATTTCGCTCGATTTTGTGCCATTTCTAGACTTGATTTTCTTGTTTTTTACCCTAATTTGTGGTAAATCTTTTTTGTCTTTGTAAAAGTAACATATTTCTACTAGAGTTGGCCATATTTCTAAAGAACCGTGAAATTGGCTAATAACATCATCGATAATTCTGGAAACATTTTGCTGAAAAAAGTCTGGTTCAAATCCATAAAATACTCTCGATAAGTTCTCAGCAAATAATTGAAGAGACAGTTTACGTTCTTCATTCTGAGTAGAAATTGAGGCTTTGACTACCTGTCTGTGGATAGCAGAGATTTTTTCCAAAATTTCCTCAGAGTCTTGTAAAGTGACTTCGCCAGAGTAATCAAACTTGATTCCCAAATCATCAAGATGATAAACACTGCTTTTAATCTTCTTTTTCAGCAAGCTACATATTTCTTCATTAAATAGTTCGCTAGCTAAAGGATTACGCATATAGTTATTTCTAATGTGGTTTTGGACTGCATCAACGTGTGCAGCCACAATGCCTTCTTGCTGTATCCAAATTCTATAAATATAATCTTCAAACCTGAGTCGAGTGGGAAAAAAGGGTGGTAAACCTAGTTGATTATCATATCCAGCGACTCCACAATCCATTCTCCAATTTTTGTTAGTAATAACAGGCCGAAAATTGGTAAGAATATAAAAATCATTCAGGTCATTGGGACTAATTTGATTCTCATCATTGAGATACATGTGAATAAAATCAAGTGTATCGATATCATTAGTTCCTGTGCGAAAAGTTTGGGCAATCTTAACGATCGCATTATTTAATACTCTCCCCTGTTGTAATAAAAGGCTATTCTCTCGAAAGTAACCTTTAGTTGTATTGGTTTCTAAATCCATTGCTGTATCAAGAACTAATTCTCCAGCCTCGAAGTTTTCTGGTACATGACTGGCTTTTTGACCTAGAACATCACCAAAAGCTGTGAGTAAGTCAAAAGATTTGTGGACGTAGCCACCTTGTTGGCTAGACTTGATTAATTTTCCTCGACATATTTCATCACCTGATAAAGATTCTGGGCTAGTTTCAATTAAGGCATCTGGGCGCATATCATCATCTGCACTAACCATTAAATGTCCAAGGGTATACATCAGCGTGAAGTTGCGATTTCCTCCATAACTAGGTCGGAATAAGTTTTTGACTAGTGATTCTAGCTTGCGATCGCGCAGTCTTTCGTTTAAAAATGTAATAAATTGCTCTTTCTGTTGTGGCCCAACATAAAACACGTCATTGACTGTCTTAGTCTGCTCTAAAAGCGGGTAATATTTCTCATGGTTGGCAATGCTGGAATCATCAAAGACGATAATTTTTACAGCATGACCATTTGCCCAGAAATTCTCATCATACTTTTCGATAGTCTGTGCTACATCTCTCAGTCGATGAGTCGGGATAACAAATACCGTTTCTTTCTGTTTCATAAAATTTGTTCAGGTTTCTCAAGTAAAATTTTAGAAATTCAAACTCTATTTCAAGGCTCTCAGTTAACTACTCACTGCATCAAGAATTAGTTAACTCAATTAAACCGATAAATCGCTACCAATTCCCAGCTTATTTTTACTGTCTTCCAACCTTTTACATAGTCCTTCAATTTGCCTGAAGGCTTCTTCTGGAGATAGTTTACCGCCAGTTTCTAAGCTAGTAATGTAACTAACTCTTTGAGAAAATTCTTGGAGGTTAGCATTAAATATTAGGTTATTTGGCTGAAATTTACCGTGGTAGCGATCGCGAGGATAGAGAAAGCGATTTTTATCTTCATAATTAGACTGCAACATTCATTCACTCCTGATAAAAAATCTGATTGACTATTAGTTGTTTGATTGCAGCAATCTGAAATAATCTCATTTTGTAATACTGTTTCACAGATAATGACAGAATTACTGGGATATAGAAACTCACCTATTTCGGGCTGTAGTCAGAACAATTGAGTGCTTCTTTTGTGAGAGCAGTAGTAGGATGTACTGCACACTTTAGGAAATAGTTATTGTTAAAAAATTGGCATTTTTTACAGGTATGTTGTTCTAAGTGTTTGATGCTTACTATTTCGTCTTTATCTTGTGCCGCATTTTCTGGGGGATCTTCTAGTGCCTTGCAGACAGATGAAACGAGAAAAACAACAATTGCCCAAACAAACATGAAGGAAATGTGAGCTAAAAACACTGCTAAAAAGGGAATGTCTCCGTCATGTGGTTTGGTGTCATTATGTGTTGCTTTAGACAGGTTAGCTTCAATCAGGGTAGACTGATGAACACTTTTTTGGGCGGATACATAAAGTCGGAAAAACTCCGAAGTATGCATATTAAAAACCTTTATTTAGTCGAACTCAAATTCAGTAAAATTAGGGAGGCAGGCGGTAAAAATATATTTTCTTTATACTGCCGCAAGCTCGAATTTTCCTCTACTTTTCTTCGGGAAATGTTCATCTTTACTAATAATATGTGGAATTGAAAGTGCTTGATAGTTCTGAGTAATCTGAATTAACAGATTGACTGTCTGTTAGTCGAGCTTCCAATAAGCAACTATTCAGGGAATAGTAAACAGAATGGATTTTTTTAAGAGTAACTTTGAGAGCGGGAACCATCATAGGATGGGTTGCTATTGCCAAAATGTAATCTCCGGCGAAAATACTAGGATTATCTGTTGCTGAAATGACTTTAGTTTCTCTTAAAACTCCTAGAAAAACGCATTTATCCGGTAACGTAATATCACTTAAATGAATGCCGCAGTAAACGCTATTATCTTCGATAAAAACACCAAATAGGCTTGGCTCTAAAGCTTTTTTGTTTTTGAACACAAAATGTTTTTTAACTCTAATAGTATTGTGCAATACTTTGCATAAAAAATATGCTGTTCTTGGGATATATTTTGAAGATATACAGGATGTATTAATTAAATAAAATATGCATTTATTAATTAGATAACCAGGTATATATTTAGAGATATAGATTTTGTTTATCCCTAGTAAAAACAAGATTCTCGATTTATTTAATAAATCGAGAATCTAAAGTTTTCAATTCTCAGTAATCATTAAAGATTACTATTCCGAATAGGAGGCCTATTCACTATTTACCAAGCCCTTATCCCTTAATTTTATCCAGAGCTAAATTCAGCTTTAACACATTAACTCCAGGCTCGCCAAAGATGCCAATAAAGCGCCCATCGGTGTTTTGAGAAATTAAAGTTTCGAGTTGGTTCGGTTGAACTCCTCGCGCCTTGGCTACTCGTGCAATTTGCGCGATCGCAGCTTCCGGGGTAATATGCGGGTCAAGGCTAGAACCAGAGGTGTAGACTAAATCGCCAGTCGGCTGCACACCTGCTTTTTTCAGACGATTGAAGTCACCTTCAACTTTTTTGCTGGGGTCTGGGTCATCTTTACCTTTGATGCGTTCCATTAATGCGGGATTACTGGGAGCCAAGTTACTAGCGCCAGAAACTCCGGTTTGCAAAACTCCCGCATCATCTTTTTTGGGATCGGCTGTGCTGTAACTCGTAGTGCTGGGGCGGCTGTTAAAATAGCGATCGCTACTAAAAGGTTGACCAATCAAAGCAGAACCGACAACTTGACCTGTAGCATTTTTCAGGAGACTACCGTTTGCTTGAAAGGGAAACACAATCTGCCCAATGGCAATCATCGCAAAAGGATAAATAATCGCTCCAATAACCCAGAGTACTAAGGTAGACCGAACAGCTCTACCAGCTTCACGTGCAAAACTCATTAGAATTTCTCCGGTACAAACATTACAAAAAATAAATAGATGGAAAGCCCTAGTGTCGTCAGTCCTAACAATCCCAATCCCCAAGATTGACTGCGGGAAAGTTCTTCACCAGTAGCTGCATAAACCATAGGTGCAACCACTAGGTTGAAACACATCGCCAAGAATAAATACAGTGGTAGCTTTTGTCTACGCCATTGACACCAGATTTCAGTTATTTCTTCTAATACTTGGGATGTAGCAATAGTGCGTCGGATATGAGCGGGTTTCATAGTAAATTAAGACAAAGGTAGGATTATATCTATCAGTTTGATGGCAATGAAGGGAGCAACGATACCGCCAAGACCAAAGATCAAGATGTTACGACGTAGCAGTTGATCTGCTGTTAAAGGTAAAAATTTCACCCCTCTGAGTGCTAGCGGAATTAGTGCCGGAATAATTAAGGCATTGTAAATCAGCGCCGAGACGATCGCAGATTGGGCACTCTTTAATCCCATAATATTAAGTGCGCCGATTCCAGCGGCGGCAAAGATTGTGGGAATGATCGCAAAATACTTGGCAATATCGTTAGCGATGGAGAATGTTGTCAACGCCCCACGAGTAATCAGCAACTGTTTACCTATGGTTACTAAGTCAATTAGCTTCGTGGGATCTGAGTCTAAGTCCACCATGTTAGCAGCTTCTTTGGCAGCTTGCGTCCCCGAATTCATTGCCACACCCACGTTTGCTTGAGCCAAAGCAGGTGCATCGTTCGTACCATCCCCAGTCATTGCCACCAGTTTCCCCTGAGATTGTTCCGAGCGAATCACTTCAATTTTGTCTTCTGGAGTCGCTTCGGCAATGAAATCATCCACCCCAGCTTCTTCGGCAATCACCGAAGCGGTAATTCGATTGTCACCTGTGAGCATGATGGTGCGAACACCCATGCGGCGGAGTTGGTCAAATCGTTCCCGCAAACCAGGTTTGACAATATCTTTGAGATAGATAACACCATAAATTTTGTCATCTTGGCAAACAGCCAACGGTGTACCGCCCAACCGGGAAACTCGCTCATAAGCTGCATCTATATCATCAGGAACGTTACCGCCACGGGAACGGACAAATCCCTTAATGGCATCCACCGCACCTTTGCGAATTTGTTTACCATCGGGTAAATTCGTACCACTCATCCGGGTTTTGGCGGAAAATTCTACACCTTCGGCTTTGTCAATGTTAAAGTCTACCCCAGCCTGGGACTTTTCTGCCAATATCACAATCGATTTGCCCTCTGGCGTTTCGTCAAACAAGCTAGCAGCTAGGGAGACTCGTGCCACATCTATGATTGAGTGATTATCCAAAGGAATAAACTCGTCAGCCATCCGATTCCCCAAGGTGATCGTGCCTGTCTTATCAAGCACCAAGGTGTTGATGTCACCGCAAGCTTCTACTGCTCGACCAGAGGTCGCAATCACGTTAAACTGGGCAACTCTATCCATCCCTGCAATCCCGATCGCACTGAGTAAACCACCGATAGTTGTGGGAATTAATGCTACTAGTAGCGAGATCAGAATAGCAACGCTAGCACCCGCCCGCAAACTGTTTCCTGCTTCAACTCCAAAGGCTGTGCTGATAAAACTGGCGATGTAGCCGACGAATGGGGGCATTGTCGCTACCACAATTAAGAACACCTGTGTTAACAC
>NNBT01000181.1_pt1 | contig 13913 bp, 16 predicted proteins | sample 1173831 | NCBI WGS metagenome assembly NNBT01 (sample SAMN07173936, study PRJNA388173) | plant metagenome | isolation source: symbiotic tissue sample KVJ10 | place: Norway: Troms, Kvaloya island | reverse complement strand
TTTAATAGGCTCTTGCACGAATACAAAACTAGCCCACCCTGCGGGATCTTGCTACATCCCCCAACCCCTTCTCCCAAAATTGGGAGAAGGGGAGACAAATTCAAAGTCCCTCTCCCAAGCTTGGCTACGGTGTACACACATCTTTGTATAAAACCAAAATCGTTGAAGATCCCCCTAAATCCCCCTTAAAAAGGGGGACTTTGAGAGCTTTTTGCCCCCCTTTTTAAGGGGGGTTGGGGGGATCAAAAGCCTGTGGCGCAACTCTAGAAGACTTGTGTATACACCGTAGCAAGCTTGGGAGAGGGATTTAGGGTGAGGGCTTTTGATTCATGCAATAAGTCTAATTGCTATGAGAACATTTACCTATTCTGCTGTTCTAAGATTTTGCGTAGACGCGAAGCGGCTTGCCGAAGGCATCGCTATTCCCACACATCTATATAATAAGAAAACAGTCACGATGAGCGATAACTATATTTTGAAACGTATACATACATACAGACAGCAAATCCTAAAAGAAAATAAAGAAACCTGTCTTTCGCCTATCCAAATAATAAGATACTAATAGTAATAGGATATACAGAAAATAGATTTATAGCCTTACCAAATTCATATTTGAGTGCATCTGAGTACAGCTTAATATATTGCAAAATATCTTGATAAAATCTTAGCAAATGCTTACGGGTAAAGTTTCTTGTAGCGCGAACATAAATTCTTAACCCCTGCCCTAAAAATACTAGTACCCCCATCATTAAATACTAGTGCCCCTACCCCAAGATAAATTTTAAGTTTATCTAGAGTCGGGGTTTCGGCGTTTGAGTACAACTTCAATCAATCCAATAAATCCAATCAGCATTGGGTTTTCTATCGAGTTAGAAGTCACCTGATATAAGCATAAAAATAGCAGATGACTCTTTTACCAGATAGACATTACCGATGCAACAGTCTTTAGACAGTATTAGCGATACCCCAACTACCAAAACGCAGGATTCTGCCCGTACATCCATGCTGAAAAATCTTCTCTCTGGCGTTTTTTTTGAGCCATTATTGAGTGATTTTCGCATTATTTTTGAGCGCGATCCCGCAGCACGTAATTGGCTAGAAGTGGTGTTTTGCTACCCTGGATTGCACGCGCTATGTTTGCATCGTCTTGCTCACTGGTTACATTGTCGAGGAGTCGGTTTTATCCCCCGTTTAATTTCTCATTTGGGGAGATTTTTGACGGGAATTGAAATTCACCCAGGTGCAGAGATTGGTGAGGGCGTGTTTATCGACCACGGAATGGGTGTTGTCATTGGCGAAACTGCGATCGTCGGCGACTATACACTGATTTACCAGGGCGTCACCCTTGGCGGAACTGGTAAAGAAACTGGTAAGCGTCATCCCACAGTCGGCAAAAATGCAGTGATTGGGGCGGGTGCGAAAGTTTTGGGTAATCTGCAAATTGGCGATCGCGTCCGTATTGGCGCAGGTTCCGTTGTCTTGCAGAATGTCCCCAGCGATCGCACTGTTGTGGGAATCCCCGGTCGAATTATTTCTCGCAACGAAAGCGCCAGCCTTTCTCCTCTAGAACATGGAAAGCTACCCGATGTGGAAGCAACCGTGATTCGTTCTTTGCTCTCGCGCATCGAACAACTCGAAAAACAACTGCAAACTTTAGGCGTTAAGAGTCATTAGTCATTGGTCATTGGTCATTAGCAAATGACAAAGGACAAATGACAACTGACAAATGACAAAGGACAAATGACTAATGACAAATCACATTTTGCAGATTCCTTTGAGCGATCGCTGGCGAATCTATCACCGTTTGCAAGAGTTAAAAATTAATTGCTCTTGTCACCCCGATGGTTCTTTACGAGTGCAAGTGAACAATTTGCTGGAAGTAATTCTAATTCGTAGTACAGTTATGCAACTTCTCGCTTCTCGTCACGAATTATTAGAATGGCTAGAGCGTTGCTGGCGTTACAGTGATGAGTCATGATTATTTCAAAAAGACCTAATTTAGGCACGATTAATCTTGAATTCATGACGCAAGTACTGGACTTTATCCTTTTTGTTCATAGATGCACAAAGCTCAAATAGGTTTAGAGTTTGAAGCTACTGTCCGCTAGCAGAATTTGTTGCAGACTGAGATGGATTAGACGGAGTTTAGATTTTGTTGGGTCTACTTAATCTGAAATTTTCCTGACATATAGCAACAATTAAAAATGCGAAATTCCTAAATATAAATTGGAATTTCTAATTTTTAACTTTTTCCCAAATTAAGAAATTGAAAGTTCAATCACTTATGGCGACTCGGAACAGAGATATAAAACTACTCAATTTTTTGCACAATGAACTTGAACTTTCAAATGCTGATATTGCTGTAGCTCTGCGACACCGTGAATTAGAAAATGGCCCGCTCCCAATGCTTCTCTGGCAGTATGGTTTCGTTGATTTAGAACAGCTAGGAAAGATATTTGATTGGCTCGCAGACCAAAGTTAGTTAATTGAAATCCTGTAGCTCTGAGTACCATTACCTGCCTCATTTACACCCATATACATTAGAAAAGATGAGGTTACGAAGATGATTACATCCTTAATTGCTGGCTTCTGTGTATTACTTTGTTCGGGATTTGCTAATAGTTATATTAGTTCATTGCTACTCGAAGACATTTCAACTGACATCGGTAAAAACGATTAGTAAATTATACATTGATTTAGTTCCCTGCCATACAGATGTGATGCTAATAATGGGGCAATAATTAAGGATCATGTATCCTACATTATGAATTGTGATATTTTTAGCATTTACCATCACGAGGGATTGTAGAGGGAAAGGATATTAAGAATACTTCCAAGAGAGGGATATTTGCAATGAATCAAATCATAATTAATGACACTACATTACGTGATGGCGAACAAGCAGCAGGTGTTGCCTTTACTCTACAAGAAAAAGTAGCGATCGCGAAGTTTCTCGATGCTATTGGTATACCCGAATTAGAAGTGGGTATACCGGCAATGGGCGACGAAGAAACCCGTGCGATCGCTGCAATCTCTGACTTAGGTTTACAAGCAAAACTCTTGGGCTGGAACCGTGCTGTCATCTCAGATATCAAGGCTTCCATCGCCTGTGGTTTGAACCGGGTGCATATTGCCATTCCCGTCTCTGGTATCCAAATAGCCACTAAATTTCATGGTCAGTGGCGAGTAAGTTTACAAAAACTCAAAGACTCCATCAACTTCGCCCTCGATCAGGGTCTTTGGGTAGCAGTCGGCGGAGAAGATTCTTCCAGGGCTGATGAAAACTTCCTCTTAGATGTAGCACTTTATGCCCAAGAATGGGGTGCATCCCGTTTCCGTTTCTGCGACACCGTAGGAGTTCTCGACCCCTTCACCACCTACACCAAAGTCCAAAGGCTGGTTTCCGCGTTGACGATTCCCCTAGAAATCCACACGCATAATGATTTTGGTCTGGCAACTGCTAACGCTCTTGCGGGTATTAAAGCCGGAGCCTCATCAGTGAATACCACAGTCAACGGATTGGGTGAAAGGGCAGGAAATGCAGCATTAGAAGAAGTTGTCATGGCAATCAAACGCATCTACGGCGTTGATTTGGGCATTGACACACCCAGTTTGCTGGAACTTTCTCAACTAGTTGCAGCCGCATCAGGAGCCGATGTACCACCCTGGAAAGCGATCGTTGGCGAAAATACCTTTGCTCACGAATCTGGCATCCATGCTCACGGAGTATTGCAAAATCCCATTACCTACGAACCATTTGCTCCTGAAGAAGTGGGTTGGGAACGGCGTTTAGTAGTAGGTAAACATTCTGGACGGCATTTAGTTGCTAACTTGCTAGAACAGCATGGAATTTTCTTGAACTCTCAAGAAACCCAATCTGTTTTAGACGCAGTACGCCATCAATCGGTACAGAAAAAACGCAGTTTGACGACAGAAGAATTGTTGAATTTGGTCAGAGAACAGAGGTACTCTCATGCAACGCGATGAATTAGAACTAAACTTGCCACCCGCTTTTGAAATCGGTGAAAAAGTCAGAGTTCGTAAACTGCTAAAAAACGATGGTACCTTTCCCGGTAAGGAAGTCGGCCAAGTTTTAGTTAACAAGGGAGATATCGGTTACATAGCGAGTATAGGCACATATTTGCAGACTTCCTATATATATGCTGTGCATTTCTTAGAAACAGGGTTTGTCGTCGGCTGCAAGAAAAAAGAACTAGAATCGGTTGAGGAATCTCATGAAAGTAATGCTACGGATGAATGATGCCGGCACTTTAGTAGTTTACGTTGCTAAAAAAGACCTGGAAGAAGAAGTCGTCAAACAAACCGATGGAAATGATGGCAAAATTCTCACCCTAGCAAATGGTTGGGAATTAGAATTTCGTGATTTGCCAGACACAGCAAATTTACCTCAAACAGTAGAAGCTAAACGCCTAGCTTAAAAATAGTTAGGAGTTAAGAGTTATGAGTTGGAAGTTAATAGTTATGAGTTAAGAGTTATGAATTATTAACTCTTAGCTCCTCATTTTAACTCCTCACTCCTAACTCCTCACTCTTCACTTTTAACTCCCCACTCCTAAATTTTTATCAATCATGGGTAACAAGTATTTGACGTTATCAGAATTGAACCTTGAGGGACAGTTACTAGGTTTTGTTGGTGGTGAACCAGGAAAATATAAATATATGCAATTGGCAGTTCCATCTGGAGATGTGGAAATTAAACTGCCTAAAGAGTTACGCCGTTTACTAAGTTCATCCTTAGTTCCTGGCCAGCAAATTCGCGTTTGTGGTCATAGTGAGATAGACTCGCGCACAAGTAAAATTAAAATTAAAGCCTATCGAGTGACACCAATTGATGTGTGTCCAAAGCAAGATTTACCACCTCAAACCAAAGCGAGGATTATGGTATGTCAAAAGGGCGGTTGCCTGAAACGTGGTGGTAAAGGTTTATTATCAGAATTAGAAAAAACTTTGTGCGATCGCGGTTTGTTAGACAAAGTTACTATTGAACATACAAGTTGCCAAAAATGCTGTGGCAGTGCTCCCAACTGTGTTTTACAGCTTGGTAAAAAGAAATACAAGAATATTCATCCTGATGCGATCGCAACTTTGCTAGAAAGTCACTTAACTTCAGAGTAATAAACTTCTCTAGCTATTCTTAAAATAATACATAAATTTGTAGGGGTAAAAATTTTACCCCTATTTTTGTTGGTATAGTATGGCACCCTTGTCAAATGCGATCGGCTAAGTTATAACTGCTGCAACGTTAGTAATACTGAATACAAACAGAACTTATAAAAATTTCCAGTAGTCTTGTTCCATCAGGACTACAAGCTTAATTATTGTGTGTAACTTTTTTGGAATTACCTTAAATACTTAAAAATAAATGTCTTTGTTCACGAATTTACTCAATCTGCATTCAGGAAACAAACCGCGTGAAGATTTTTTTACTGAGATTGTTGCTTATTTTTTATCCTTGAATAAAGATATTTTAATTGATTGGCTAAAACATCACTCAATTATTAGTGATGATAATTATTCTAGCATCAAGATTTCAACCCAACAAGAACATCAAGCTCTGGCAAGCCATACTGAGGATAGTAGGCTTGATATTGTGGTTGAACTTTCAACTGGTTTAAGCATAGATATAATATTTATTGAATCAAAAATTGGCGCAAAAGATGGAAATAATGCTTTAAAAAAATATGCTGATATCTTGAGTAATTTACCAAATGTCAGACACCGACTTTTAATTTACATCACCCGTGATTATGACCCAAAAGAAGAAGTAAAAAAATATTGCCTTGCTTTATCACCCAAAGTAATTTCTTTTCAACTTAGATGGTATCAGTTTTATAGCTTTTTAAAAGAACGCGAATTTGATATCTTGTCCCAAGAAATATTAATTTTAATGAGGAATAACAGAATGTCTCAGAATAATCAATTTTCATCAGTTGACTTATTGACAATGATGAATTTTAACAAAACTCTCAATCTCATGGAATCAACCCTCGGTGAAGAAGTACAGCACGAATTCAAGCTAGCTTTTGGAGGTTTGATCAAGCCAATAGCAAGTACAAGTATGACTCAATGGAGATGGCATAGTAGATATATTATCTATACTAAGTTTTCAGGCGATAATTTTTGGTGTGGTCTTGGATATTTTAATTTAAATCCAGATAATTTAACGGAATATCCATATCTAGGTATATGTTTAGAGGTCTCTCCTAGTTTTGTAGAACGCCCAAAAATTATTGAATCCATGCACAAAGTAATTAACGATCAGCCTAATATATGGACTCCTGAGAATTTAACTATCTTGCCAGATTGGTCAGCTATTTTTTATCGAAAAAGCCTACAAGAGTTTTTATCTCAAGAAAACCAATTATCTGCTATTAAAGATTTCTTTTTAAAATCCATTAATGAACTCAAAAATATTCAGCCAGATTTTAACTTCCCTTGGAAAGGTGTAAGTATAGAAACAGTTACAGAACCTGATAAAGAAAAAGATCAGGATATCTTATCAACTTCTATCGGTGGAGTTTAATCAGTTACGACTATATTAAGATAAAAATAACTCTGCATTTTCGTAGCTGTTATGAGTCTTACGACTGCTAAACGCTTTACTATAGCTGAATATCACCGTCTAGCTGAACTCGGCTTCTTTGAGGAGAATGACCGAGTTGAGCTAATTAAAGGTGAAATAATCCAGATGGCAGCTAAAGGTACACCGCACTCTGTTTGTGAAACACGCCTAGAACGAGAATTATATAAACTAGTTGGCGATCGCGCTAGCGAGTATAGGTATTATGAGGAGCATTACCTAGATTATTTGGAAAATTACCAAAGTAGTTTTTGTATTTGATAACTACGTTAGAAAAAAATGCCCTTACTTTTTAGCAAGGGCATTGAAATTTACCTATTTAATATTTAGCAAGTAAATCTATACAGATTAGGATACTTTTCGCTTAAGCTTCATCCAAAATTCCATTACTCCAGCGATCATTTCCATGAGAGAAAATAGTCTTTTATGTTGTCTATAATCACCGAAGATAAATCAAGCCGTATTGCGAATAGTCCCTAACCATTTGCTATGCTAATTTCTTGCGTAGCTTGCTACCAGCCAAAGCCAGACCGACGATTCCTAAACCAGCGAGACTAGCAGGTTCAGGAGTCGATTGGACAAAAGAAGATTTCTTGAATTCAAATGCAATGGTTTGTGTGCCGTTGAATTTGCTGGCATCATAGCCAGTGGTTAGCAACTGCTGCGTTATATTACCTTGTGCTAGGAACGAGATTCCACTCAGATAATTTCCAGAGTTGATGACATTGAGATTAAATGTATTGTCCTTGCCGTTATTAGTAAAATAACTACTGGTCAAATCACCATAACCGACAATACCACCACCTTGTTTTACCTGGCTTTCGTAAGAATTCCCTCCTCCTGCTAAACCACCATATGTAGCAACAGTGTAGCCTTCTTTGATATTAGTAACTGTCTTTGCCTGAACACCACTATAAACACCTAGTTGTTGTACCCCTGAAGCATTCGCTGAAGCGAAATGAATACCAAACAAATCCCCACTGCTCATAGCATTGTCAAAGGTCTTACCGGCCATATTGAAGAACAAATCACCATATCCAATCTGACCGCCGGCAGCACCCTGTTCAGCCTCTCCTGTTAACTTCATATTGCCATTGATTGCCACAATGATGCTGGTAGCAGTTTCTTTGATAGCCATACCAGAGATATCGTAGGGGTTTACTTTCCCTGCCGCGGCACCAACCCAGTAATTCCCGTTCATCCCATCTTTGTTTGAATCAAATGCATACTGCCACCCGCTAGCATCAGTGGAGTTTTGACCCATCAAAAGACCGGTAGTGTCGTTCATACACTCCAAAGAGATGCTAAATGCTGTTCCCTTTAAGTCTGAGGCATAGGCTCCTTGACCAGCCACAAAGAAGATTCCAAAAGTAGCAATACCAACCTTCAGTAAATTGAATAAGTTTTGAGTTTTCATTATTTATAAATTGATTGATTTAGAGAATCACAATTTTTTGGACTCCTCTATTTGTAATTGGAATTCTAAAAATATAAAAGCGTGATTTTTCTGAAAATATAATTTGGAGAACTTAACGTTAATTTTATAAAACTCAAATAAAAAATGACATATTTAGTTACAATTGCCTTTATCTAACCAAATTTTATTAAAGTGAAATAGGAGCAAAGGCAAGCAGGTCTAGGAGCCTACGATTATCTGCACCTATTTATTTAGATAGTTTTGAAAAACTTTTGGGTTTGTGCAAGCTTAATAAACCATATCTTCCTAGTATCTCCGTACAGAGCATCTGAACGTGCGATCTAGTTTAGAAAGTAATATCCGATTTGGATGAACACTTAGGCATTTACATTGCACCTTGCTCTTTAAGGGAGTCAGGAGGCAGGGTTGAAATGAATAAGCCTCCTGACGACTGACACCTTTATTCTGGTTCCTAGCAAAAAATGCAACCCTTCTAATCAAATCAAACCTTCCAACGCGTGTTGTAAATCATTCGTCACATCAGCAACAGCTTGTCTAGCACCCAAACGATTTTCCTTATACGTTGAGTAACGCTCAGAAATAGATATGGGTTCACCCACAGTAATTTTTACCTTTTGCTTACCCAATTGTGGACGCTGTAAACCTTTATCACCTTTGATTTTAGCAATCATTTGCCATAAAATTAAAGTCGTCTCAGCAAACCTTTCTGCTGTTGGATTTTCACGAATATAATTACCAGAAACTGCCACAAAACTTTCTACTAAACGCATGTGCCACATCCGTGCATTCGCTTCTTCTGCAATGCGATCGCCTAAAGCTCTTTCAACCGCAGAGACTCCTTTGACATCCTTAAATTCTTCTCTAAATATATAATTCCAACCTGCTTGCTCGACTCGCCGACAACGGTCACTCAAACTACCTTTTGATTGCAAATTAAAATACTGTTCTGAGATTAACAACGCTGCATTTAATAAAGCTTGTAAACGAACTGCTAATGCTTCATTTCTATCTGGAATTTGCCCATTGACAATCTTCGCATCTGGCAGTTTCTGATGATAAAACCGGGTGTAAAATTCCTCCATGAGGAAAAGTAAATGTTCTGCCAAAGTCAACAACCTGGGATAAAGCGATTCCACAGAAGCATTTTCTGCTGAATTCACAGGTAAACCACTAGCCGCTTCCAATTCACTTAAAAGATTAGCGATCGCCTCCCAAGGAGCATCAACGTAACTATATTTAATCCCAACTGGTACAATTAAAACCTGTTGGTCGCTTCCTGCTTTTTGCAAATCTTCAGCACACCAAAAGCCTAATTGGGCGATACCAGGTTCTAGCGGGCTAATATTTTCCGATAAGCCATTGGTAGCACCTTCTGGCGCAGCAGCCATCGGGAATTTCCCATTGGCGAATAAGTCACGCGCCGAACGTAACCCCGTCCAGTCAGCTTTACCTCGCTGAATCGGAGTCCCACCTAAATGAGAAGCAATCCACCCAACATGGTAACCTGCCCAGAGAGGAATGCCGCGATCGTAGATAAAATGAGCGTGAATGGGATGTTGTAGTGTTGTACCTTGCGATCGCGCTGTCTTTGGTACAATTTGAGACAGCAAGTAACCTAAACAAAACGGATCGTCTGTTTTCGGATGTCGAAATGCCAGCATAAAACGGATCTTACCCTCCTGAAACTGGCGATAGAGATCCACCAGAACTTCTACGTTATCTGCTTCAATTTGGGTAATAGGTGTTTGCCATTTTATCCAACTGGGTAGCAACAGATGGACAACTCGTAGCAATAAAGGGTTAAACGCTGGGGGAATAAATTCTAAGGGTGCTTGTGCTTGATAAATTACATCTGCCAAAGTAGTTTCTCCTAAAGATTCCCTGATTCTAATCGCCTGATGGTTATTTCTTTTAAAATACCCTAATGGCTGTAATATGCCCTGAGTAATGAAGTCGAGATAAAATCTGCCTCTTGCGCTGTGCTTGGCACATTACTCAGGTTAGAAAAGTAGGATACCTTCTTAGTCCGCCTACGCTGATTATTGTAATGAAGAGTACTTACGCAGACTTATAAAGTATTTTCTGCTGCAATGGAAAGTGTTGCCAGATAGTGGAGTTTAGCAGCACTTGCAAATCTTAATAACAAGAAAGACTCAAACCAAATCCCTTTCACCTCCAACGGGGGACATGATGATTAATTCTCCCTTGGCAGCGCGTTCAAATTTCAATTCGCGGTTATTTTGACATAAGTGATAAAATTGTTCGTCACTCAGGTAAAACGGTGTCTAGTTTTAATGTCAAATGACTCATAACCTAGACCTAGATTAAATAAGTTGCAAAGATTATATCATGCCATATCTTAACGGCTGTAAGATGCCGATCGCGCTTGCACTTTGCCTACCTCGCAGGTTCAAAAACTAGGATACCTTCTGAATGCACCCAAGCGGACGAGAGTTTGTGTGGCCGCGATTTATAATCGCCAGGTGGTTTATAAACAAATTAGAGATTCTGGAAAGGGAATAAACGATGCGACTATCACAAATGTTATTCGTTACACTTCGGGATGATCCAGCTGATGCTGAGATTCCCAGTCATAAATTATTACTCCGTGCAGGTTACATTCGTCGCATCGGTAGTGGTCTTTATGCTTATTTGCCGTTAATGTGGCGGGTAATGCAAAAAGTTTCCCAGATTGTGCGGGAAGAAATGAACGCTACAGGCGCACAAGAATGTCTTTTACCGCAATTACAACCTGCTGATTTATGGAAGGAATCGGGACGCTGGGACACTTACACCAAAGCTGAGGGGATTATGTTTTCCCTAATTGACCGCCGCGAGCAACAATTAGGATTAGGCCCAACTCATGAGGAAGTAATCACAGCGATCGCTCGTGATATGATTCGCTCTTATCGCCAGCTACCCCTACACCTCTACCAAATTCAAACCAAATTCCGCGATGAAATTCGTCCCCGCTTTGGTTTAATGCGCGGACGAGAATTTATCATGAAAGACGGCTACTCTTTCCATACCGATGAAGCCAGCCTTAAAGAAACTTACCAGGATATGTATAAAGCCTACAGCAATATCCTGCGACGTTCGGGTTTAGCTTTTCGCGCAGTGGAAGCCGATTCTGGTGCAATTGGTGGTTCTGGTTCCACAGAATTTATGATTTTGGCGGAAGCTGGTGAAGACGAAGTTCTCTACACTGAGGATGGTAAATACGCCGCTAACGTAGAAAAGGCTGTTTCTTTACCAATTGACGCCGAAACCTCACGGTTTACAACCTACGAAAAACGCGATACACCTGGAACAGAAACCATTGAACAAGTCTGTCAACTCCTCAACTTTTCTCCCACTCAATTAGTTAAAAATGTCCTTTATCAAACAGTTTATGATAATGGTATAACAGTGTTAGTTTTGGTGAGCATCCGAGGCGATCAGGAAGTTAATGAGGTCAAATTACAAAATGAACTGACCAAATTAGCTTCTGAGTATGGCGCTAAAACTATTATTAATTTGAATGTACCAAATGTAGAAGCCCAGCAAGCATGGACAACTAAATCTCTGCCTTTAGGCTATATTGCACCAGATATTGCAGATGAGTATATTAACGCCAATAAACAGATCCATCCCAAGTTTTTGCGCTTGGTAGATCAAACAGCAGTTGATTTAAAAAACTTTGTTACAGGCGCGAATGAAGCTGGTTATCACGTAGTTGGTGCTAATTGGGGTGAGCAATTTAAGTTACCAGAGCGAGTAGTAGATATTCGTAAGTCCAGACCAGGCGATCGCGCCATTCACAACCCCGAACAAACTCTTGCAAGTGCCCGTGGAATTGAAGCAGGTCACATCTTTCAATTAGGCACTAAGTATTCCCAAGCGATGGGTGCAACTTATACCAACGAACAGGGTGAAGAAAAGCCGTTATTTATGGGTTGTTTTGGTGTAGGCGTGTCACGATTAGCACAAGCTGCTGTAGAGCAATCTTACGATAAAGATGGGATTATTTGGCCAGTTGCGATCGCACCCTACCACGCGATCGTCACAATTCCTAACATTAAGGATGCTCAACAAATTGAAATTGCCCAAAAACTTTATACAGAACTCAATCAAGCGGGAATTGAAACTCTACTAGATGACCGCGACGAACGGGCGGGAGTCAAATTTAAAGATGCGGACTTGATTGGCATACCTTATCGAATTGTAACCGGACGCGCGATCGCTAATGGCAAAGTTGAAGTTGTAGAAAGAGCCACCCGCAAATCGCAAGAAATAGTCATTGATGAAGTGACAACAACACTCAAACAGTGGATTACAGAAGCAATAGGGCATAGAGACTTGGGATAAGGGAAGAGGTGACAGGTTATAGGGAATAATCTGTACCCTGTAACCTGTAACCTATTCCCTGCTTTACTCCCGACTCTCAAAAATTTACATAATTTGGCAGGTGACGGATTAGAAATAAAAATTCTAGAATGGATTAGGCACTTGCAGAATTAAAAGCCATCAAGTCTCCTCGAGATTGTGGGAAACTCTCTACTTATAAGTATCGTCTTTAACCAGGCTGCTCCTCACATAACTACCATATCAGCCCTCAGTTAGGAAGGTTTTGAACATGAAAGACCAACAAGGATCTAATCGTATTTCTTCAGGCGTAATTGCAGCCGTGTCAGCAGCGGTTGTAGCGGTGGGTGGCGGTGTAGCTTGGTTTACCACACAATCCAGCAATACTCCCACACCATCAAACCCTTCTGGCCGCATTGAACAGCCAGCACAGCCATCAACTAGGCAGCCAGCTAATGAGCAAACCCCCAACGTTTATTGGCTAAGATCAAACAACAAAAATCTTACTTTGGTTCCCCAGCCTATTAAAGTCGCTTCTATTCGACCCAACCAGCCTTTAGAAGCAGCTTTCCAAAGTTTGTTAGCAGGCCCAACAGAAGGGACAGATTCGACAACCATCCCTAAAGGAACCAAGCTATTGGGCCTGAAGACAGAAAATAATGAGGTTCACGTTAATTTATCTGAAGATTTTACCAGCGGTGGTGGTAGCACCTCAATGATGGGTCGTGTGGGACAAGTTGTTTACACTGCCACAACTTTAAATCCCAAAGCCAAAGTCTATATTGACGTGAACGGCAAACCGCTAGATGTTTTAGGCGGTGAGGGTGTAGAGTTACAACAACCGCTAACTCGCGAACAGTTTCAGAAAGATTATCCGCTTTAAAAAAGTTAGGAGTTAGAAGTTAGGAGTTTTAATTCATAACTCATAACTCATAACTCTCTTCAACTTACCGTTTGCTATTTAACACGCGAAAATTACGGGCTTGCTGCTCCAACCTTGTGGCGAGGCGATCGCAAACCCGATTACACAAATCAAAAATCATTTGATCTTCCACCCGGTAATAGGCGCAAGTTCCTTCACTGCGGCGGCTAAGGATACCTGCTTGCCACATTACCTTCAGGTGTTTTGACACATTTGCCTGAGAAGTCTGTGTTGCCTCTACCAACTCTTGCACGCATTTTTCTTCATCCCGTAATAAGTGTAGCAGCCGTAGGCGCATTGGCTCACTTAACAGGCTGAAGTATTCAGCTACTTGTTGCACCACTTCTGGTGGTAAAGGCAACGTTTGTTTCATCAGGGTTGACCCGCAAGAAAAGAAAATTTTAACAATGACTCACATCATATATACATTAATACTTAATCGGGGTTAATTCGCATCAAAGGTTGACCATATTCTACAGCGTCGCCATTTTGGAGGAGAATTTCCATCACCTGTCCAGAGACTTCGGCTTCGATTTCATTCATCAGCTTCATGGCTTCAATGATACAGACTGTTTGACCCTTGCGGACGCGATCGCCCACTTCCACAA
>NNBT01000744.1_pt1 | contig 13936 bp, 6 predicted proteins | sample 1173831 | NCBI WGS metagenome assembly NNBT01 (sample SAMN07173936, study PRJNA388173) | plant metagenome | isolation source: symbiotic tissue sample KVJ10 | place: Norway: Troms, Kvaloya island | reverse complement strand
ATTCAGAGTTGCTTCAGCAGCAATGTTAACTATTCCTGGGCCACTAAGCACCCCCGCATACAATTGATTATTTTGTCCTTTGAGGGTGACTGTTCCGGTAGTGTTTAATATTCCGTTATTAAGGATGAAGTCATTGTTAACAATTACCGTCCCGATAGTATTTAATACTCCACCACTAATGACTAGATTTGCCAGATTCACTGTTGACTGATTGAAGTTAACATTATTTCCAGTAACCAAAATTGTTCCTGTATCAGTGAAGCTAGTATCATCAGCAAAGTTATAGCTAGTACTCAACTCAGCAGTGGTATTGGCAGCTAGTTTGAAAGTCCCACCATTACTGCTACCACCACCTCTAAAGTTCACTCTACCTTGTCTGAGGTCAACTGTGCCAGTGTTGTTGAATGTCGAGTCGTAAAAAGTAGTTGTTCCAGTACTATCTGATTTGATGAAAGTGCCACTATTGTTGAAGGTAAGGTAGTAGAGCGTCCGGTCATTCTTAACCTCAAAGATTCCTTGATTATTAATTACCTCATCAGCACTTGTGTCATCAGCATCAATATAATAGTAGTCACCATACCAAGTAATTCTACCTTGGTTATTGAGGGTGATTTTATTTCTTAGGTATTTATAAGAACCGTTAGCGATATTCAGAGTTGCTTCAGCAGCAATATTAACTATTCCTGGTCCACTAAACGTCCCTGCATACCATTGATTTTCTCGTCCTTTGAGTGTTACCGTTCCTGTTGTATTTAACGTCCCATTGTTGAGAATAAAGTCGTTATTAATCGCTCCTTCTCCAAGGATTGTTAAACTACCACCTGAAATAACCAAATCTTCTTCAATTGTCAGCTTGGCAATTGATGTTGAGCCTTGACGAAAGGTAATCATAACCTCTTGTGGCACATCAATCACAACTTCATCTGTAGCTCCTGGTAATCTCCCTGTACTCCAATGAGCTAAATCGTCCCAATAACCGCTGCCACCAACCCAATAAACTATATTAGAGCTAGAAACATTAGTATCTAAAGTATCGAAATTTGACTCTGCTGATTCAAAGGATATTTCATCAGTAGAATGAATATCTTCCCAAGTAGGAAGACGGCGCACCCCTATCGGTAGTGTAGCGCTCATGAGCGAAGTACCATAATCTACATGAGACAGACCAAGTGCGTGTCCCATTTCATGAACGATGACGCTCAGTAAATCAACTTTTCCCTCTACTGGACTATTCTCAATTGGGTTAAACTCTGAATCGTCCTCTGGAGTAGGATCTATAAACCAGCCAATACCAGCAGCATTTTGGTCAAGAGTAATAACATTCCCGTCGGTCAAACCCAACTTTAAACTAGGTAGGTCGGCGATCGCCAATTGCACTTCCTTGAGAATACCTTGTTCTCCTGGAGTAATGCCTGCACTTGCCCACCGAGCGATCGCTTCGCTACGGAATCTTTCTAATATTTCTGGTGTCAGTTGGTTAAGACGGGGGGGATTGTTTGTCTCAACAGGCTCACTGATAATGCTAGTTTGCTGTTGAGTTATATTAGTTTCTTGTGTTTTAAGAGATACGCTCAATAAGATAGGAGTGACTTCATCTTTACTCACGAGGCCAATTAAGGGCTGATCTCCTGCTACACCTGTAATTGGATCGAAGCTAGTGCTTGTGGTGTTACTTAGATTTGGTGTTAGTGATAGAGGAAGTGAAACTACAGAAGACTGTTCTGCAAAGGCAGTTAATGATAATGAAGTATTAATTGTAAAAAGGTCTGTGCTGGGAGATCCAACAGGTGATGCCGAGGGATTGTTTGAAGTTATTCTGATTCCTTGACTCAACTTCAATGGATCTTCAATTAAGGGCATTATTGCCCCATCGTTCACCATTACTGAGTCGGAGATCCCAAACAATTCGTTTATCTCTGACATATACACCCCTGATAATTTCAAAAATAAATAATCATTTAATTAAGTCGGAAGTCGGAAGGACGCTCGCGGACTCGCTACCGCTACGCTAACGGAAGTACGGTTTTGTGATACCGAACGCGAACAGCGTAAGAGTTGCCTCTTCGACTGTGCGTAGCATCTACTTATTTAAACCCCAACACAAAACAAGCTCGTGTCTTGGGGATCGGGGCTTAAACCCTTAAGTGTCGGAACCAGGAAGTAACAACTTCCGACTTCCAACTTCCGACTTCGTTCAAATATGACTTTTTCTGAGCCTTTCAAAAAAGCTCAGTTACACAAAATTTATAATTGCCAAATATCGGTGCAAGAGTAAATACTCTGAGTTTGCCGAATATCCAGCATTTTTTAGTTTCGAGGTTGTTGAATACCTTGGAATTGCCTAATGGTAACATTCAAATATTAGTTAGCATCTTTTGGCTAATATCTTTGTCAAAATTTACTGTTGAGTATTTCAGCTATAACAGTATGAATAACTGAATTCATCAGTTATTCATAGTGTCAATAATCAATATTTGAATCAAAAAATTTAAATATTGACTATTAATGAACGGCGCTCTCATACACAGAACCAAAATATAACTCCAGAGAGTCAAGTTCATTATCGCAACAAAAACTTCTTACTACTTAAACAGCAGCACTCATAACGAATACATTAGGAACTACGGTTTTATCTTCGCTAGTTTTACCCAAAAACTTATTACTAATAATTTCTTGGTAAGCTAATAAGTCTGCTTGCCAATTATCAATACCTTGATGTATGCTGTTTTTGCGTTCAACTGGAGTTTCACTCTTGACTTCATAGCTAAAACTACCACTGAACAACACAATTGGGGTACTTGTTTCGTCTGCATTCCGCAGGGCTGCTTCATTTACACTCAGGTAAAATTGCCCACGTTCTAAAGTGTAAGCTAGGTTCAGTGTTGCTCTCACTGGTGCAGTCCCAGCTTCTTGCCATGTACCCGCAGACAATAGTGTTTCTGTTATAAATAAACGGGCTGCATCAATATCTTTTTCAAAAGCAACGTAGCCTCTTGGATTAATACCTACAGCTTCATACTCGACGTTGGGTAAGGCTTCAACATATTTTTTAGCAATAGCTGCCACAGCGATTTCTTCTACTGGTTTATTTTCAATCGCTTCTATGAACATGACTCGTGTTGGTTCAGCTATGATCACGATGCCGTTGGTAAAGGCGACTTGGGATACGCTTTGGGTATATATCGGTTGACGAGCCAATTCCCATTCCGTCGGAACGATGCCAGTGTATTTGAGGAAATCTGGATTCAGGATAGTGGGTTTGTGATTTTTCGCGGCAATGATAATCCCGAACTCTTGCGTAATTAAGGTTTGGCTCATGATGTTTTCCTGATAACCGTGTACTTCAATTTATGAGTGTTTGTGTGGGCGGTGGTGTTACTCTCTGCTCCCCTTGCGTCATTACCTGTTGTGCGAGATTGAGGGATAAAATATGACAAAAAATAGAACTACCTCTGGCATTTCATACCTTACATCCGCCTTTTTTTTAGGAGTTTCCATAGAACAGGAGCCACTAGATCCGCAGCTTCAACAAGAAGGCACACAACCCACTTCTGGACACGCTTGTGTCCGAACACTTGTACCTTTATACACGTTTTTAAAGATTTGCACCCGCGAGATTCTACGTAAAGCTGCTCAAATCCCCTTTTAGGTACTAACTATATCTATTGTATTATTTTCATAAACTCAATAGACCTAAAAGTTCTGCGATCGCCATCGGCAGGGCATACCCTATCACATAATTCTATCAAATCTTTTATCAGGGCTTTTTAAATTTAACCTCATCAATTGCAACAAGTATTGAGTTCTATCATTTCATTGAAGCGATAAGCCATTCCGGCAACGTCTTCTCTACCAGACGCTGTTCGCGTTCGCTTACCGCTTTCATACAACGAGTTAATTGTTGCATTTAACCTATTGTTTACTAGCTGTATCGTCACTTCTGCTGCTTCCAAACAAGGTTGTACTCTCTCTCAACAGCCGCCAGCAGCTTTGCCTGTAAGGATGACAGATACGGTTTAGCTTGTTTCCCCAACCCCTGCAACAGCCAATCCACAGAAGAGTCACGGCTAGCCAGTTGATGCAACTGCCGTAACCTCACACATAGCTGCTGCATGAATTGGCAATCTTCATCAAGCAATTCCAGTGATTTCAGGTGTTCGATTTTTACGGTGTAGTCGCCGTCCCATGTCTGGACTGTACAGCTATAGTCTCCAACATGAGTTACCACGCCCCAATAACCTGCTTTACCTCTCAAGTCTGGGTTATCTTTAGGCAGAAGAATGCATATTTCACCAATATTGTAAGGATTGGGTACTTTCGTCCTTTCGCGTATCCTGTCCACTACGTCTTTCACTATGCGACCGGATGGAATCTTATTGCCAGCTTGCTCTACTGCCTGCTGCCATACATCCGCTTGCACAGAAGGTTCCAACTCGGCTTTCGCCAAAAAACGCAATTGTCGTTCGTTGGTCGGCATTGGAATTTGCCGACCAATGGTCGGCAAAAACTTTTGAAGATTCTCATAAACTACAGTTGCCGAAATCTTCAAGTAAGCCGCGTCACGACTATAATTGAAGCGTTCGCGGCAGTATTCTTCAAAAGTCCGGTGCGTGGAACGGTACAATCTACGATCCCGCAACTCCATCAACGCCTGACCTGCTGACAAAAATGCCCTTTCTACCTGACGTTCCAATTGCAAGCGTAAGCTTTGTTCTTCTTCGGTCAACTCTCTTATTTCAACAGCAGTCACCGTAATCGTTGCTGAGGCTGGGTTGTCTTGGCCAGAAGTATTTTCGGGAGCAGAGTCGGTTGCTGGCTTTGGTTCCTCAGATGCCCCAGGGATAACTTTCTTGCGTCTGAATGGTGGTTTGTTCATTATTCCACCTCCAGGCTGACAGCAGCCGAACAAATATTGAGTTGTGTCATCATGGAATATATGTTTTTTATCTATCCCCCCAACCTGTATGAAGGATGGGGTTTTTCGTTGCTTTTTATATTTTGCAGCCTTAAAGCACTACCAAATATAAAACTCATTGAAAAATCTCATAGAGCAATTATCAAAAAAAAAAACACTACACCAGAGCCACCATAACAACAAAATACTGTTTGGGCGTATCCTAGAAAATACCCTCTTCAGCACATGGGTAAAACAACGGCTAATGCTTGATTATTTGACCGCGAGTATTGCATTTTGGATGACTTTGTTTGGAGTACAAGAGTCGTTGTTAGAATTTCGCCTGGGTTATCTCGGTCGTTACTGGTTTCTTGCGATTAGTGCTAGCTTACTTCTGAGCTTTTTGCTCTCTGCCCCGATTACTATCACGCTAATCATCAAATTTGCAGTAGATCCATTCAGTTCCCCAGGTAATGTAATTCTCTCAGGAATTGCTGCGGTAATCTTTGGTGTGATTCTTACCCTAGCGCAGTGGTTGATACTTCGTCAAACCGAGATGACACCAAGAGTCTTTGCACCGATCAATACAGTTATTGGAATTCTCGTCTACTTCATACTGGTATGGTTCAATGAGGGTAGTTTGGAGTGGAGTGGTAATCCCTTTAGCGGCTGGAAAACTGTAATAATATTTTTAGCTGGTGGTGCTATTACCGGAGGTGCCACAGGTAAGGCTTTGGATTTCTATTGTGAGCGAGTAGAACAGCGATTAATTCAGCTTGAGAGAGACAAGGTAGCAAGAGAAACCAGAGAGAGAGAACGGATAGAAATAGAAAGAATAGAAAGAGAAAAACAAGAAATAGAAAAGCTAGAAAGGGAAGCCATAGAAAGAAAAAGGATCTCAAGAGAAATCGCTTTGGAGGAGGAAAGAAAGTGGTATGAAGAAAATGGCGATGATGATTTCGATTATGAGGATGAAGATGATGAAGAATAATATCTTGGCTTCGTGTTATTAGTTATACAAGATACTACAATCTTAACCATACAACTGTTAGCTCCGACAACTACTTAATCACTGTTTATCCTTAATATATATAATAATATGGCTATCAAACACCCTGTTTTACTTGCACTGTTACCGCTCTCCATTATCTTTGTTGGTAGGAGTTCTGGCTCTGCACTAATGACAGATATTGCAGGGCAAACAGACAACCAAAAGTCCCCATCGATTATTTTCTTCCTGCCCAAAGAACGGCCTCAGACTGGAGTCGGTTGGGAAATCACCACCACTTCTGGGGAGGCAGAACTAGCCTTGGCGAAGCATTTGGTGAACATCGGTGCAAAAGAATACGTCGCTTGGTGGTGTCCTCACTGTCATGAACAAAAATTACTCTTTGGTAAAGAAGCCTACCAGATCATCAACAACAGCATCAAGGTGGAGTGCGATAAGAGAGGTATCAATCCCCACCCAGATTTGTGCAATGCGGCGAAAGTCCCAGGTGTACCAACTTGGGTTATCAATGGACATCAGTATAGTGGCGTGCAAAACCTTAAGGATCTTGCGATAGCTTCTAGCTACAAGGGGGACACAAATTTCAAGTATGTTTATACACCTTGATTTTTTTAGGGTAAACTGCGATAGCTAAAGATTATACTTAGGACTGATTAAACCAAGTGTCTTTAGCTTAACAAAAGACGGATATTCCCGATCAGACAAAACTAACTTTGGGAACAATCACTAGCTGAAATCTTAATTAAGATATCATGTTATTTGCTAGTCGTATAATCTACCGATCACAATCCTCTTGGGCAAGAATCGGGTTTTGTCGAATGACTTTAAAACTCAATTTATTGGATAAAACTCTTGCTAAATCAAGATTGTAGGTTTTATTTAATTTGATATTTATTTACCTCACAGTTAAGTTCAATATCAAAACCGCGATATTCCCTGGAAAAAGGCTTTTCTTTTATGAGAGTTTAAATACAATGATTCACTCCCTCCCTGCAAAATAGTCGAAACCTTGATTTCTCGTTGACAGGACGGAGAGTATAAAATGTTACTCTTATATTCTCAAAAGAATCAATTTTTAGATTGCTAAGAAATGAAGAATACATCAGTAAAGCAAATATTGTTCCCCAGCTTGGCATCAGAATCATTTGTTGTGTGGTTTTTCAACAACTACTTGGAAGCACCACACAACAAATGATTTATTCATTCATGCTGATTCTGACCGATTGTGTGACTTAAAGAAGATTTTGGACAGGTTGTCCAACAATACCATCCAAAAATGGATGTCCAACTTGTCCTTCCAAAAACGTCCAAAAAATAGCATAAAGGAAAGCTAAACTGCTCAAACCCTATGCCTATATGCAAGATAACGGTTTTGGTAATAGCGGGAGCAATGCGGGAGCAACGCTTGTAAGGAATCCGGTTCAAGGGAAAAGTTGCCCAAGAGTAGTATTAAAGCGGATCTGTGTCCATTTTCTTCTTCCATTTCTGTTATTCTGTCCATTTTCTTTTTCCAAACTGACGATCGCTTGATTAATGCCTTAACGAAGTTATAAGTATTTCAGCTTGCAACTTGTCCAACTTCTGCTTCCAAACCTTGTCCAAAATGTTCTTCAAGTCACAGATTGTGAAAAAGCGAATTGGTTTGATGACTGACGATTGTATTCTATTTTGATAAGTTCCCAATTGATGTTCCTGATTAATGACCGCTAATTTACCTAGAAAAATTCCTGTTCTGGGACTATTTATCTTGCTTAACGGTATAGTTTCCAAACTATTGAAAGCACAGGTTCCAGTTCGTCTCCCGACAATCTGGCAAGTTATCCCTAGAGATATCCAACGGACTTCGACTACCCCGCTAACATCTGACTGTTGCTTTAGGCTTGCGTTATGACTAACGCAAGCCTAAAGCAACCCAAAGTAGGAACACTTTCTCGCTCGTATTGAGAATTTTTTAACTTACTTAACAGCGTAATTCCCTTCCCCATCAGAAGTATATCCACCTTACTTTTGGGGTACTCAAAGACTGCGTGGAACTTAAAGGGCTAATAATTGTGACACAAAAATATATCTTAAATACCTTTGTGGGAGTGGTATTTTTTTCCATGTTAACGACTTTCCCATCGGAGGCACAAGTGAAGCACGATCTAACTCTTCCTAATAACACAAACATAAAAGTAGAAGGGAATAAAATTACTATTGAGGGGGGCACTCAAGTAGGGAAGAATCTTTTTCATAGTTTTCAAGATTTTTCACTCTCCAAAGGTGACATAGCAGCCTTCAACAACGCATTAGATATTGGCAACATTATTGTCCGTGTCACAGGTGCTTCAGCTTCCAACATTGATGGCATAATCAGTGCCAATGGTACAGCGAATCTATTTTTCTCCAATCCGAATGGTATTAGCTTTGGACAAAATGCACAACTGAAGGTTGGCGGTTCATTTTTGGCTACTACAGCTAGTGCTTTCATATTCTCTAATGGTTCTGAATTTAATGCTACTAATCTACAAGCTTCCCCTCTACTAGCAATTAATGTTCCAATTGGCTTAAGATTAGGGAGTAAAACTGGAGCAATTCAAGTTACTGGGAAAGGAAATCAAATTACACCTAGTTTTAGTTTTTCACCAACAAAAGTTGATAATACTAACTTAGTCGGGCTAAAAGTACAATCAGGAAAAACTTTAGCCTTAGTAGGAAGCAATATTAATCTAGAAGGCAGCACAATATCCGTAGAAGGAGGAAGGATTGAATTAGGCAGTGTTGCTTCTGGTATAGTTAGCTTACAATCTACTCCTGATGGATGGACTTTTAGCTATGAAGGAGTTTCCAAGTTTAGTGACATTCAATTATCAAAACAAGCACTAGTTGATACTAGTGGCATAGGTTCTGGAGCTATTCAAGTAAATGGTGCAAACGTCAAACTGAGTGACGCTTCATTGCTTCTAATTCAAAACAGAGGGGCAATTACTTCTGAAAATTTAGCTATAAATGCTTCGGAATCGCTAGTTTTAAAAGGAACTTCCATAAATGGTGATGCTTCTAGCGCTATTCGTTCAGAAACAGTCAGTGCAGGAAAGGGAAGTAATATTACAATTTTTACACCAAAGTTAATGCTTCAAGATGGAGGGAGAATAGGAGCAAGTACATACAGTGATGGAAAAGGAGGCAATGTTGCTATTAATGCTCCCAATTCTGTACAACTTTTGGAGAACACATCTATAAATACTTCTCGTCAAACCTTTACTGTTAGTTCTATTGCTGCAACTACCTACGCTTCTGGAAATGCTGGGAATCTTCAGATATCAACCAAAGACCTTAGAGTTACCAATGGGGGATCGGTGACTTCCACAACAATAGGAACTGGGAATGGGGGAGACGTGACTATTAATGCAGATGCAATAGAGGTAATAGGACTAGACCCAGTAACACAGAGAATTACTGCCATAACAGCATCATCTGCTAAATCAGGAAGAGCTGGTAATTTAAATATTTATACATCACTATTACGCCTAAGAGATGGAGGCGTAATTAGTGCATCTTCTTTTGACACTGGATCTGCGGGCAGTCTAACTGTTAATGCTCATGAGATAGAAGTAAGTGGTAGTCCCAGTGCTATAAAAGCATCTGATGATTCTCTAGCTAATACAAATGGAGATCGAAAAAGACTTGGAGTTTCTTCAATACCAAACAGTTTTCCTGGACAGGTAACAATTAATACTAAATTACTAATTATTAATCGAGGTGGATTAATCAGTGTTAGAAATGAAGGCACGGGCGAAGCTGGAAAACTTGAAATAAAGGCCGAATCTATCAAATTAAACGAAGGCAGTATTACAGGGACTACTAATTCAGGTGAAGGAGGTGATATTTCCATACGCTCTCAAGACTTACAACTACGTCTTGATAGTGTAATTACTACTACCGCAGGTAATAGTGGCAATGGAGGTAACATAACTATAAAAGCAGGGACAGTAGCTCTCTTAGAAGACAGCAGAATTACAGCGAATGCATTTGAAGGAAGAGGGGGGAATATCAACATTGATACTCAAGGACTTTTTGTTTCTCCAGATAGCAGAATTACAGCAAGTTCAGCTAAGGGAGTTAATGGTATAGTTACAATTCATACTGGACAAGTTGATTTCGGGAGTGCAGTGCTGAGAAAAACAGCATTCAATCCTCCTGGCAGCAGCAAACTCTGCGCCTCCTCCTCCGAAAGTGAAGATGAATTTATCAATGCTGGAAGCGGAGGAATCCCTGAAAGCCCTAGCGACCCTTTTAACAGTCTTGATGGCTGGTCAGATGAGCGAAACCCTGATACCACGAACCCTTCAGAGGCGATCGCAACAGCGCCTCAAACACAAGGAGTATCCGAGTATAAGGAGGCGCAGGGCTGGAGAAATAACACTGACGGGACAATAAGTTTTACAGATATTCCCTCTGACGCAACTCCAAGGAGTTCTTTATCGGCAGCCCCTTGTCATTCTGACGGAGAATCAAATAACCCCCCTCAGCAATCAACACAACAGTAAGTAAATCCCACAAAAGCCACTAAAATAATTGCTTTTGTGGGATTTAGCAGTCAAATCCACCCAAAGCTGCTTTGAGAATAACAATCTTCATCCATGCCCAATTTTCAGTGCTTAAATCATTTGTCGAAAGCAACTATATTTCTCATCCCCTTACTAATAATTGATCCAGTACATTCACAAACAGTAGTAGCTTCAAGCCAAATCCGAACTATACAAGAACCTTGGGAAGTTCCTAGACCTTTACCTCAAAGACTTGACCCCACAATACCGTACCCGAATGCACCACCTTTAAGAGAAAATGCACCTTCAAATCAGCAAATCATCAAAGTGGCGAGTTTTGTCTTTAAAGGTAATACAGTAATTAGAACCCAAGAACTAGAAGCAGTAGTTGCTTCTTATTTGGTCAGAGAAATTACATTTGATGATTTGCGCCAAGTTGGTAAGGTAATTACAAAATTATATGTAGATAAAGGTTACATCACTTCTGGGGCTTTTTTGCCAATTGTAGAAAATCAATCAATTAATCCTTATGGGGCAGTAATTACCATTCAAGTTGTAGAAGGGCATCTCGATAAAATTGAGATTATTGGCGGCGCACGATTGCACAATTACATTCGTCAGCGATTACGAAGCACGGTTGAAGTAGTCAATGAAAAACACCTACTAGAGGCTTTGCGACGACTACGGCAAGATCCTTTGATCGAATCAATATCAGCACAATTAGATAATGGCTCTTCAGTAGACAGAAGTATTTTGACCGTCAAAGTTAAGGAACGTCAGTCATTCACAATTCAAACTGGTCTAGACGATTCTCGTTCACCTGCTACCGGAAGTTTTCAGCGTCTCTTTAAGATCGAAGATGCTAATTTGCTTGGTATAGGTGACAAGTTAAGTGTTGGCTATCGAAATACAGACGGTAGCAATACTTTATCAACTAGTTACTCTGTCCCCCTCAATCCACAAAACAGTACAATCGAGTTTTCATACATCAACTCTTCGGACAACATTATCGAAAATCCTTTTAACTCTCTAGATATTTTGTCTAATGCTCGTGGCTATGAGTTGAGTTTTCGACAGCCGCTAGGGAGCAAAGCCACTGCCACATCAACGCAAGAATTTGCTTTAAAACTCACTGCTTCTCGTTTAGAAAGTGAGTCATATTTGTTGAATACTCCTTACCCCTTAAATACTGGGGCAGATTCTAATGGAATCACCCGCATTTCTGCGATTAGATTCTCCCAGGAATGGCTCTCCCGTAGCACTCAAGGAAGTTTATCACTGCGTTCGCAATTTAGTTTTGGCATTGGTGCTTTTGGTGCAACTATCAACAATTTTGCTCCTGATGGTCGTTTTTTTGCTTGGCGGGGTCAAGCTGGGTGGATAAGGAATTTGGGCAGCGATGCCCAATTCATTGCGATCGCAGACCTTCAGTTAGCTGATAGACCTCTGGCTTCACTCGAACAAATTACGTCAGGAGGTGCAGGTTCAGTACGGGGTTATCGTGAAGCCACTTTCTTAACTGACAATGCATTTTTATTTTCAACCGAGTTACATCTAGCAGCTTGGACACAATCCAACCAGCAATTTTCTATTATTCCCTTCTTTGATTTTGCAACTGCTTGGAATAATAATGTCGAAACACCAAACTCAGCAGGGACTTTAGCATCCATCGGCTTGGGTTTACAGTACCAAGTAGGAAATCGTTTCAATGCCCGTTTGGACTATGGCTTTCCTTTAATTAACGTTGACACCAATTCAGATAAGCGAACATGGCAAGAAAACGGAGTTCTTTTTTCCATCAATTATCAACTGTAATCAAGTACTTTCTGTTGGCACTATCTATAGTATTTCTTGTAATTATCTATTCAGAAAAAGCTAAAGCTCAAATAATATATAGTGCATCAAAACTTACTCAAATGGGATACGAGCAATTGCATCAAGGCTATCCTGACACAGCCATCAAAACATGGTCATCAGCTTACAAGGCTTATGAGCGACTCAAGGATTCTGAAGGGATGACTGGTAGCCTGATTAATCAAAGTTTGGGATTTCAAGCCCAAGGCTTTTATCGCAGTGCTTGCAATACTCTGTTAACAGCTTTGAAATTATCAAATGAGATTTGTAGCTCACCTTTAGAACAAGTCAATCAGTCAAAAGATAGCCTAATTGAGTCCTTACAGCATCAACCACTCACAAAAGTTCAAGTTATTGGACTTCGCCAGATGGGTGATGTACTGCGCTTGATTGGCAAACCCGAAGCTTCTTTTGTTGTCTTACAAAAAGCGATCGCAATGTCTAGTGATTTAAAACTCACACAATCAAAGCTGTATAATCAATTACTATTAAAATTAGCAGATACTGAACGTAGTCTGTATCTGCAAGCTAAAAATAAATACCAATTAACAGATGATGCTGCTGCTCAACAACAAGCAGTCATTACAGCACAAACACAAGCTCAATCTGCTCTATCTTTATATCACAGGGTAGAAAACCAAACACCAAATCTCCTATCTCTCACAGCCAAATTAAATCAATTAAATTTATTGCTAGAACTAGATAAATGGACAAATATTACAGAGAAAATTTTCTATGCAAAAAAACAATTGATTCAGCCATTACTCCAACAATTATTGAGTCTCAATAATCAATTCGATGATTTTCCAGCCATTGACTCTATCTACGCTCGTTTGAATTTTGCTGAGAGTTTCATACAAGTCGCTCAAAACGCTAAGTTAAATAAACTTAGTTCTTCGCAAGTAGAGAATCCACTATTAACTGCCCTATCTATTTCTCATCAAGCACTTGATACTGCCGAAAAATTAAACAATACACGCGCTAAATCTTATGCTTTAGGAACTATTGGTAAAATTTATGGTTGCTTGGAACAGCCAGTGGAATCTCAGAAATATTTAGAACCAGCAATGGAATTAGCCCAATCAGTAAAAGCTTGGGACATTGCTTATCAATGGCAGTGTGGAAGATTAGCTACATTTTCTCCTCCGGCTAATAGCCAAGACTTTTCTAGTTTTCCACCAGTTATCTTTTTTATAAAATTAGAGAACCAAATTCACGTAGTTGTTAAGACTTCAAAACATTTTTATAGACACAAAATAGATAACAAATTAGCTCGTAATTCTATCGATAATTTTATCAGAGTAATTCACAATCAACAATTTGTTAAAGTTCAAAGTTACGATTATATTACTTATGCTCATAATCTTTATAAATTGTTAATCGTCCCCATCAAACAGTATTTACCAAAATCAGGAAATTTAGTCTTTATTCTCGACAGCTATTTTCAAAGTATCCCTTTTGATATGCTGTATGATGGCAACAAGTATCTCACCGAATCATACGCTATTTCAAACGCATCCAGTTTCCAACAATTACAAACTAAATTTGAAAAAGAAAAGCAAATAAAGGTTTTATTTGCTGGCATCTCGGAAGCTGTCACTCTTTCCGAAAAAACTTTAGTCACGGAAAGTTTTCAACCTCTTCCTCAAG
>NNBT01000043.1_pt1 | contig 13949 bp, 8 predicted proteins | sample 1173831 | NCBI WGS metagenome assembly NNBT01 (sample SAMN07173936, study PRJNA388173) | plant metagenome | isolation source: symbiotic tissue sample KVJ10 | place: Norway: Troms, Kvaloya island | reverse complement strand
AGGCAGTGCGTTGTGGAGGACAGTCGCGTGGGCGGGTTTCCCGACTTGAGCGAACTGTCCGTTGGGGTTCCCCCCGTTGTAGCAATTGCCGTACAGTTTTCCAGCCACTCACTTCCTCCGCGTTTGGCGATCGCCTCAGTTAGTCGGGGGTGTTGTTCCAGTTTAGCCTGAAGCACTTCTACCATTAGCTTGTATTCATCAGCCGATGGATGCAACTGCTTTTGGTGGTTAAATGCGTGTTCGGCGGATGCGTATGCTACTCCTTCAGGTTTTTGGACATGGGTTTCTACTCCATACTGTCCAGCAGGGGCTTCTGGATTATTATTGACTGAAACTTGGTAATCGTTTTGCAGCTTGCCTTGTTCTTTTGCGAGTGCAGTGGCAAGACTGAGTGCTACTCCAAGCCCATCTTTGGAGTCGGGACTGATATTTACTGGAGTTGCAGGTTGTTTTTGAATGGTTGGGAACGGAACAATTTTGCCATTGACACAATCCCCTACCGGCTCCATGAATAAGCCATATAGCTGACTTTTACTCGCCTGGGTTTGGGTAAGTTCTTTAGATGAATGTTTTTCCCATTTCGCCCAGGCTTGCTGGTAACTCGGATCTTGAATCATTTCGGGGGTAATTTTATACTGCTTACCCACCCGGAAAGCAACTTGCTCGCCGTTTTTACCAAGGGCGATCGCAATATCTCCCTCTTTTACACCATAAGTTTTGTGGTAGTCTACACCTCTGGTAGTGTGTATCCTACCGTGTCCCCGCATGGCATCGATGGTTGTATCAGCTGGTACTTTGGAAGGTTCGCCGTGCAGATGTAGTGAATAAACCATTGGTACTGGTTTTCCAGATATAGTCGGGTTGTCTGGAATCTGAGGGTTAGCAGCGCGTGCGGCAGTGGAATTCCCGATGGCGATAATTTCTTCTACAGTTGGTTGGTTTAAAGGGTGTGAGGGTATGTTTCGGGTGGCTTCTCTGAGGCTGGTATAACTGCGCTCTACTTTAATTTCTCCCCCAGGTGTCCACTCGTTAGTTTTGATGGTGAGGTCGCTGTTGCTTTGGACTATCGCACCAGGAGGTTGGTTTGAGGTGAGGAAGTTCTCAAATTTCTGGCGAACGCTGTTTTCTCTGCCCAGGTCATTTTTAATTGACCAGATGTTGATAGACCATCTGCCAGCCTCAGTATTCAGTGCAGCGTGTTCGTTCTTGCAGTTAAAGCGGGTTACTGTACCCGACTCAAGTTTAAACTCTTGGTATGGTACGTCCTGATTCTCCTCCCTAGTCCATGCCATTCGTTCCTTTGCAGCACGATACCCCCAATCAGAATTTCCGATATTAATGCTGCGGGCTTCCGTTGCGGCGTAGGAGTCATCGCGGTGGTAGTTGATGCCAGCGCCGGGGTTTTCGGAATAACTTACCAGCACAATATCAGCGTCAGGATATACTTGTTTGACAAGTTCCATTAACTTGTTGTCCTGTACCCCTGGCTTGAAGTCTTTGTCTTTTAAATCCCATTTTGCACCGACCCATGCGACTTGTCGTCCCAGTGCGTAGTTGGATTTATCGTTTTCAAGTACGGGTTTGAAGTGGGTTTCAAGGTGCGATCGCAATTGTTCTACTTTTTCCTCGCTTACCTTACCCAATATTTCGATAGCTTTTGTTTGATCGGCTTGACGCGAGTTTGGTAGTAATATTGCTTGGTTTTTAGTTTTTAATTTCGTGTTTTTTGATACTTGTACTTCAGCTGAGTTTTGATAAATTTGTGAAATTCCTGCAACTGTGGCATTAATACTTGATTGAATGTTAGTTATATTCTTTTCTGGTACAGCTTTCGCAGGAATAATTGGTACTGGAGAATCTTCTTGATTAAGCTCTCTGGGGCGGTTAGGTAGTGCTTGTAGAGCTTTTTTGTACTCACTATTTTCCGGAATTTGGTTTAATTGTAAAAGACTACCTTCAGCCGCAACTTTTTGATTTAACTCTGCACTAAGCTGTTCGTAGCGGTCAAATCCATCAACTTCACCGATATTAATCGGTTCTCCAAGTAAACTATTTAATTCTTTGTTTATTTCTTCGAGAATTTCATTTCTATTAAAAATAAATGTAGCTATGTTACTCTCAATAAAATAATGTTTTTCAGTAGATTTTGATTCTAGCCAAGTGGCTACAGCGATCGCGTCCTGTGCGGGAACAACTAATCCGAGAGCTTCTTTAGTTTCTACCTGCGATCCATCTGGAGAACTATATTGTTGGTTTGGGTTATAAAAATATACAGTTTGTTCTGAAATGAATGGAGTGATTTGTGACGGTGTATCTGCACTCTTGATATTACCATCAGCACGGTCAATAAATGTTTGTTTTAGTTCGCCACTCATGGTACTTTCATCGAGTACGAATACAGTCATACCTTTTTTGGCTTCTAACCGAGCTTGTGAACTGGGAAACAGGTCGTATGATACTCCTACTTTTTCTAGATATTTTTTAGTTTTTTCAGTTATATTTTCATCAACTGTTAATCCTAAAAGCCCTACTAATTTTTGTTCTTTATCTTGGAATATGATTGTAGGACGTTCGTTAATTTTACCAAGTATTTGGTTACGTTTTTCTTGCTGTTCGTTTTTGACAGGCTGTTCATTACTGATAAGCTGACTGCGCTTAACCCATTTTTCGGGATACTCTACTGTTTCTGGATTAATAGTTATTTTACAGGTACTTTCATTACTAGTAATCTGTACAGGGATAGTAGTTCGTTGTTGGTTTAAACGGATAATACCTGTATCAATTAGTTTTTGTACAGTGCTACTTTCTTTCCTTTGCCACTGTCTTTGTACATTCTCTCTATTTAACTCGGTTTCGAGGCGTTCAGTATGCTGACCAATAATGCCGAGTGATTGTTCACCAACTTTAGCAATATAAACGTGCTTTTTATCAAATCCTCTAACTAAAGTTTCTTTAAATGCTTGGTTGCTAATCTCCTGTTTTTTGTATTTTGGATTAGTAATATTAATTCGTAAAAAATTTCCCTTAGATGTCTCTGCTATTGCATAGGCATTTTGTCCGGTGATGATGGTTTGAATTTTAAGCTGTAACTGTTGCCCATTACCGGGTTTTTCTGCTAGCCAACCTTCAGCAATACCCTCTTTGATTGATTCCTTATCAATGTTGCCTAATTTCTCAGGTTTATTACCATTTTGAAGATAAATACTATAGTCTTCACGAATAAGGTCAACCTTTTCGATTGTTAACATTACAGGCTCATTATTAAACCTTTGGGAATTTCCAAACTTATTAACTTCACCTACTTTAAAGGTAAGTTCTGGTAGTCCAGGTACTTTGGTTGTAACAGAGGTGGTATATACTTCACCTTTTTCAACGCTGGCAATAGCAATAGTACCAATTGGTAGTCGGGCGTTACTTTGTTCTATATTGCCAAATGTTTCGTAATTACCTTCCTGATTCTGGAGTTCAATAACACTTTTTCCATCTTCAGCTAGATTAAATCGAATATTTTGAGGTTGATTTTCATGAAATAATTCACTACTGCGGTCGAACCCGGTGATACTAAACTCGTTAAATCTGAGTGTGTCTAACTGACTGATAATTTCTTCAGGAAAGGCAGCAAAGGCGAAATTAGAAACTTTCTTTTGGTAATCGCTACTTTTATCACTACTACTCTCACGAGTAGTTGATACTGCCCAGGTAGCAGCTGCCATTGCTAGCTTTTGTCCTTCTGAAATTGAATTGTAAAATTCTTCTGCTATCTGGTAGGCTTTTTGGTAAAGAAGTTTAATTTGACCTTCGCTAAGTTCAGCTTGGAAGGCTATTTTGTTAGACGTTACTTCCTGTCCAAGTGCAATTCCTATCTCTTCGGCTTTATTTTCTTGCTCCTTAGCAAGTGTTCCTAATGCCCTAAACTTGGGTTTGTTGTTCTCAGTTTCATCGTTAATTTGGGCATAAACTACATATTTATGTGGGCGGTTACTGTTGCGCTTGTCTTCAGATATTTCTGATAGCTTGATTGTAATTTTATTAGCTTTCCAGATAAATTCGTTGTCATACTGTAAAAGGTTAGTTACACTTACTTGATTGCCGTTAGCAAGGGTAATATTTGCAGACGGCCCTTTTTCAGTTTCTCTTTGTCTAGATAGCTGACTCGCTTGGTTAAAGGATTTGTCGAATTCTTTTTTGACAAGAGTAGCTATTAATCGCTGTTCGTTAGAAAACTCGACACCTTTAAATAAAGCTTGAAATTGGGCGATTTCACGCGATTCGAGACGAGCTTTTTCAAAATACTGGTTGGTTTGAGCAATTAGTAATTCAACAGGCGAGTATCCCGTGGGTTGAATTGTATTGTCAATATAAACGTCTTTTTTCTTATCCTTAATATAGTTAACCTCCCGGTAGAGAATCCGGCTGTTGTCGCGGATAATTTCCATTTCGGGTTTTTTGGCACTTTTGAAGAGGTCAACTGCAATTTGGTTTTGAAATGCTGCCTCGGCAATCATTTCGCGGTATATCTTGATGTTAATATTCATTGCCACCAGTGCATTGACCTGGTTTAGGGGTTCTTGCCGAACAGTTTTGATAAACTCTTCCATGTAACCGCGATACTTAGTCGGAATCTCCTTCCCTTCAATACCCTTGGATTTTGCCCAGGCTTCTGTTTTAAATAAATCTTCGTAGTGTTTGGCTACCTGCTGTACGTACTCAATTTGGTCTTTTTCACTACCAAAGTTTTTCAGGATAGTAATTTCTGACTCTAACGCTTCGATTGAGGTCAGGTGATTGTTGATAACACCGACACTAATGCCATCGCTCATGTGGATGGCGATTTCTTCAAATTCCGGCTGACTGCCATCTTCCTGGTAAAAAGATTGTTTTTTGAGTTTAACAGTTGGATCGTAAGCGTTTTCAGGCAGGTTGCGCTCCCTTGCCTCGGCAGTGAGGTTTGGATACCTGCTTGCCCGCTCAAAGCCAATACAATCACCATCGTAGTCGCGTGCCTGACGCTCTTGTTCGGACTCTTGAGGAAGAATTTCTAGCTCGTAACCAGCCGACTTTAGTTCTGAAATATACTCATTAAATTTGTTGGTAAACTCGATTTTGTCTTTAGTTTCGAGCTTGCCAATATTTTTATCTAAGTAATTTTCAATACCTTCTAACTGAATATTTTTACTTTGGGCTTCGGGTATGGCAGATTTAATTTGCTCGTTTAGACGGTTATAAATGCGATCACTTGTTTCGTCCGAGACAGCGATCGCACCTGCTAAAGGTTGACCATCAGGCCCAAGGATATCTTCTACAATTTTGTTAGTTGAGACGCACAGACCATTTGAGTTGAGGAAAGGGGAGCGGAAGTTGAGAACTTCTTCCCCGCTTTGATAATGCGGGATGCAGATTTCCCCATTTTGTAGGTCTTTGCAGGGAATGACCATTGCCCGTTCAAACGTCAGTGTTTTGCCGATAGCAATTTCTTTCCACTCGTTTTGGACGAACCGGGTGAGTTCGCGCTGTACTTTCTCAGTTTCGAGAAGTTGACTTTCTCCTTGCAGGTCAGCTTTGATAAGTTTGTAAATAAATGAATCAGTAGGAATGCGATCGCCTACGGCGGGCGCTCCTGCGCCATCGCGCAAAGGTTCTAAATCTTCTGCTACTGTTGGATCTTCTGCTGCTTGTTCTTCAAGAAAAGCTTTCCGCTTCTCGTACTTTTCGCAGTAAAGTTGTGCAAGTTGCCGGGGGTCGTCCTGTACAACATTCAGCTTTTTGGCTTCAAGTTCTAGCTGTTCGGTAAAGTCTTTCAGTCCGTTAGGGAATGAAGCGAGTAACTGCGAAATAGCTGTTTTACCGAGTTCAGATTGTGATTTTTCACCTAGCCAGATATTTTGCCTGTACAGTCCAGGTTGAATTTGGGGCTTGCTTGGCCCATTAGGGTTGTCTTTATCAGTTCCCTTGAATGCAGATAAGGGAAGAATTAAGTCAATTCTAGTTGAGTTCTTGGGATCTGAATAATTGAGAATTTGGTCAAGGTTTGCAGGGCGTAGTGTACCTTTGCCAAAGCGGTATTTATTATCATCTCCGTCTTGGTCAGTCCAACCGAAGCGGTGTTGAATTACTCGATATTTATCACCTTTTTGATGCTTAGTTAATTCGTGATATAGGTCTGTGGATATTTGCCCGTAACAGTCTCCTGTTAGCTGATATGCTTGGTCATTACTAATAACGCCGCCATTCCCACCATTATTATCATCGACAATTAGAATATTTAACTCTTTCTTGACAGCATTTTGACATGAACCAAGAAAGATAGACCCGTAAGCACCTCTATCTTTGCTATCAGGGCATAATTGTCTAATTGTATCTAGACATTCTTCTGGCCCATATAACAACCGAGTTTTTGATGATAATAATAATTTATGACCTTCAGGATGATTAATTAATTGTTCCAAAGTAGACTTTTCGTCCATATGCCCAAACGAAAAGTTTACCCCAGGAAAGAAATGTTCTAGTAAGGTATTATTAAGTTCTTCCTTTAACAGCGAATCTGGATTATTTGTATTACCATCTGTATGAATCCATTGATTTAATCTAGTGTCAAAATGTTTAGCTTGAATTGTCATATATTAACAATTAAACTTATAAAATTAAATATAAATTTTTACTTTTTTGCACTAAAATACCCTTGAAGCTTGATTTTACTTTCTCTATCTCGGTAATTTATTAAACAATTTTCTAATTTCCATTTGTAAAATGCATATATCTTTTTATACCATAAAATATAGCTATTACTTAGAAGATAGCTTTTAAAGATATAATTCGGCGTGATCTCAAAATTTAAGTATGAAAAAAATATACAAACTTCTCAATTATTTCTTGCTTAATGCTAAATCAGTAGTAACATTCTTAATGTTTGCCATTGTGCCGATGTTTGTAGTTTGAGAGAGAAAGCTAAATTAGTGTGGCAGCAACTTGATAATTTTATGCCTCCCTAATTTTTTACTCTCCTGTAGTTTTTCAATTTTGAGTGTGTTCTTCGTTCTAGCTATTATTTTTATTTAAAGTAACTAGAACACAGTGGATTGCTGTCTGTGACTGAATTGGGCATCACTGTAGTTGGGTCGCAGTAGTACAGTGACACCTATATGGAGATCAAACTCATAAAGGAGAATTTAATTTTGTTTATATATAAGACTCCTATTTGATTTTTGAACAATCGAACTGCCTAGAAGCTTGACATGCAAAGCTTGACTTCTCAGTATACTGAGCAAGATTCAAGTAGGATTCCTATATAAAATAGATAATCTTGTATAGTGCTGTAGACGTTCTGCGTAATATTTAACGTTAAATTGGTTCTCTAATTCTTCCAATTTAGATGATTTTATAGGTTCTAAACCTAAATAATTATGATACGCCTCATTAGCTTTATTAAGAACACCATAAGATTGATATGATGCTTCGTTTTTAACCATAAACTCTATCAAGCTTTCTATAGTGTCACCCTGCCAAGAGTCTGAAATCTTATCTTGAAATCTTCCTCTTTTAGTCGATGTGGCATCACTCCATAAATCACCAAAGGGTACATCTTGATTGTTAAATTGTTTGAGCCATTCTCTAAAACTTATGGTCATTTTTCATTTCCCCCTAGTCGGTTGTTAGCCTGTTGGTATACCTATCAGAGCGATTCGCTCGTAACCATCACAGCCTACTGGTAGGTAAAGCAGCTTTACAAATAATCCTGTATTTCAGTATCTATATTTTGTGGCAGTAATGAAGTAAATTTTCCCATTTTGCTGGTTTTATTAGCCGATGGATATAATTTCATCGGTGTTTAAAACTTCAACTGTTGCGTTTGGACTGTTCATATCTGTGGTTTGTTCGAGTAGGCGTGTTGCTTCCTCAAGCAATGCGCTTGCGTTGTGAAGCAGTGTTCGCACTTGGGTTAACTTGTTCCGCCGTTCGATACCAAGTTGTGCTTCTATATACCGTGCATCATGCTGATGGCTGAGGTGAATTACCCGTACTTCTTGTTCTTTCTCTGAAGGTGCAAACATTGCGTTTTCGGCGGTTAGTTTATAGTACGAGTACGTACCACTCGGTCGTTTGACATTGTAGATGTGGAGTTCGCAACCAGGTGGCGCGATGTACTGTCCGTCGAAGTTGGTAAGTCCAGTACGAATATTATCTAATGTGGTGGCGATCGCCTCAATTGCGGGGATAAGACCTAACGATTCTGGTGATTGCGGGCAACCGCGCCTCATCAGCATCATGATAGCGGCAGAACGACGGGTCAGGCGAATTTGTTCTTGATACTGGCGCATTTCTTCTTCCCGAATACGAACAAGTTCGAGTTCTTCATCGGGGCTTAGTTGAACCGCGCTCCCACAGGTTTTGTAATTTAAGCAGTCGCCAGAGTCTATGCCTGGGTATTGCATCATACTGGCACAGTCAAATCCAAGTCCGCATTTTTTCTTGGGCATAGGTTAATCCTTTTGTTCTAGTTACTTTTATAATTTAATATAGCTAGAACTAGGTAGAGTAATTTTTTATGGGGTTATGGGCGAGATAAACGATATTAGGTTTAATATTATTCTTATAAGTTTAGATTTTTCTCACCAATAGGCTCAAATAGCTATCATACAAACTTCTTGATGTCCGGCAACTGCTTGTTCCCAAGTTGAATATCTCCAGAATTTACTACTATATTCACCTCCAAAAACCATAGTTTCAAAAAGCTGTGGTTCTTGATTAGGAAAATTAGAATAATCCTTTCCTAAAAAGATGGTAGATACTCTTCCCCACGAAAAAGTATCTAAAGCTACTTGTATATTGTTCTCATTTTTCCGCCAATCAGACCATTGCTCAAGACTGCCGGGCTTAATAGGTTGTTTATTTTCATCTAATATATAAAGCTCATCGAGTAGATCCATGTAATTTATAAAATTTTGTGTCATAAGATAATCATCGGACAAACTTATGTGTATTGTGTACATTTTTTCACCTCAGTCTTCGTACGCGACGTAAGGGTAATGTATCGCCTGGGCAACTGTCTTTATTGTGAGAGTTATGTTGTCAAAATTATATTTTAGCAGATATTGCAGAACTGCAAAAATACAAAATAATGTAAAATTGTTATGTTACTGTCAACATTTATGACAAAACAAGAGTTATGTCACAAGAAAGTAAAATTATAGAATTAGCTAACTAATTTTGAAACAAAATCTAACTTTTAATTATGTGCATAGATGAAACGATAGCATCTGATATTAAAGAAGCTGTAGCTAGAGTCTCTTGCTATTTAGATGATTTTGGCAGTCATATTAGCCACTTAGATTTTTCAATTGAAAATTTAGAAGATTTAAAAGAAGAATTTGCACAAGGAACTGATAAAGATTCAATCGATACTTATTTGTACATTGCATTATCCCGAATAAAATCTACTAAAAATCGACTAGAAGAAGATATTAAAATTATTAAAAGTTACTTAACTTATTTTATTGAATCCTCTAGTAAAATGCCTGAATTTACTTACGATTATGAAAAAAATGAAATCAAAAATAGATAAAAATCAGTTTAAGGAAATTCTTCTTCATAAAAGATATAATAAAAGTTATGCCTAAAAAAGATGTCTGGGTAGTATTTGGTCACTTTCTAGATTTAAATTACTATTATGTATCAAATACTGAATGGACTTTTGAAATAGAAGAAGCTTGCTTATTTAAAACCAAGGAATTAGCCGAAAGCACAATAGATAGGCTAAAAACTTATGAGAAAAAGAATCTAGACTTTCACGGAATCAACCCAGATAGCTTGTCTGTTGAACGCACCTGGCTTGAAGTTAGCGAATTTCTGCATTTTACGGTTTAATTCATCTCTAACAAATACGAGCGCAAAAAGTTGTACTTTTGATGCTAAGACACCAATAGACAAAACAATTTTTTATGCCCCACAAATCCACAAATAGCTGCCCCCAAATTCACATCCAGCTAGACAAAGAACCCGGATTGCTAAACGAAATTTTTAAAACCTAAACTGTTTAGTTTGCACTTGGTCACAACTTCGCCAACAGTGTCTTTGCCAGTCCTACCCCTAATTTTGAGTAGATTAAACTCTCTCTATCTACAGATTTACTATTGCTCAATACCTCTTTGCGATTGCGAAGCGCTGCTGCGAAGCGCAGATCGCGATTTATTCATTAACGCTTGTTGGGTAAAGAAACGCAAACTTTCAATCTGCTCAATTTCCTTTGTTGTTAGTCGAGTTGGTATCTCTTCGTACCAGGTTCTCTGACTGTAGCAGATTTGCATCACAGGAGTATTATCCCCATGACGGTAAACACTCAGAGTATTGCTATCTAAGCTGGCACTCAACTCCCGTCCTTTGATACGGAAGTGATTGGTAACAAGCATATAGTCAGTAATTATAAAAGGCAGATGTTTGAGAGTAGAAGGCAGAAGGGTAACAGAAGCAGGAATAAGGGAAGATTCCTCTTCCAGGATTTGTTGAGTAGTAAGACCGTTTTCTTCTGAAATATCCTGTTGTGGGTGCTGTTTCTTTGGATGCGGCTGAACTTTTTTCTTGGTCTTATTTGCTTCCGAAGTGGGGTTATATTCTAATTTTGGTTGTATTATCGAAATCTCACTGGGATAATTACTGTTTAGCGTATATATAGTAACAAATTTTTTAGAGTTACTATCGGTATCACCATTACTGCTATTAGTAGGTTTATCACTATATAAGTAATCAATGTTACTTAAAATTATACTACTTATGCGAGCAATTGCTTTGGCTTTAGCTTGTTGAATTACTTCCTTATCTTTACCTGGGTCGTACATGATTCCATATTCAGACCGCAGTTTGTTCCAGCTATAAGGTTTGTATACTTGATAACCAGCAATTTTTACATCATTATGAGTGTAGGTAAAGCCTAGTAGTTCTTCTCCCCGCATTTTAGGCAATACCCCAATGTTGTTTTCCTCCAAGCGTTGAATGAAGGTGGAGACAGTGGGACTATCCTTGATGGCTTCTCCTATTGCTTGGCGAATAATTTCCTTACTTGTTGGGGTTTTGTGCTTACTGTTGACTGCTCTAATACTTTTCGAGCGGTTGGGGCTGGTGAGTGCAGTTATCCCGTACTCTTGCTGTAACTTAGAGGCGACGGCTTCATTCGTTGTCGGTGTCACCTCTAACCCTAGTTCCGCCGCGATGCGTCTAGTTGAGACTTGGGAGTTGAAATAATCATAGGAATCATTAACTAAACTGCCATCTAACCGAATTCGGGAAGCAATTATGTGCAGGTGTTCGTGGTCGCGATCGTGGTGGCGTACTGCAACGAACTGACTCGTAGCTGCTACAGATGATTCTTCCTTGGGCAAGTATCCCATATCTTTGAGATATTCCCTTGCTACATAACTGTACTGACTGTTGGATAAATGCTCGTGGTAGTTTGGGCGGTGTGCGATTGAGATGATGAGGTGCGCGCACTGCCGTTTAACTGCTTTGTTGGTGTACTTGATGGTGAGAAACTGCTGGTTAAATTCATCTGGCTTTGTTCCCATCATATTAGTATCGACAATCGCAGCATCATCTTTCCCCAAGACATACTTGAGCGTGTCGAGAAAATTCGGTTTTTTATAAATGACGGGAATCAAATTGAGGGAGTTTAAAGTGGATATATAGAACCTATAATGCCTTATTTTTCTTGGCTTGAGGGTGATTTGTCTGGAACGTCTAGGTTAAATGCAGCAGCTATGGTCTGATCTACGAGTGCGATCGCATTATTGACAGTATCCAAAATTTGCTGGTTGTTTGTTTCCTTTGCTAAGTGAGATAACATCATCAGTTCGCTTTTGAGGTTTCCAGCAGTCGCGCGGATAGTTATCAAGTCGGCAGATGGTTTTGCCGTTAGTACCCGCCTTAACCCACAGGAACGCAAATACTCAGATGCAGTTACCCCTGTGGCGATCGCTTTTTCCTCAATGGTAGTTTTCTCTTGCTCAAAGAGGTATACCTTGATGGATTTGGTTCGCTTTATGGAGTTACTTACCATACCTTGTTTCACTGCGGGACTGAGTGGCATAGTTAGAGACTGCACTGAGGGACTTGGGGATAACCGGAAATCTGACAACAGGTGCGGTATCAATTGCGGACAATATCGCTGCTATTTTTGGTATAAACTATACCGTATGTAGATGCCGCCAGTGAGAGTACTGTAACTTGTGATAAGGATATAAGGTAATATCTTATGGTTCGTCTTGTAACTGACACTGAAGCCCTAAACCTTATTGTTAATTCTGCAATTGCTGGGATGTAGTGATTGTATGGATTATATGGCTATGTCGCCAGCGTGCGAACCGACAGGTCGGCGCTTCTCTGCGAGACGCTCCGCGAACGCTATCGCGTAGCGGGTGCTATCCATCATCAGCATGGATTAAATTCTACGTAATTACAATTATTTTTAGGTATTATTTTTTCAATCTGTTTATTTATCAGACACTATATGTAGTGTAAATGTCGAATTATATGCTACAAGACCAGGACGATTAGTATTAATGCACTGTCAATTAATCTAGTTTATTGATAAAAATCTAGTGATAAAATGACCCCATTAGACATACCTTGTTTTAGTTACAGGACTGTACGGCGACAGCAATAGTCTGTTGTGGAGTGCAACTGTAGTAAATCAGATACAGAGCGGATTGTGGGGTTCTATCCTAAGTTGATTAACTTCGACGTAATGCTGAAATAATTGGGTTAATTTGCCCTCAGAATACCTCAATTATGGGGATTGTTAGAGTTTATTTTTCAGTTAATAATTTATTTTGATTGACAAAAATCAAACCCAATTTCACTTAATTGGGGTAATTAGTGTGTCAATTGGGGTAGTTAGGAGTAAATACGGGGGTGAGTTCTCCTGCCGTATGGTTAAAGTATGAGTATTGACAAATAGCTTACTGAGAAGCTTGATTTGTACGTTAATAGAAGAGAAGTTATGGCAAGAGCGAGTAAGCCAGCTGATTCGGTTGAGTTGGCGCGTATCATGCGGAATAAAGATATGGAGGACGGTATAGTAATTAGCTATCTCCAGTCAAAGAAGCGAGGGCAAACTGAGTTAGTATGTGAGGCGCTGCGGGCGTATTACCTACCGTTTGCGCTATCTGCTGCTGGGGTATCTGGTGTTGAATTGCAGTCAGCCCTCCATGATGCGATCGCGCAACTTGAAGTTCAGATCATTAAGATGAAACGGACGTTTGGGATGGAGGGGTTGCCCCAGATAGTTCTTGTTAATCCTCATAGTGGAGTTTTCTCGCAAGGTGCAACTGGGTTACAACCAACAGTTGGAACTAATGGCGTGGAAATAACTCCTATTTCAGCTAATTCCGTTCCCCCTTCAGTTTCTTTTTTTGATTCCACTGGGCCAAGTCCTGTGTCGTTACCTGTTGCGACAGAACCAGTCGGATCAAATGTTTTGGGAGAAGATTCCGAAGATGATGGGTTCTTTAATGATGATGATGATGACCCAATTGCTAAGGCAGAAATAGAAGTTGATGCAGGATTTCGTCTGGAGTGAGGGGATTATGAGGATATGGGTGGTTAGATATTTGAGAAAAGCATACTCTCTCTGCCTTCGGTTGTGATACTTGCGTAAGTCCTGCCCTTGTCCTGTTTGTCGTTGTGGGCAATATCTCCTGGAGTGCGATCGCCTGGCGCTGTTGTTAGGAGGTGCTTTTCACCTCTCCATTGGGCGCATTTAGAAGGAGTTTTTCCTCAAGCACCTGCACTGCATTCCTCAAAGTTTCTATGAAACCATTTCAGCCATAAATTTGGTCAAACCCTTTGGTCGAGTGCATCAACAGTATTTGACCGAACTGGAAAGGCGATCGCATTCTAGTTTTAGAGGTGCGATCGCCTAGAATAATCACTTCATATATCTCATCTGTAAAAGCTGCGATCAA
>NNBT01003367.1_pt1 | contig 14001 bp, 13 predicted proteins | sample 1173831 | NCBI WGS metagenome assembly NNBT01 (sample SAMN07173936, study PRJNA388173) | plant metagenome | isolation source: symbiotic tissue sample KVJ10 | place: Norway: Troms, Kvaloya island | reverse complement strand
GTATAGTTGTATTCTATGCCGAGCCCGTTGATCAGGCGGCCGAGCAGGCCGATATCGGGCAGCGCGAAGATGTTCCACATGGCGCCGACGACATTCCACGGAATGAGCAGCGGCAGCGCCATCAGCACCAGGCAGACCGACACCCACGGGCCCTTGCGCGGCATCGACAGCGCGATGGCGAGGCCCAGGGGAATTTCGATCAGGAGCACGATGGCGGTGAACAGGATCTGCCGGCCGAGTGCGGCATGGAAGCGCTCGGATTGCAGCACCTGCTCGAACCACTGGACGCCGGCCCAGAAGAACACGTTGTCGCCGAAGGTCTCCTGCACCGAGAAGTTCACCACCGTCATCAACGGGATGATTGCGTTGAACGCGACCAGCGCCACGACGGGAAGGACGAAGAACCAGGCTTTCTGGTTGACGGTCTTGTTCATCACGACACCATCCATCCGTCTTCATAGATCTGCGTATGATCGGGATCGAAATTGAGATGCGCCCGCCCCGACGGCAGATCGGCGCCTTCCGCCACCAGCAGTTTGATGCTGTGCGCATGATGCCGCGTCTCGACGATGCGGTAGCGCCCGGCATCCGCCACCTTGACGATATCGACTGGAATGCCTTCCCCGGCGAAACGCACGAATTCCGGCCTGACTCCCAGCTCCAGCACCTTGCCATTGCCCTTATAGGCTGACGCGTTGACCGCGCCGACCGCGTTTCCGGCGAAGAGCGCTTTGCCGCCCTTCACCTCGCAGGGCAGCACATTCATGCCGGGCGAACCGATGAAATGGCCGACGAAAGTGTGCTTCGGCCGCTCGAACAGCTCGATCGGCGTGCCGATCTGCACGATCTGCCCGTCTTTCATCACCACCACCTGCTCGGCGAAGGTCAGCGCCTCGGTCTGGTCATGCGTGACATAGATCATGGTGCGGCGGATGCGGTGATGCAGCTCCTTCAACTTCGAACGCAGCACCCATTTGAGATGCGGATCAATGACGGTGAGCGGCTCGTCGAACATGATCACATTCACGTCCGAGCGCACCAGGCCGCGGCCGAGCGAGATCTTCTGCTTGCCATCGGCGGTGAGGCCAGAGGCCCGCTTCATTAAGGTCGCGTCGAGCTCGAGCATATGGGCAATCTCGCGCACCCTGGCATCGACCTCCTTCTCGCCGATGCCGCGATTGCGCAGCGGGAAGGCCAGATTGCTGTAGACCGTCATCGTGTCGTAGATGACCGGGAACTGGAACACCTGGGCGATATTGCGCTGCTCAGGGCTCGCATCGGTGATGTCCTTGCCGTCGAACAGGATGCGGCCTTCGGTCGGCGCCAGGAGGCCTGAGATGAGATTGAGCAAAGTCGTCTTGCCGCAGCCCGAGGGTCCGAGCAGCGCATAGGCGCCGCCATCCTTGAGCTCGAGGGTGAGCTTCTTGAGCGCCCAATCCTCATCACGTTCGGGATTAGGCCCATAGGCATGACGGATGTCCTGGAGCGTGATCTTGGCCATCAGCCTTGCGCTCCGATCAGACGGTTATTGCCGTCGAAAAAGAAGCTCTGATCGACATCGACATAAAGCTTTGCCGTGGCCCCCACTTCGAAGGGATGGATGCCATGCGACTGCGACACCCAGGTCTGGCCGTTCATGTCGAAATGGACAACGCTTTCCGAGCCCGAAAGCTCAGTCACCAGCACGCGGCCTTCGATCGAGGATGCGCCGCCGCCTTGCCGGACCGGCGTGATGTGATGCGGCCTTATGCCGATCGTATAGGCCCCGTCCGGGACCCTCGCCACTTTCGGCGAGCGCCAGGTGACCTTGTTCGCGAGCGTGATTTCCTCGCCTCTTTTCGTCACCTTGGCGGTGTTGATCGGCGGATCGGAGAAAACCTGCGCGCTCACCAGATCGGAGGGCTTGCGATAGATCGTCGAGGTCGGCCCGAACTGGGTGACGCGGCCCTCGAACAGAAGCGCGGTATTGCCGCCGAAGAGCAGCGCCTCCGAAGGTTCGGTCGTCGCATAGACGACGATGCAGTTGCGCCCGGCAAAAAGCTTCGGCAGTTCGTCGCGCAGCTCCTCGCGCAATTTGTAATCGAGATTGGCGAGCGGCTCGTCGAGCAGGATCATATCGGAATCCTTGACGAGGGCGCGCGCGATGGCGGTGCGCTGCTGCTGGCCGCCCGACAATTCATTCGGTCGCCGCTTGAGCATGGGTTTGAGTCTCAGAAGCTCGGCGGCCTGCTGCACGCGTTTGTCGATCTCGGCCTCGGCCATGCCCGCGACCCGCAACGGCGAGGCGATGTTTTCATAGACGCTGAAATTCGGATAGTTGATGAATTGCTGATAGACCATCGAGACATTGCGCTTCTGGACCGGAATGCCCGTCACATTCCTGCCGTCGAACCAGATTTCGCCGCTCGTCGGATGGTCGAGACCGGCCATCAGCTGCATCAACGTAGTCTTGCCGGCGAGCGTCGTGCCGAGAAGGATATTGAAAGTCCCCTTCTCCAGCGTGAGGCTCGTCTCGTGGATATAGATATCCGCGCCGACGCGTTTGGTCACATGCTTCAGTTCAAGGGACATCGCCCGCCCGAGCTTTCTGACGTGAGGATCATCATTAGGCGCCCGTTTCCCGGGAAACACCAGCGGCGTTTCCCGGGATAGGCTTGTGAGTCAGACTATTGCGCTGTCCAGCGCTTGATCAGCTCGTCATAAGCGATCGTCTGGCCCTTCTCTTTCTCGTTCTCGACCTTGGCATGCGGGCCACCCTCTTTGCCCAGCCATTCGGACGGATCCTTCTCCGCATTAAGCCTGGGTCCGCAGCCGCCATAGGTCTTGTTGGCTTCGTCCGCCGCCTGCATGCGGGCCATCACCTGGTCCATTTCGGAGGCGAGACGGTCCATCGCTTCCTGCGGCGTGAAGGCGCCGGAATTGACGTCACCGATCTGCTGCCACCAGAGCTGGGCCAGCTTCGGATAGTCAGGCACATTGACGCCGGTCGGCGTCCAGTTCACCCGGTCGGGCGAGCGATAGAACTCGACAAGCCCGCCGAGCTTGGGCGCCCGGTCGGTGAACGACTGATGCTTGATATCCGAGTCACGGATGATGGTGAGACCGACATGGCTCTTCTTCAGCGACACGGATTTCGACACCGTGAACTGCGCATAGAGCCAGGCGGCTTTGGCGCGGTCGGTCGGGGTCGATTTGAACATCGTCCACGAGCCGGTATCCTGGTAGCCGAGCTTCTGGCCGTCTTTCCAGTAGACGCCATGCGGCGACGGCGCCATGCGCCAGAGCGGCGTATCGGTGTCGTCGACCGTGTTGTTGCCCGCACTCTTCGGCGCGACCATCGAAGCGGTGAAGGCGGTGTACCAGAAGATCTGCTGGGCGACGTTGCCTTGGCTCAAGGCCGGCAGCGACTGATAGAAGTCGTAGTCGGCCGCCCCCGGAGGCGCGTATTTCCTGAGCCACTCGTCCCATTTGGCGATCGCGTAGACGGAAGCCGGGCCATTCGTTTCACCACCGCGCGACACCGAGGCGCCGGCCGGGTTGCACGAATCCTTCTCCATGCGGATGCCCCATTCATCGATCGGGCGTCCATTGGGAAGGCCTGCCGAACCGGCACCCGCCATCGACAGCCAGGCATCGGTCATGCGCCAGCCGAGATCCGGCGCGCGCTTGCCGTAGTCCATATGGCCATAGACCCGCACCCCGTCGATTTCCTTCACGTCGTTGGTGAAGAATTCGGCGATGTCCTCATAGGCCGACCAATTGACCGGCACGCCGAGATCGTAGCCATATTTGGCCTTGAACTTCTCCTTGAGGTCGGCGCGGTCGAACCAGTCCTTGCGGAACCAGTAGAGATTGGCGAATTGCTGGTCGGGCAGCTGCCACAACTTGCCGTCCGGCCCGGTGGTGAACGACTTGCCGATGAAGTCGTCGATATCGAGCGTCGGCAGCGTCACGTCCTTGCCGTCGCCCGCCATCCAGTCGGTGAGGTTGACGGCGCTCTGCAGGCGCGAATGCGTGCCGATGAGATCCGAGTCGTTGATATAGGCGTCGTACAGATTGCGGTTGGTCTGCATCTGCGTCTGCACCGCCTGCACCACTTCACCTTCGCCCAAGAGCTGGTGGTTCACCTTGATGCCGGTGATCTCTTCGAACGCCTTGGTCAGCGTCTTCGATTCATATTCATGCGTCGGAATGGTTTCCGACAGCACGTTGATTTCCATGCCCTTGAACGGTTCCGCCGCTTTGACGAACCATTCGAGCTCCTTCAGTTGATCTTCCTTCGAAAGCGTCGTCGGCTGGAATTCGCTCTCCGCCCATTTCTTCGCGGCTTCCATATCCGCGAAGGCAGGGGCGGCGCCGAGTGCCAGCAGCAAGGCGGCCGCCGATACTGTCTTCAAAAGCGACATCGTTAGTCCTCCCATTTCGCGCGCGGCTTAAGCCCAATCCGGAGCGCACGCATATCCGGTGAAAGTTCAAAGGCACGATACGGAAGAGGATTTCCCCGTCCGGTAGGCTTTGCTTTCTCAGAGAGCCGAAGCTCTCCTGCGGGTCTTGTCGCCCGCTTCCTTGTTCAGATAGGTTTGCAGCGCCGACTGCTCGGTGACCGACAAATGCAGTCCGAGCTTCGAGCGGCGCCACAGAATGTCTTCAGGCGTCTCCGCCCACTCTTCCTTCAGAAGATAGTTCACTTCGCGGGCGCTCAGGCGACCGAAATTTTCACCGAGATCAGACGCCGACCGCACGCCGTCGAATATCCTGTCCGCCCGCGTGCCATAGGCCCGGAAGATGCGCCGCGCATTCTGGGCATCGAGAAACGCATGGCGGCGTTGGAAATCCGCAATCCGCTGCTCGACTTCCGCATAGGGGAAGTCGCCGCCGGGGAGCGCCGCCCCCGCCGTCCAGGACGGCTTGAGGCCGGGGAAGAAGGGGGAAATCTTGTCGAGCACCGCTTCGGCGAGCTTGCGGAAGGTGGTGATCTTGCCGCCGAATACCGACAGCAAGGGCGGTTGCCCGTCCGGCGCCTCGAGCTTCAGCACATATTCGCGCGTCGCCTCCTGCGCCTTGCTCGCCCCGTCGTCATAGAGGGGACGAATGCCCGAATAGGACCAGCGCACCATGTCGGCGGTGACCGGCTTCTTGAAATATTCGCTGACGGACGTGAGCAGATAATCGCGCTCGGCCATTGAAATCTCGGGCTTGCCGGGATCGCCCTTGTGGTCCTCATCGGTGGTGCCGATGAGCGTGAAATTCTGCTCATAGGGAATGGCAAAACAGATGCGGCCATCCTGATTCTGGAAGATGTAGCAGCGGTCATGGTCATAGAGCTTGTCGACCACGATGTGGCTGCCTTTGACCATGCGGATCTTGTCGGGATTGTTCTCGCCGATCACCCGCCCGAGCACCTGGCTGACCCACGGCCCGCCGGTATTGATGAGAAGCTTCGCCTTGATCTCGGTCTTGGCGCCGCTGTTCACGTCTTCGAGGACGCAGGTCCACGAATTTCCGTCGCGCCGCGCCGAAACATAACGGGTGCGCGGCCGGATCTCGGCGCCACGCTCCTCGGCATCGCGCGCATTGAGCACCACGAGCCGCGCATCATTGACCCAGCAGTCGGAATATTCGAACGCACGGGTGAATTCCGATTTGAGGGCAGCGCCGGTGACATCGCTGGCGAGGTTGATGCCGCGTGTGGGGGGCAGGATCTTGCGCCCGCCCAGATGATCATAGAGGAAGAGGCCGAGCCTGAGCACCGGCCAGGGCCTCAGGCCCTTGTGATGCGGCAGCACGAAGCGCAAGGGCCAGATGATGTGCGGTGCGGCATTGAGCAGGACCTCCCGCTCGATCAGCGCTTCCCGCACCAGACGGAATTCATAATGCTCGAGATAGCGCAGGCCGCCATGGATGAGCTTGGTCGAGGCGGATGACGTCCCGGAGGCGAGATCGCCCTGCTCGGCGAGGAAAACCTTGAGGCCGCGGCCTTGCGCATCGCGTGCGATGCCGACGCCGTTGATGCCGCCGCCGATAATGGCCAGATCATAGACGCCCGCTTCGCCGGCCATGCCGCTCCCATTGATCCCGCGATTCACTTCGATTCGCTTTTTGCAGATGCGAAAGGATTATTTCGCATATGCGAAAGAAATGAACCCTCAATTTTCTCTTTTTCGCTATATTACGAAAGAAAGCGAAACTCAACGAAAATCGCAGAGATGAAGATCGTCAATCCTGGATAGCAGCGCCATGACGTCAGGAGCGCCCCTTCGCCAGCCATTCCCACCACCTTGTTTTGGCTGGCCTTTCTCCCTGGTTTTGCCTATGCAACAGCGCCAAAGGCAGATGATGAACCATCGACTAGGTCGTCGACTTGCCCTTCAGGGATACGCCGCGCTGAAATTGCGGCTTGAGTCCGCGGGCACAATCGTTGGAAATTGCGAGGATCGCGGACTGGCAAAATCCGCTGTTCCGCGGGTTTCGAATAAGTCCCTGTAAATCCCTGTAGTTCCGCTGTTAATCCGCTGTTATTCAACAGCGGAGAAATACCGGCTCGCATCACAGAGCCTTATGTCGCCTATGAGCAACGGAAACGTCGGCGGCCTCAGGCCGCCGACAGCCCGCTGGCCGGCTCGTCTTGGGCTTGCGCCACTTCGAGCGTCACGCCGTGATGCCGGCAGATATCGGCAATCGTGTCGGGCGGCGGCTGGTCGGTGACGAAGGTGTCGATCTGGCTCAGATGGCCGATGCGGACCGGCGCCGAGCGGGTGAATTTCATCGCGTCCGAGACGAGAATGGTCCGCCTGGCATTGGCGATGATCGCCTGCGCCGCGCGCACCTCGCGGTAGTCGAAGTCGAGCAGCGCCCCGTCATCGTCGATCGCCGACACGCCGATCACCGCGTAGTCGACCTTGAACTGGCGGATGAAGTCGACCGCCGCCTCGCCGACGATGCCGCCATCCGAGCGCCGCACCATGCCGCCGATCACGATCACATCGACATTCGCGCACGGGGTCAGCGTGGTCGCCACATGGATGTTGTTGGTGATGACGAGCAGCCCCTCATGTTTGGTGAGGGCGCGGGCGACCTCTTCCGTGGTGGTGCCGATATTTATGAACAGCGAGCAGTTGTTGGGGATGAGCTGCGCCGCCCGCTCGCCGATCCGCTGCTTTTCATATTCGGCGAGGAGGCGCCTCGCCTCATAGGCGACGTTTTCCACCCCGGAGGACAGGAGCGCCCCGCCATGGGTGCGGGTCAGAAGGCGCTGTTCGCACAGGTCGTTCAGGTCCTTGCGGATGGTCTGGGGGGTGACGTCGAAACGCTCGGCCAGCCCGTCGACCGTGACCTTGCCGCTCTGGCGGGCGATGAGCAGGATTTCATGCTGGCGGAAATTGAGCGATGTCATAGGCTTTTCCGGTGGATGACGGCGGATTACCCGTAAGTCCGGCTTGAGTCTAGAGCGCCTGCTCCCCTAAGAAAAGCAGGTTGAAGGAGCCCCCCATGAGCAAAGCCGATCTGCCCGCGAATCTGGTCATCGTCGACCATCCGCTGGTGCTGCACAAGCTGACCCTGATGCGCGACAAGCACACGCCCTCGGCGGTGTTCCGCCAGCTGCTGCGCGAGATCAGCCTGCTGCTGGCTTACGAGGTGGCGCGCGACCTGCCGATGACGACGCAGACCATCGAGACGCCGCTCGCCGAGATGGAGGCGCCGATCCTCAAGGGCAAGAAGCTGGTCATCGTCTCGATCCTCAGGGCCGGCAACGGCCTGCTCGAAGGCATGCTCGACCTGATGCCCTCGGCGCGCGTCGGCCATATCGGCATCTACCGCAACCCCGACACGCTGCAGCCGGTCGAATATTACATGAAGGTGCCGGAGGACATCGCCGAGCGCCGGGTGATCGTCGTCGACCCGATGCTCGCCACCGGCAATTCGGTCTCGGCCGCCATCCAGCGCCTGAAGGACAAGGGCGCCAAGGACATCAAGCTCGTCTGCCTCTTGTCGGCGCCGGAAGGCATCAAACATGTGAATGCCGATCATCCCGATGTGCAGATCTTCACCGCCGCGGTCGACCGCAAGCTCAACAGCCACGGCTATATCGTGCCGGGCCTGGGCGATGCCGGCGACCGCATGTTTGGTACAAAATAGCAGTCACGAGACATACGTAACGTCAGTTACCCTTCGTTAGCTATGCGTCGCGCTTTTTGGTTTCGACAATATTTAGGCAGGAATTGGCGGGCACAATCCGGTCCCTAGAGTGCTTCCCCGCGAAGGGAGCGCTCCACAATAGAAGACCACACAGGATATGGCGCCGACAATGCAGACCCAGCTTAAATGCACCAATGGATCGAGGCCGCGCATCCTGTTCGCCGAGGATTCCGACACCGTCCGCCTGGTGACGGCGGCGCTGCTGCGCCGCATGGGTTGCGATGTCGATGCGGTGGAGCACGGCGAAGAGGCGCTCGAGCAGGCGCGCACGCAATCTTATGATCTGGTTCTGCTCGATATCGAAATGCCGGTGATGGACGGCATGATCGCGGCGCGCGAGATCCGCGCTCTGGGCGGCGGCGCGGCGCGCACTCCGCTGATGGCGCTCTCGGCCTATCTCGCCGACTGGCACAAGGGCGGCAACTGGCACGAATGTTTCGACATGGCGCTGCCCAAGCCCGCGGGCCGCAGCGAATTGCAGTCGGCGATCCAGAAAATCCTGCGCTGAACCGGAAGGTTCGGCGCAAGGCGCGCCAACATCATTGCGATGGGTTGAGAGTCTGGCGGCCGCGCCGCCGATCACGCATTGTTAAGCATGATTACGAGATGTGAAGCCCGCACTCTCAATGCGGGCTCGCCGACGACTTTGCTCAGTCGTTCCTGTTGGTCTTCTCGACCAGATGATTCTCGAGTGAATTCAGCATATGGAGGAATTCTGCGAGTTCGGGGCTTACACGCGCCGGCCGGTTGACATGCCCTTGATAGGGCTCCGTTCGGTCTGACGCCTCGAGGCTACGCATAACTACTTCTCCTTCGGTATTTTTGCTCATAACACGCTAAATCTAAGAATTACCTAAGACCCTTTGTACGATGCGCGGGCTGACTCACATCCGAATGAACGGTTCATTCCGCGTTCATGAGCAAAAGATGGGAGTCGAGACGGGCGCTCGCGGGGCTGAAGCCGGGCCATTTCGTGGCGAAGGAAAAAAACAATAAATCGTGATGAAATTGCCACAGGTTCCTGTGCGTATACTCCTGTTGCGAGCCAATGCCATTCGGGAGACATACATGGTGAAGCCAGCCACAATCTTGAAGACGATGCCTGTTCTTGCTGTCCTGGCGGGACTGGGTGCTACTTTTGCCCTCGCGGGCCCGATCGAAGACCGTCAGGCGGGGATGAAACAGGTCGGCAAGGCGATGGGCGCCTTCGCCGGTATCGCCAAGGGCGAAGCTCCTTATGACGCCGCCGTCGTCAAGACCAATGCCGATGCGATGCTCGCCGGCATGAAGCAGGCTTTCGCCAATTTCACCCCGGGCAGTGAAAAAGGTCCGCCCGAGACCTATGCCAAGGCTGAGATCTGGAGCGACCCGGAAGGCGTCAAGGCGGCCGAGGATGTGGCGCTGAAAGCCGTCGAGGCCATGGCGGCGACCACCGACGAAGCCGGCTTCAAGACGGCGCTCGCGGGCTTGGGCGAATCCTGCAAGGGTTGCCACACCAAATATCGCCGGCCGAAGGAATAACCGAACCTGGCTGTTACGAAACGATCGGCACTGCTCAGCCTGGCGGGCCTCGGCCTGCTGGGCGGGGTCGTGTTGTGGTTTCTCTCGGCGCCGCGGCCCTTGGGGCCGGACGCCATTCCGCGGCACCAAGCCGATGCCGCCAATGGCGCGCTGATGTTCAATATTGGCGGCTGCCTCAACTGCCATAGACCCGACCCGGCCGATGCCTCCGCCAAAGCCGACCTGCCCTCCGGCGGGGCGCCGCTCAAGACGCCGATCGGCACGCTCTTTCCGCCCAATCTGACGCCCGACCTGGAAACCGGCATCGGCAAGTGGAGCGATCTCGATTTCGTCAACGCGCTCGAGCGCGGCCTGTCGCCTACAGGCGACCACGCCATCCCGGCCTTCCCCTATACGTCCTATGCGCTGATGCGCACCGAGGACGTTCTCGATATCCGCGCCTATCTGATGTCGCTCGAGCCGGTGAAGGCCGCGGACAAGCCCGATGACATTCCCTTGCCCTTCTTCCTCCGCCGCGGTGTCGGCCTGTGGAATTATCTCGGCCTCCCCGCCGCCAAATGGCAACCCGACCCGCAGCAGACGGCGAGCTGGAATCGCGGCGCCTATCTGGTGAACGGTCCCGGCCACTGCGCCCAGTGCCACACGCCGCGCACCGTCTTCATGACGCTCGACGAGACGCGCAGCTTCGCCGGCGGGCCGCATCCCGAAGGCGACGGCAATGTGCCCTCGCTGCGCGGCCTCATCGAACGCGGCCGCTACAAGGACGCCAAGGACCTCGTCTCCGCCATGCAGTTCGGCGAGACCTTCGGTTATGACAAGCTGTCCTCGGGCGGCATGGGCGCGGTGCAGACCAATCTGTCGAAGCTGCCGGAGGCCGACGTCCAGGCGATCGCCGAATATCTCGTCAGCCTGAAATAAATTCCACCTTCTGGGCCATGATATTTCATCGATCTGGTCCTGTGGCCTAATTATCACACCTGTCGGAAAAGCGGCCCGAGCCCCGTCATATGCCGGGTAGGCGCATCGGCGAATCCCCGGTTATCCTCCCCTCAGCCTACAGACTATCTTTACCGGGGGATTTCCATGCTGAAGAAAGTGCTTTTGGCGGGCGCCGCGTCGCTGTTCGCCGTCTCCGCCGCGCAAGCTGCCGATATCGTGGCGCCTGAAGTCTATGACTGGACCGGGCCTTATGTCGGCATTCAGGGCGGCTATGCCTGGGGCGAGAACGATGCGACGGCCGACGGCACGGAATCGACCGAAGTACTCGCGCTCGACAGCGACGACGTCACGCTCAACAGCGGCAAGGGCTCTGTCGGCATCGACGGTTTCGTGGGTGGCCTCCATGCCGGCTACAATTGGCAGTCGGATGCGCTCGTGCTTGGCCTCGAAGGCGACCTCGAATTTGCCGACATCGACGGAAACACCGATGTCGTCAACGACGTCGGCGACAAGGTCGGCGAGATCGAGCAGGAGATCGACTGGCTGGGGTCACTGAGATTGCGCGCCGGGTTTGCGGCGGACCGCGCACTCTTCTACGCCACCGGCGGTCTGGCTGTCGGCGGCGTCGAGCTCAGCGTGAAGGACGGCAACGGCGATGAATTCGCCAGCAACAGCGAAACCAACTGGGGCTGGACGTTGGGCGGCGGCGTCGAATATGCCATGACCGACGATCTCAGCGCCCGGATCGAATATCGCTATACCGATCTCGGCGACATCGATGCCGACAACGACGATGGGGATAAAGCAGAGGTCGACACGCGTTTCCACGCGGTCCGCGCCGGGCTGAGCTGGCATTTCTAAGAAAAGTCCCTCCCTCGTCAACTGTGCAGGGCGCCTTTCACAGGAGGCGCCCTCTTTTTTCATCCCACGGGAACTCGGTTGACCTTTCGGCGTTTACTCCCAGTATGGGGGCGGCAGGCGTGCATCACGTTCATTCGGACGGCATTTCTGATTTATTGGGCATCATCTATGGCGCCGCCTCGGGAGAGGTGGAGTGGCAGATCGCGATCGCCGGGCTGCGCGACCTCTTTGGCGGATCGAGCGCCAATTTCGTGAGGCACGGGCCGGATATCGGCCCCGAGGATCTCATCGCCACCGAGACCGACCCCGTCTTTCACGAGCGTTTCGTCACCGAATTCGCGTCCGCGGCGAACCCTTTCATTCAAAGGGCGATGCAGGCCGAAGCCGGCAAGGTCTTTACCGACCGCACGCTCTTCGACCGCGCGGAGTTGCGCGCCAGCCGCTACTGGAATGAATGGATGGCGCCGCAGGACATGTATAGCGGCATGTTCTGCAAGGTCTGGGTCTCCGACACCTCCATCTGGGCGTTCAACGTCCAGCGCGGCTGCAACCACGCGGAATTCGGCCGGGCCGAGATCGCGCTGCTCGAGAAGCTGCTGCCTCATCTCACGCGTGCGATGCGCATCAGCCGGTATCGGCTGACCGCCCAGGCCTTGGCATCGACCTTCTACCAGCTTCCCTTCGGCATTCTCCTCGTTGGCGCCGACCAACATATCGTCGAGATGAACGAGCTCGCCGAGACGCTTCTGTCACGGCCGGACAGCCGCTTGCGCATCGAGGCCGGCCGCCTCGTCCCGACCTGCGCCAATGCCGGTGAAATGCGTGCCGCCATTGCCCAGGCGCGGCTAGCGCCGTCACTCGAACCACCCGGCAGTTGTGATTTCCTGATCCGCCAGCCAGCCGTCCAGGGCGCCAGCGGCAATCTGATGGTCTCGGTGTTGCCGCTCGCCAATCGAAAGGATTTCGGCCCGGCCTGGGAGCCCATGGCGGCAGTCATCCTGCGCGAGGTGGTGCCGCAATTGCCCGACGGCTTCGACGCGCATTTGCGGGCGATCTTCAATCTCACCCCGGCCGAGGCGCGCCTCGCCGCCAATCTCTGTACCGGACAATCGCTCAAGTCATCGGCGGCGCTGCAGGACATCCGCTTCAGCACTGCAAGGCACTATCTCGAGAACATCTTCCAGAAGACGGGAACCCGCCAGCAGAGCCAGCTCGTGGCGCTGCTGAAGAACGTGCAGCCTTTGCAGAGAAGATGATCAGACGGGCTTCTTCTCGTCCTTGCCGTAATAGTAGTTGGCTTTCTTGCCGTAGATGGCGCCGCGCAGGAGGCGGCGCATGCCTTCCGACTTGCGCAGCGGATCGATGACGGCGCGCATCGCGTCATGGGCGGCGACCTTGATGCCGTCCATCGCCGGCGACACGCCGGGCGCCCGCTGCGGCAGGCCGAAATGGCGCAGCGTGCCGTTCATCAGGCGGATCTTGTTGAGGCGGTTGACCTCCGGCGTCTTCCAGGTCATCGCCATCGACACCGAATAACGCCCGCCGGTGCGCACCCAATGCGGCCACATATAGGGCAGATGCACCGCATCGCCTTCCTTCATCGCGAAGACCTGGGCGCGTTCCTCGAAGGACGGTTCGTAATGCTGGTTGCGATGCTTTGAGGGCGAGATCTCGAGGGCCTCCTCGGAGATCAGCGAGCGATCGCCATTCTCGAAGATATGGACGAATTTGTCGCCGCGGATCTGGATCAGGATGTTCTCCTCGGCATCGACATGGAACGGCGTCGTCGAATTGGCCGAGGAGACGAAGATGTAGCCTTGCAGGTCGCTATACTCGTCCGGCTTCTTGCCGGCCGCCGCCTGGGCCGCGTCGACGAAGCCTTTGAGGATCGCCGCATAATCGGGATCGCTCTCGACGCCCTTGATCACCATCCAGGCATTGGCCTCTTCGATGCGCTTGATTACCTCGGCCGGCGCCATGTCGATGGTCGGAATGTCCTCCGGCTTCTGGCCGGGCAGCAGCTTGCCGGAATTATATTCGATGCGGTCGCGCGGCATCGACTGGGCGAGCTGGATCAGGCGCTCGAGCGTGAACAGCGGATGATCGGCGAGACCGTGCCGGAGCGCGAACGGCGCCTTGAGGAATTTCTCGCGCGCCACTTGCGCGTCGAAGGTGACGATGCTCATGATTCTTTTCTCCTCATAACGCGATAGAACAAGCTCTTGGCCTTGGCGCGCACCGCGACGCGCGCCTTCTCGGCTTCGACCAGCAGCCGGAAGGCCGGCGCCGGCAGTCCGGGACCGCGAAGCATCACACCGCAAAGCCCGATGCGGTCGCGTCAGACATTGCTGTACATCGGCTGGCCGGGAATGGCGCAGGAATCGACGAGCGCCAGACGCTCCTCGTCGATCAGGTTTTCGGTCGCGTCGAGGCTCACCACGACCCCTGGCGACTACCGCGCGAATCCCGCGCCATAAGCGAGCC
>NNBT01000251.1_pt1 | contig 14090 bp, 10 predicted proteins | sample 1173831 | NCBI WGS metagenome assembly NNBT01 (sample SAMN07173936, study PRJNA388173) | plant metagenome | isolation source: symbiotic tissue sample KVJ10 | place: Norway: Troms, Kvaloya island | reverse complement strand
ATAGTTTTTGTTGTCTAATAGCATAATTACGCTCCTAATTTTACCGATCATTTTGTCTATTATTGAAAGACAAAATTAATAGTAGTTGCTGTTTTAACCACAGCAGTTATGTAAACGAAAAGGGAAATTTAGCGTATATACCTTAGCGGCTTGCTAAAGGCATCGCCTGTAATCAAATGAGTTCGTATATACTACATATCCAAATGTTTGTCACAATCAAATCGGAAAAATTGTATTTTCAATTTAGACTACTAGAGAAAATCTCAATTTCGTAGGTATATACTGAGCTACAAACTTAAATTGCTGCTTTTCGGAATTTTGCCCAGATATTTTTGTAAACCTGACTAAATGGCTCAGACAGATGTAATACACAAGCAGACCTAACACCCATCAATTCGTTAAAAGGCATCGCTCAAACACAATTTTTTGCAATTTATCTAAATTGTTCAATACCTGATGAGGTAAGGAAATTGGGGATTTGTATGCTGGCTCAGTGATATTTACTAACAACAGAGATTATACTGCATGACTTAAGATGAATATATACCCCAACTGAAATGGATTCCCAGTATGCTCTGTTGTGTGAATCCCGATTGCCAAAAACCCTTAAATCCTGATAAAAACAACTATTGCCACAGTTGTAGAGCGGAATTGATACCCCTGCTAGGAGGTCGCTATCGTCCCACTCAGGTTTTATCAGACGAAGGCGGATTTGGTAGAACCTATCTAGCCAAAGATGTACACAAACTGAATGAATGCTGTGTTGTTAAGCAATTCGCGCCAAAACTTCAGGGAACTGGGCCACTAACTAAGGCCGTTGAACTATTTAAACAAGAAGCGAGCCGACTGCAAGAACTGGCAGAACATCCGCAAATTCCAACTCTATTGGCTTATTTTGAGCAAAATAGCTATCTCTTTTTGGTGCAGCAGTTTATCGATGGGCAAAACTTGCTCAAAGAATCGGAAACGCGGGCAAACTATAACGAAACGGAGATTCGCCAACTTTTGCTAGATTTACTGCCAGTACTGAAGTTTATCCATCTGCGGGGAGTGATTCACCGGGATATCAAGCCACAGAATATTATTCGCCGTCAAAGTGACGGGCGACTAATCCTAATCGATTTTGGAGCTTCCAAACTGTTGACAGCAACAGTGCAGACTAAAATGGGCACTGTGATTGGCTCACACGGTTACACTGCACTTGAACAGATGCAAGATGGAAAAGCTTACCCAGCCAGTGATTTATTCAGTTTGGGGGCTACTTGTTTTCATCTCCTGACTGGAGTTCGCCCATCTCAACTGTGGATACATCAGGGTTATGGTTGGGTTGCATCTTGGCGGCAACATTTAACCAGTTCAGGTAGAGACGGAATTTCTATATCTATGGAGTTGGGTGAAGTTTTGGATAAGCTGTTGCAGCTAGACATCCAAAAGCGTTATCAATCGGCTGATGAAGTCATCAATGACTTGACACCTCAAATACCACCATTTTCATCAGTGCCCCCAACTATACTGACACCAACATTTGCAGCTCCTCCAGCAAACAAGGTACTAGTTTCACCAAAATCAAATAACAATCTGAAAAGTCAACTGCTGTTAGGTTCTAGCATTTTCATCTTGGGATTAGGAGGAGTTTGGTATTTTCAGTCTCGTCCCCAGATAATCAGCGAAGTTCCTCAACCTATTTCTCAGCCTATTTCTCAGCCTATTCAGCCCCAAAAAAACGTCTCAGAAAATTCTTATTCACCCAAACCCTTCAAGGGGCATTCTAGTGACGTGAATTCGGTAGCTTTCAGTCCTGATGGTACAACCCTTGGCAGTGCCAGTGATGATAAGACAATCAAGCTATGGAATCTGACAGGTGGACAGGAAATCCGCACTTTAGAAGGACATTCCAATTGGATTTGGACTATAGCTTTCAGTCCTGATAGCAAAATCCTCGCTAGCGGCAGTGCGGACAAGACAATCAAACTGTGGAATCTGGAAACAGGAAAGTTAATCCGCACTTTGGAGGGAAATAACGATGGAGTTACTTCCGTAGCTTTCAGTCCTGATGGCAAAACCCTTGCGAGTGGCAATGCTAGTAAGGATACGAAAATCAAACTATGGAATCTGGAGACAGGAAAGTTAATCCGCACCTTAGAGGGACATACCAGTGGTGTTGCATCTGTAGTTTTCAGTCCTGATGGTAAAACCCTTGCCAGCGGTAGCTGGGATAAAACAATTAAATTGTGGAATCTGGGGACAGGAAAGTTAATCCGCACCTTAGAGGGAAATGCAGAGTCGATTCTTTCAGTCGCTTTTGCTCCCGATGGCGTCATCCTTGCCAGTGGTAGTAAAGACAAGACAATTAAATTGTGGAATCTGGGGACAGGAAAGTTAATCCACACCTTAAAAGGACATAATGATAAGGTTAATTCTGTCGCTTTTTTGCCAAGCGTAGGTTCAAATGGTATCACCCTTGTAAGTGGCAGTAGTGACAAGACAATCAAACTTTGGAACCCAGTCACAGGAAAGGAAATTCGCACTTTAGAGACAGGTTCTGGATATATTTATGCCGTTGCCATTAGCCCAGATGGACAAACCATTGCCGGTGGTGGAAGTGGTGAGAACATTCTCAAAATTTGGCAGATGATTAATTAAAAATATTTGATAGCGTACATTCGCAATAGATTGCAGCTTTTTTGGGTTCTACCTACCTCAGAAAGAATATTTAGCTGTGCAAAAATATCAAATTAATCATACCTTGAAAAGATGATATTGCCGAAGACTGTATTATGGTAATATTCTCTACATGTTCAGGATTATAGTTTGAAAAAATCTCAAAATCCATCCTTAAATCGGCAAAAGTGGGTTATGTAAGTTTTATCCTATCAAAAAAAATATTTTTACATAAAAGATTATGATTAATATATTTTTTCTCCTCATACTATTTTCTTCACTTTTAGGGCGAATTAAATTTCCAGGAATAAATATTGGTATTCATTATTTATTACTTCCTGCATTTAGTTTTGCAATCATTAGTTTATCTTTAAAATCTATACCAGAAGTTGTTAAGAAACATAAAATAATTGTGATATCTATAAGTCTCATGTATTTGTGGATGTGGCTTTCCTCATTAATGAGCGATTTCCCAAATATTGCTATTACTTATAGTTTAAAATACTCAACCTATTATATATTATTTTTTGCTTTCCTAGTATTAACCTTTAAGAATATAACAGCACCATCTTTAACATTTTATTATCGTTGTATATTGCACTTACTACAGATAATTGCAGGTTTGGGCTTTTTAGAGCTTTTACTTCCTAATAACTGGATTTTTAAATTATTAAAGTTCCCCAGCTTTTATCCTGAGATTGGTTCAATTATGCAAAACCCTAATCAGTTTGGGGTCATAGTCGCCATTGGATTATGTTTAAGCCTGATTTTAGAAAAACAGAATAAAATTTCTAAAATTGAATTACATATAAGCGAATTAATTTTTATAATTCCCTTAGCCTTATCTGCCAGCGGCAATGGTTGGGTAATTTTTATAATTGGGATGTTTCTTTTGCTGATATATAAAATTATTAGTTTTAGAAAAATGATTTATCTAATCAGCTTGTTGTTTTTATTCATTGTAACTGTACCAGTCTCTACACGGAGAATTGGTTTAGCAGATAGTAAAATATTTCCATTAACTAATATATTTTTAGAAAATTCAAGTTCAGTCAATCCAAATCAAAAAAAGATTCCTACTCTTATAGGAACAGGTTTTTCAAGGTTTCAAATGTGGCAGGCAGCTATTAATGAAACTATTAAAAGACCATTGACTGGTATAGGCATAGGAGTTTTTCCAGACCAAATAGGAGTGAAAGTTTGGGGGAAAAAAAGTTATCACGCACATAATATATTTTTAAATGTGTCAGCAGAACAAGGAATTCCTGGATTATTGCTATTTACTAATTTTTTAGCGAGAATAGCATTGAAAGTTAAATATGCTAATCCTTTAATTACTGTTCCAATTATTATGTTTTTAGTGTCTCAAATTCCAGATGTTTTTACTGAAGACTATACTTTTACAACTATTGAGTTTTATTTTATAGCAGCGGCTATCAATTCTCGAAAAGATGTTGTCACCCAATTAAAACCTGAAATTATTGAAAATGCCAAAAAAATATGAGTGCTAAACCTCGTTTTTACTTAATATTTCCGAATATATTTGATTTCAAGGGAGGTATTCAAGTTTACTCAAAATTTTTGCTGAAAGCTTTACAAGATATATATCCTGAAGCTGATTATGATGTGTTTCTTAAATATGATAAGTATAGTTTAAAGCAGCCAGATAAATTGCAGTTTTTAAGCTCAACAAGATTTCATTATTTTGGAGATTTACCAAAATTACTGCAACCAATTTTATTTGCCACAAAAATAATTATTTTAGCTATTCTTCAACATCCCGTTATAGTTATTTCTACTCATGTTAACTATGCGATTGTTTGTTATATTCTCAAATTTTTCACTGGAGTTCCTTACTGGGTTGTTGCTCATGGCTTAGAAGTTTGGGATATCGAAAATAAGGCAACAAAATTTGCTTTAGAAAAAGCAGATAAAATCATTAGTGTTAGTAATTATACTCGCCAGCGCTTGCTTCAAGATATAAATATTGATTCAGAAAAAATAGTTGTTTTACCTAATACATTTGATGCTAGTAAGTTTCCAATAAATTCTAAACCTACCTACTTACTCAAGCGATATAACTTAACAGATGAACAACCTGTAATTTTAACAGTGACGCGGCTGGGAAGCATGGCAAAATACAAGGGTTATGACCAAATACTTCATGCTTTAGTTAAAGTGCGATCGCATCTACCTAATGTTCACTTTATTCTTGCAGGTAAAGGAGATGATATACCTCGAATTAAAGCTTTAGTTACCAACTTAAATCTACAAGATTGTGTGACAATTGCCGGATTTGTTCCAGATAAAGAATTGTGCGATCATTACAATCTCTGCGATGTTTTTGCTCTGCCTAGTAAAGGAGAAGGATTTGGAATTGTTTTTCTAGAAGCTTTAGCTTGTGGTAAACCTGTGTTGGCGGGTAATCAAGATGGTTCTATAGATCCCTTGGCTGACGGGAAGTTGGGATGTTTGGTCGATCCTGATAACCTTGAAGAAATTGCCGATAATCTAATTCAAATCCTGCAAGGTGATTGCTCTAATCCAGTAATTTACCAACCAGAATACTTGCAACAAAAAACTATTGAAGCTTTTGATTTTAGTCAGTTTCGTGCAAGTTTAGCAAAGTTAATTAGTGATAATTAGTTACAATTTAAGAAAATTTGGTAAAAATAATGGACGACTCAGTATTTGTTATATTTCTTGCCTTTGGATTTCTTTGGGTTTTGATGGGAGTTGTCGGTTGGATTGCGTTTCTCAAATCTGAGGGTGAGGAAATTAAGTTTGGTAAGTGGGGACTTATAGTTGCTATTCCAATCTTAATACCAATAATTTTTACTCTAATTATTGGTGTATTTTATCATTAAAAAAATCACTAAAATCTATGTTTTTTATTTTTGAATCGCACCTCTAACCAAAATCACTGTACTTTCAACACCAGAAGCGATCGCTTCGGGAATATTACCTTGAATCGCCTGCTGCAACAATCCTTCTTGCGATGCTCCCAAAACTACAACATCGTAACCTTCGGTTTTAACTAAGTTAATCACACCTTCTGCGACTGAATTAGCTTGGATTGGGAGAGCAACTACACTACTGGACAACTTTCGCCGCCGCATCAGATGGCGGATAGCTTGTTCTGAAACTGACATATCTGGCTTGAATTCAAATGGCTTAAACACCTGTGTCAGATGAATTTTCGGATCATTTCCCAATGTAATTAAAGCCGGTAGCAAATTAATCGCCAGTGGCGAATTGGGGCCACCAGCCATCGGGACTAACCAGCGATTGAAGGATTGCCCAGTTGTGCCTAATTTTACTAACACTACTTCGCAGGTGGCTTGGCGAATGATGGTGTCAACAACGTTGCCAAAAATCCGACCAGGGGTAGATGTATTACCTTTCCATCCCATCAAAATTAGGTCGATGTGTTGTTCGTTGATTGTCTCCAAAATTGCCTGCGCTACATCGTGGGTAACTCGAATCTGCGTGTGCAAGGGAATTTTCCACTTTTTTGCTAAGACTTCTGCCTGTCGTAGCAAGCGGCGACTTTTTGCCGTTCTTACCTGTGTTTCTGATGGGGAACTGTGGCGGGGTATCAGCATCACTTGCACGCAATCTATTTCATAATGGCGATCGCGGGCAATAGCTGCTGCCATTTGTAATAAAACACCTGCTGTTTCGGGATTTGCTACGGGTACTAATAATCTACCTCTACCAATGCTGGGCGATCGCGTCTGGTAAACTATGTATGAAGGTTCTGGTCGCAGTTTCGGTGTCGCATTCTCACAATTGAGATGATCTGCTTCCGCCCGAATAATATCTGCACGGGTAATAATCCCAATCAGTTTTCGTCTATCTACCACCGGTAAACGACTGATTTGATAGCGATCGAGTAAATATAGTACATTACTGAGGGTGTGAATTGGTGATACTGTCATCGGGACAGATGTCATAATTTCTTTTAAGAAAATATCGGCTAAATTGCGATCGCGCAGTGTGTGGTTTGTACCCTCGCGAATTTTTAACAAATCTGATTGCGTTACAATTCCCACTAACTTGCTATCTTCTACCACAGGGAAACCACGATGATGGGAACGAGCAAAAGCTTGCATTGCTTCTTCCAAGCTCATCTCTGCATCTAGAGTTTCTACTCGTTCTTGCATCACATCTTTTGCAGTTAACTTGGTTAATGCTCCTTCCATCGCAACTTCTTTGGTAAGAGTAATACCTTTTAACTCCAAAAGTTTCTCATAAAGCGAACCAGGTACTACCTTATCCGCAACCAGGTAAGCTGCGACAGAAACAATCATCAAAGGTAGCACTAGGTTGAAATCTGTAGTCATCTCAAAGACAATCACAATTGCTGTGATTGGCACTTTGGAAACGGCGCTAAAAAATCCACCCATACCCGCTAGGGCATAAGTCGTAGGAGAACCAACTCCGGTGATATATAACTCAGATACACCGATGATGTGTCCTAAACAAGAACCTAAAATCAGACTGGGAGCGAATAATCCCCCCGGCGCTCCCGAACCAAATGCAATCAGTGTGAGGATGAACTGGGCGGCAAAGGCGATCGCTGCGACGCTAGGAGGGGAGCTTCCAGTAATTAATGACTCCCGCAATCCCGTATTATCACGGAAGGATGGGGGCAGCATAGCCACGACAACACCAGAGATAAATCCAGCTAAAGCCACCCGCAAGGGTAAGCTGATGTGTAATCTTCGATAAAATTTAATACTAAATATAATACCGCGATTAAACAATGCACCAAACAAGCCTGCCAAAATACCTAACAGGATGAAAAAGGGAATTTCTGGGATGGAGAATTGGCTGGAAGATTTTACTAATTGCAAGTTAAGGTCAAGAGAGCCACCACCTAAAAGTCGGGATATCACGCCACCAATAAAAGAGGCGATAATGGCAGTTCCGAGAGTCAATCCTGATAAATCTTGGAGTAATTCTTCAACAATAAATAAGACACCTGCGATCGGGGCATTGAAAGCAGCAGCCAAACCTGCACCCGCACCAGCTGCAATCATCTGCCGTCGATGATCTGGGGAAGTGGGAACCCAACGACTCATCCCTGCTGCCAAACCAGCCCCTACTTGGACAGTAGGGCCTTGCCGTCCCAGAGTCATGCCGGAACCGATGGCGATGATGGCACTGAATAACTTCACAACTGCTACCCGCCAAGATAATGTCACAGGCACATTGGCCAGAGAAGCTTTGACTTGCGGAATACCGCTACCAGCAGCCTCCGGTGCTAATCTATCCACCAACCATCCAGCCAGAAATCCCAGGACAAGACCAATTGCAGGTAGTACCAGCCATGCTGGCAAAAGGTGGGTAGTATGCACTCGCCATGTCCCCAACCATCCCGATCCGACTTTCAGGAATACCGCAGATAGAGCAGCAACCAGACCGATAATACAGGCTTCGGCGATCGCTAAACCTCTTCTAGGCTGCCACCAGGTGCGAAAACGCTGATTCATACCAGTTTTGGATTTTAAATTTTGGATTACAAATCTTTCCTAAAAAGCTGTTTAGTGGAATCTTAGAGGATGGTTTAAAAGTCTATATCAAGGCTCATATCCCCGACTTCTTTAAGAAGTCGGGGATATTGTTATTCACAAATAATTTAGGATCGCTATACAAAAGCACTCTCCCCAATTACGAATTACGAATTACGAATTACGAATTACTTAATTGCTTCTTCCCGTGGTAGATAGCCCTTCTACTATCAGAGACGGAGTATAACAAGAACCATTCCAATCAACATCGTTGCCTAGTGTAACCAATTGCTTCAGGGCTGTGTAAACATTACCTGCAACCATCGTATCCTTAACACGCCCAATTACTTGACCATTTTGGACGCGGTAGCCTAAATCGACATTGATCGAAAAATCTCCCGAAATACTGCCGCCACCACCCAACATTTGATCGATAACCAAGCCATCATCTAGTTGTTGAATCAAATCTGGTAGCGATGCCGAACCTGGCTGGATGAGAAAATTAAATAAACCAGGGGTGGGATAGCTACCTAAACCAGGGCGAAAACCATTTCCAGTGGTGTTAGTACCCAGTTGGGAGCCGGTAGTGCGATCGCTATAGAAATGCTGTAAAGTTCCATTTTGGATAAATACCAGAGATTGAGTCGGAGTGCCTTCATCATCAAAAGGACAACTGTAAGGGCCAGCTTCTGGATCTTGGTAGATGGTGAGACTGGGTGCAACTACTTCCTTACCCAAACGTTCTGCCCAAGGTGAAGCTGCTTCTAAAACTCGCTTGCCATTCAAAGCGGCTTGTACAGTACCCCAAAGCATATCAGCGGCTTTAGAAGTGAACAAAATCGGCACACGACCAGTAGGAGGTGAGATATTTTCTCTAGACCAAATTAACCGTTGTAAAATTTGGTTAGCTAATCTCTCTGGGTCGAGTTCCCCGCGCTTGGTTTGACCATCAGCAACACTTAAAAAATCATCACCACGCACCCATTCTGCTGATATATAGCAGCTGAGGGTAGTGTCTGTATAGTGACAATCTAAACCTTTGGTGTTGACTAGTCTGGTGGTTTCAATATCACATTCCCAGTCACCATTGCATACAACATCGGGATAGGCATCACGGATGAGTGCGATCGCTTCTTTGCCCCAGTCCACCAGAACTTCTATCGGTAAACTTTCTCCTAAATCGGGATAGTCAGGCTGAAAGTTAGAACCTAATTCTACAGTTTCCGGTTGATTTAGTTGACTTAGAGCCAGAGCTTTTTCCACCATTACTTCGGCTAAGACAGAACCGTAAGCCACCGTCAGTCCCGGACGCCCATTTCGCCAAAGCCGTAATGCTGTGCCTTCAGATTGGTTAGTTTCTAGCTGTTTGAGTCGGTTTGCCTCAAAAAACACTGGGCGAGAAAGCGATCGCGACTGATACACTTCAGCAGCTTCTGCTCCAGATTTTATAGCTAGTTCCAGCAACTGTTCGGCGAGTGTATCTTGTGACAAATTTTCAGAACCCATGACCCTTAGTGAATTGTGGATTTTGAACCGCATATCAACGCTGTCTCAAGAGAAGTGCGATGTCTACGACGGGCTACGCCTACGCACTTTCCAGTGATGAACGCGGATAACTATCCAAAAATCATCAGTGTTTCTTTACAGTTACGATTGGAAACCGCAGATCGACACTGATGGACGCAGTTAATTATCCCAAATCATTGTCATGTCTCAACGGATCTAGTCATTTGTCATTCGTTATTTGTCATTGGGCACAAGATACAGAGGGACAGAGGGGAAAAACTTACTGCAACTTCTCCCCTACTCCCTTGCTCCCCTGCCCATTTTCACAGATTAACCTCTTGCAACAGCCAAAAACCAGCAAAAGATTCTGCTTTGGGATCGGACTGTACGCCGATAAAATGTACTCCATTCGCTTTTTGCTTGGCTGCTTCAAAACCTTTAGCTTCTGCTAAAATTTGAGGTTTTTTGATATTTGCCACAATCCAACTTTCAGTTACACCAGTTTCTAAAACCAATCTCGCCTCCTCGCTGGTGTCAAATCTTAAAAAAGCCAACTCCAAACCAGACATCCACCCAGCCAAGGGCAACGCTCTCGATGAGAAAATCAAAATACCAGGAATACGAGCTTCAGGTGAAACTTTCGCCAACTCTAAAGGGAAAGCTTCACCAAAACCAATTTCCCACTCTGGCATATCAGCAAAATCCGCAGCATCTAAAGTAACAAATACCCACTGCTGTCCTTCCAAGGCATCTGGTAAACGTTGCGGCAAAGGTTTCTCCAAGCGGACTGAGGGATTAGTCCCCCCTTGATACCCCGCCTCTTGAGGATACACTTCTTCCATCCGCTGTTCTAACCATTGATTGAGAACCAAAGTGCGGCGGCTAGCCTGGGCGGGAATGCCTATATCTTGGCAGGCTTTAGTAATCATATTGTTCATTTGGCGGCGGAAAAAGCGGATTTTAATTGGTGCTTTTCCAGCTTGGTCAATAGCCTCCTGCAATGCTGTCCGCAACCAGCCCGAATTTACCTGGGTACTGGGACAATATTGAGCATAGCGAAACAAAGAGTCTACTTTTGCGCCGATATCCAACGGGCTTTCGCAGACTAAGACTTCCCAAACTTTTTTTTGATTATCGTCCAAAATCGGACGAGAGTAAAAATCGATTTCCCAAATACTGCCCATGTTTTGCGGTAAAAATCTGGCTGTTATGTTTTCCTGATATCTCGATCATACGAGTGTTGGGGCAGCATTTGGCATTGGAAATTGGGATTGGGAGTGGGGAGTGGGGGATGAATGGAGTTCTGAGGCGTTTACAAAAGTGTGCAACTTAAGTTTCTTGAGGTGAAGAATTAATTCGCTTTTGCAATTCTGCTTCAAACTCCTCCTGCAAGATATCGAGTAACGGAATCAGAACTCTCTCAGCGCGGCGGCTTTTGGCAGCAATATAACCATAAATTAAAGTGAACAGCGTTGAGTAAAACAGGGCAATAAACATTCGCAGGGTTGAGCGCCCAGCGTAATATGGTAAATTACGCGGGTCAAGACTGATACCTGGTACTACATCTGGTGGTACAAAGCTCACCAATGTTCCAGCACCAACACGCGCAATCAACGCCAGCAGTACTAATGTGCCAAGAATGAGGGCAATAAGCTGTTCCACATTTAAATTGCATAATTACGGCGGGCAAGATGCCCACCCCACAAGAGTTATATAAATTTTAGATATGCAAACTAGATGTGGTTTAGCTTATCAGCCAGACCAAAAGGGAACCTCGGAGTGCTTCAGGGGAAGGAAAAGTTTGCTTCAGCATTTAACGATAATTAGAGGGCTGGCATACCTTTTTTGAGCTAATAATACATTACTGCCCCCCGTGTACAACGGTAAATAATCTAGTTTATGGTGAATTAACTCTGCTGCGATCGCTAACGAAGTAGTTTATGTTTTAGCGTATTACAGTTGAGATGATACAGTTTTCACTGTCGATCAACCCTCATTTTCCCCGGTTAATCCAAACGCCTCTGAGTCCAGCTGCTTTAGCTGCATGATAGTCTTCTACAATGCTATCGCCGATATGCCATGCCGCCTCTGGGGAACATTTATGTTTATCTAAGGCAATGGCAAAAATTTGCGGGTCGGGTTTAGCTGCACGTACCTGCGTAGAAATGGTGACGGAGGTAAAAAACTCTCTCAATCCCAAACTTTGCAATACTGAATAAATCCGAGAATCAAAATTGGATAGCACCCCTAAGCTAACTCCCAAGCGCCGCCAGTTGATTAAAGCAGGTAAGACATCGGGATAGACAAACCACGGTTCGCCAGTGCCAAAGTGAATGTAAAGTTCGCTAAAAAAAGCCGAAAAGTCAGAAAATTCCTTGAGAACACCTGCCCTTTCAAAAGTGTTCAGAGCAATTATCCGCCACCAATCAAACTCGCGCTGGGGAATATCTTGCAGTTCTGCATCAGGAAATATCGGCGGCGGCGCTGTTTTAAAGCTTTGGATGAAAGCTGTATTTAATGTTTCGGCTGAAACTGTAACGTCAAATTCCTGGGCTATCTGACTATAAACTTTGCCCACACTACCTTTGACATCGAAGAGTGTACCCACAGCATCTAAAAAAATAACTTTCGGTTGTTCCATTAAAGTTTGAAAATTTTGAATGTTGAATGTTAGATTTCGGCTTGTTAAAGAGCTTCTGTGGGTAGAGTCTAGCATCTGCTAAGTAGGATGGCAGAAATAAAGCAAATAACCGTAAATTTGTTGGTTCTTTACCAACGTCCGTCAGGAGTGCTGTTAGCGGATAGCTAAGGTTTAGCCCGTGCTGAGTTGGGAATCTCACTTTTTTACTCGGAACTGGAAACTGGGAAGAGCCACAAATGACCAATGACCAATGACAAATGACTAACCTGAAGTTATCGAGAAAGTGTTTCTATAATCGGACGGAATAGCCAATTAAAACCAACTTTCAGCTGATGGTCTAAAGTTGGCAATCTATATAAATAAGCAGCACGACGGGCAACGTATGCCAAGGGGCCATCTAGTTTAATTCCCAAACCAGTGAGAGTGGCGTTGTCTATTCCTAGTGCCATCATTTCTCCTAACTGTTGGTAGTGGAAGGGAAGGAGGGGGCGATTAGTCACAGTTGCCCAGATATTCCAAGCAGTATAATCGGCTTGTTGAAAAGCCGCTTGTGCCGTAGCGGGGACTTGCTGTCCTTCAGCATCATGACAATCTGCTAAATCTCCCAAGGCAAAGATTTCTGGACGATCGAGGACTTGCAGATTGGATGTAGTGATGATTTGACCGCGCTGATTTTGCTTGAGAGGAAGAGATTTTACTACGGGCGCAACCCTAGTTCCTACAGTCCAAATTACCAAATCCACGGGAATCGTATCTAGCTGGTTTTTGTACTCTAGGGAAATGCTATTTTGTTCGATTGATTCGATTTTGGTTTCTAAATCAAGAAATACGCCACGGGCATCTAAAGCTTTTTTTGCTGCTTCCCGATTAAACTCTGGGGAAGTTCGCAAAATTTGGTCGGCGATTTCAACGATCCGAAAGCGTCCTCTTTCGCCTAGTCTGTCGGCTAACTTACAGGCTAACTCTACACCACTGTAGCCAGCCCCAACGATCGCTACCCGAATTTTATCAGCATCGGATTCTTCTAAAAATCGCAGGCGTTCTTCTAAACGATAGGCATCAGAGATGGTGCGGAATGTGTAGGCATAGGCTGCTGCACCAGGGACTAAATCTAGCGGTGTCTCACCTCCTAGCGCCAGCACTAATCGGTCGTAAGGGATTTCCGGGCCTTCTTGAATATTTACCCGTTGCTGGTCGATGTCAATTCCAGACACAACACCTTGATAAAAACGCACCCCTGTGCCTTGTAAAAGTTCTTCAAAGGGTGGGGCAATTTCCCAGGTTTGCAGTTCGCCAGTGAGTAATTCGTAAAGTAAAGGAGAGAATAGGAAGCGATCGCTTCGATCTACCAGAACAATTTCGGGTTTTTGCGTAGGTTCCCAAGGTAATTGGCTTAACCGCAGGGCTGTGTAGAGACCACCAAAGCCTCCACCAAGGATACAAATTCTAGAAGTTTGTTCAGTCATCTATTCTATGTTATGGAACAATCAATATTAATTAGGCAACTAACTTCAGGGTAACTGAAAGTTTAGGTTTCAAAACCCTCCATTTGTATGAATGGTTTTAACATCGCTAACTCAACACTGCTTGGGTGAGAAAATTGGACAGCTTGCAGTCTAACAATTGGATAAACTTGTTGTTAGAAAAGATTAAGGTTTTATTTCCATGAGTTGGTTTTTTTCGACGCTGGGAGTTTTCTTGGCACTAATGACGATTTTGCTAGCGTTGTATCTAATCACTGCAAGGACTTATCAATCATCTAACTC
>NNBT01003796.1_pt1 | contig 14112 bp, 14 predicted proteins | sample 1173831 | NCBI WGS metagenome assembly NNBT01 (sample SAMN07173936, study PRJNA388173) | plant metagenome | isolation source: symbiotic tissue sample KVJ10 | place: Norway: Troms, Kvaloya island | reverse complement strand
GCTCGACGAGTTGCGCGCCGGCATCGCCGCCGGCCTCGATATCGACCGTTTCGCGCCACGCCTTTCCTTCTTCTGGGCGATCGGCATGAATTTCTTCATGGAAGTGGCAAAGATGCGCGCCGCCCGCATGTTGTGGGCCAAGCTCATCAGGCAATTCGACCCCAAGGACGAGCGGTCGCTGTCGATGCGCACCCATTGCCAGACATCGGGCTGGAGCCTTGCCGCCCAGGACGTCTTCAACAATGTGGTGCGTACCGGAATCGAGGCGATGGCGGCGACGCAGGGCGGCACCCAATCGCTCCACACCAACTCGCTCGATGAGGCGCTGGCGCTGCCGACCGACTTCTCCGCCCGCATCGCGCGCAACACGCAGCTTTTCCTCCAGCAGGAGGCCGGCACCTGCCGTGTCATCGATCCGTGGGGTGGCAGCTTCTTTGTCGAACGCCTCACTGGCGACCTCGCCGCCAAGGCCTGGCGCCATATCGAGGAAGTCGAGGCGATGGGCGGGATGGCCAAAGCCATCGAAGCCGGAATCCCGAAACTGCGCATCGAGGAGGCGGCAACCCGCACCCAGGCGCGCATCGACACGGGCGAGCAGACCGTGGTCGGCGTCAACAAGTACATCCACGGCACCGACGCCCAGATCGACATCCTGAAGGTCGACAATTCGGCGGTGCGAGCCCGGCAGATCGAGAAGCTCACGCGCCTCAAGGCCGAACGTGATGAGCGCGCCTGCCAGGCGGCGCTCGATCAACTGGGCTTCGTCGCCAGGAGCGGTGACGGCAACCTCCTCGCCGCGGCTGTCGATGCGGCCCGCGCCAAGGCGACGGTCGGCGAGATATCCCTCGCGCTTGAAAAGGCCTGGAGCCGTCATGCCGCCGAGAGCCGCGCCGTCAAAGGCATTTATGAAGCGGCCGCCAGGAACAATCCCAAGCTCGAGGCCGCTCGCCGTTCCGTCGAGGCCTTCCGCGAGACCGACGGCCGCCCGCCGCGCATTCTGGTCGCCAAGATCGGCCAGGACGGTCATGATCGGGGCCAGAAAGTCATCGCCTCGGCCTTTGGCGACATGGGGTTCGACGTCAAGGTGGGCGCCCTGTTCTCGACGCCGGAGGAAGTCGCCGAACTCGCGGCCAAGACCGACGTGCATGTCGTCGGCGTCTCGTCCCTCACCGCCGGCCATCTGACCCATGTGCCCCTTCTCAAGGCGGCACTCGAGAAGGCCGGCCGGCCCGATATCATGATCATTGTCGGCGGCGTCATTCCGCCGGAAGACGTCGCCACGCTGCTGGAGGCCGGCGCCGCCGCCGTATTCCCGCCCGGAACAGTGATCCCCGAGGCGGCGCAGAAGCTGCTGGACCGGTTGAACGAGCGTCTTGGCTATGCGCAGAAGGCGGCGGAATAGCCAGGCCGTCCTTTTCCGCCCCGCCGATGGCCGGCATGCAGCTTGCAGGTCGTGAGCGAGGAGTTTCATAAATGGATTTCTCTCGTCGCCTTTTCATGTCTGCGGCAGCCCCGCTCGTGGCGGCCGGCGTCGTCACCACAACCTCCGCCCAGGCTGTGGCCGCGCAGGCCTTCATTTCCGCGACCGATCTCGGCCTCAAGCCCGACGGCAAGGGCGATCAATCGGCGATGCTGGTCAAGGCCATCGCCAAGGCCGCCGAACGCGGCTTGGCATTGCTCCTGCCAGGCGGGCGTTATCAGGTGTCCGATGTTCGGATAGACCGCCCGGTGGTTATCGTTGGAACACCGGGCCAGACGATGCTCGTTACGACGAAGAACACGGGAATATTCGTCATCGAAACAGGTTTAGTGCATATCGAGGGCGTCGGCTTCTCAGGAGCGGCCAATACTCTAGGTGCGGATGAAGCGCTGGTGTCGGTGCGAAGTTGCGCGAGACTTTCGATTTCCCGCTGCGACTTCCGCGATTTCGCCGGCAGCGGCGTCCGGCTCAGTCAATGTGCCGGCCGCATCGAGCAGAACCGCATAGCCGAAATCGGCAAGACCGGCATATTTGCGCTCGATTCAGTCGGGCTCGAGATCAGCGCCAACCACATCAGCGACATCGGCAATAACGCCATCCAGGTCTGGACCAGCGAAAAGCGTCCCGATGGTACGATCGTGGCCGGCAACCGGATCGAGCGTGTGCGCTTCGATGATGGCGGCTCGGGCCAGAACGGCAACGGCATCGTCGTATTCCGCGCCGGCAATGTGCTGGTGAGCCACAACCGCGTCAGCGATTGCGGCTATAGCGCCATTCGCAACAATTCGGGGCGCAATAGCCAGATCGTCAACAACTCCTGCTCGCGGCTCAGTGAAACGGCGATCTATGTGGAATTCGCCTTCGACGGCGCGGTCGTCTCCGGCAATATCGTCGAGACGGCGGCGGCGGGCATATCCATCACCAATTTCGACGAAGGCGGCCGGCTCGCGGTGTGCGCCAACAATGTCGTGCGCGATATTACCGGTGGCGGCTCCAATCCCGAAAAGCGCGGCACGGGCATCGGCGCCGAGGCCGACACGATCGTCACGGGCAATGTGATCGAGGGGGTTTCCGACATCGGCATTTCCGCGGGCTGGGGCCCCTATGCGCGCAACATCATGGTCACCGGCAATCTCCTGCGCCAGTGTCCGCTCGCGATCGCCGCGTCGGTCAGTCAGGGCGCTGGGCCGATCACCATTACCGGCAACATGATCGCGCAGTCACGCAAGGCCATTATCGGGATGAATCATCGCGACGAGGCGACACCCGAACTCACCGGCGGAAATGCCGTGATGCCGGCAAATCTCACGGTCAGCGGCAACAATGTCAGCTAAGCGCCGCCGATCGCGGAGTGGACATCGCCCACATGTATCTTGCGCCAGTTGCTGAGATCGGTCGCGGCGAAGGTCAGAAGCGCCTGGCACTCAGCCTCGGTCCAGACCGGCAATGACGCCATGAGCGCCGCCATTGCCGTCTCCGAGGCGCGGTGTGCGCCGTCGTCGCATTTGAGCGCGATGCCCAGTCCCGCATGGGGGATCGCGCCACAAAAGACGCCCTCCGCTCCGGTCTTTACGAAGGCGCGGGGCACCTTCTCCATGAGCCTGGTGCAGAAACGGTTGGATCCCGCCACCATGAAGGGATGAGCCCGCACCGCTTCGATGATGCGTCGGCAAGCTGCGGCGCGCGGCGCGCTCATGCCCGCGCCCGAACCGAATCTGGCGAAGCCCAGCGCCAGGTTGCGCAAAGGGACAGCCCAGGTCGGCACTGAGCAACCGTCAATGCCATGTGGCTGCGCATCGATGTCGATATCGCAGAGCTCGCTCATGACTTTCGCGACACCTCTCTGAACCGGATGATCGATGCGCGTGTACCCTTCGGCCGGCACCTTCAGATGCCGGGTAAGCGCCAGCATGCCGGCATGCTTGCCCGAACAATTGTTGTGGATGGCGCGCGGCTCCTCGTCACGGCGCAGCATGTCGTGCTGAGCACCCGGCTCGTAAGGCCAGTGCGCGCCGCATTCATAGTTGGTCTCGCTCAAGCCGGCCTTGGCCAGCATGCCGCCCGCTACCTTGAGATGGGCAGCCTCGCCATTGTGCGACGCGCAGGCCAGCGCGAGATCCTCGTCGGTAAAGCCAAAATGCTCGGCGGCACCACTTTCGACCAGAGGCAGGCATTGAAAGGCCTTTATTGCCGAGCGCGGGAAGATCGGATTCTGGATATCGCCGGCCGAGGCGACGAGCCTGCCATCCTTGTCCATAACGGCGTAGGCGCCGGTATGGCGGCTTTCGACTATGCCGCCCCGCGTCACTTCGGCGATGATGGGATTAGGACCGGCCATAGGCGATCTCCTTCTCAGGCAGGGACTTCAGATACCAGCCTAGCGCCAGCACCTGTAGACTAAGGAAAAAACCGATGGCCCAGCTGTAGGCCTCGGGCGCATAGCCGGTCGCGGTCGGCAGGAAAAAACCGATGATCACGCCAATGGCGCCCTGGACCAAGAAGGCCGACATGAACATAGCGAAATTGAGCGAGGCATTAGAACGGCCCGCCAGTTCGTTGCCGACTTGAGCGGCAAACCAGGGAAAGGCGACGATGCCGACTTGTCCGGTTGCCGCCACCACCACCCAGGCCGCCACCGCAAGCTCGGGCAACCGCAGGATGATGACCGTCTGGGCCGCGAGATAGACGAGAAGGTAAGCCAGCATGACCGTCAAGGGGCTGATTCCGCGCCGCCCCAGGCGGTCGACGGCGAAGCCACTCGACAGGATGCCGACCATGAAGGCGATTGCCATCCAAAGAAGGTGACGCGCGACCTGCATGCGGTCGAAGCCCAGCACGTCACGGAACCAGGGGCCCGCCCACAAGGTCTGGATACCAATCTGAACGCCGGTGGTCAGTCCCAGAAGAGGGGCCAGGCGCCAATAAAGCGGTAATCTCATGATCCGCAGCAATTGAGCGAATTGCTGGCCGACGCTGGAGGCAACGGGATCACCGCCGCGGCGCGGCACCACCAAGAAGATCAGTCCGGCGCACAAAACGATCAGTCCGGCATAGATGTGGAATGCATTGCGCCAGCCGACCTCACGCACCAGATGCGCCGTGGGCTCAGTGGCGGCGATAATGCCTAGCGCTCCCGTCGACATGATGCAGGCGTTAACGAGTGCTCGGCGCTCGAGCGGAACCCAGAGCGCGCTCGCTTTGAAGCCCGACATCAGCCCGCCGGCAAAACCGAGCCCGATCACGGCACGGGCAAGGAACAAGGTCGTGAAGCCCGGTGCCCAGGCGAAGATCACGCAGCCCGCGGCCGCAAGCACCAGAAGCACGGTTTGAACCCGGCGCGGGCCGTAACGATCGAACAGCACCCCAAGCGGAAGCTGAAACAGCGCAAAAGCGAGGAGATAGGCCGATGTCAGAAGCCCGATTTCGGCCGGCGTCAGCTTGAATTCCGCGATAAGATCCGGCGCCACCACCGCATTAACCGCCCGCAAGAGATAGGAGAGCAGATAGCCTGTGGCAAAAGGAACGAGCGCCGTGGCGACGATGCGAAGGGAAATGCCGGGCGTCATGAACAGGCCGTAAGGCGTTGCGGGACCAGATCGCCTTGCGGTTGAAGAGCGACCGTCCGGCGGAACTTTCCAATAGCAGCATTCCACCAAATGTTGATAGCCCTAACCCGCGAGTTTCCCCGGCCGCAAAAAAATCGTTGAAAGCCGGCCGCAATACCCGCAAGATTCCTCCGAGGGCGCAAGGTGATTTCCATGGCGGCGGCATTGGGCATTCGGTCCGGAACAGGCGAGTGTAGGGCAGCCCCGGGCAAGGGAGGCCCCTGATGCTCCGCAGCCTGCTGGTCGCGATTGGCGCGGCCCTGATTCTGGTAGCCATCCTTTCGTGGCAGAACATCATGTCGGCCGGTGTCGGCCAAATGACGGACGGCTGGGATAGGCTATTAACCTACTACAACCGGGAACCGATCTTGCTTCCCGGCATCGCCACGGATGAGTCAGAGCTCAAGTCCCTTGTGCCCAAGATGATCGAAGCCAATGTCGGCCTGATCAATTCCCCTTACCCGGAAACACAGACAGAGCGTTCGCAACTGACCCGGCGCGACGGGGAGTGCGAGAGTCCGCGGGCCAATCTCGATGAAATAGCCTTCTTCCTGCGGTCCAATTTGTTCGAGCCCCTCGCCCCAATCGCGGTCCATCATGCGCGGGAGGCGATACTCCCTCCGGAAATGGTGAAATTCTTCCAGGATTATGGTCGCGGCGCACACAAGCTCTCCACGAATGCTGCGGGCGAGCGAGTGACCGTGCCCTATCTTGAAGGGCCAAGAAAGATACTCGTCGCGGGCGATTCTGCCGCCTTCAGCCCGATGCTCGACGACTCCGCCACTCTTGCCTCTCGGCTACAGGCGAAGGACAGCACGCGGCAATATGTCAATGTGGGTGTTCCAGGTGCCTCATCCGAGCAGGCCCTGTGCAATCTGACAAAGGCGGCATCCCGATATCAAGGTCAAGTCGAAGAGATCGTCTACTTCTATTCCGAGGACGACTTTGCCGACGATCAGAGATTTGGAACCCCGGAGCCGGTCATAACGGCGATCAAATCGCTGGTGCAGAACGGCGCCGCGACCAAGGTCACCGTAATTTATGTGCCGTCTCTCTATAACATCGTCCCCGAGCTCACCCGTTACAGAGGTTATGCTGGAGAATATGTTCCTAACCCGCAGATGCGAAGAGAACAGTTGAAGAAGAGCGTCGCGGACGCCGGATTTGTCTGGCTCGATATGGGGGACATCGCGCTCGAACGCAGCCGGTCGCAGAGTAATGTTTTCTCGGTGTTCGACAGTTTCGCTGATCCCAGGTCGCCTTCCGCGCAGGGCATCAACAATCTCGTGGAGAAATTCACGCTGCCGATCCAACCTGAAACGCTCGCGCTCGCCGCCGGCCCCAGCCCAGGGGATGAGGCAGTCGCGTCGCCAGGCTTGGAGGGCCAGCTACGGAAACAAGCGGCCGCTTTGGAGGATATTCGTGCGGCCGCGGCGCGCGCCGCCAAGAACAACCGGTTGAAACGAGAGGTCGGCGATATTCTCAAAAAGCTAAAAAGCGAGCTTGCCGAAGGACAGTGACGTCGACGATTGGCTGGGGCGCCAGGATTCGAACCTGGGAATGGCGGAATCAAAATCCGCTGCCTTACCACTTGGCTACGCCCCACCGACCGGAGGGGGACCATATACTGACTCGATCGCCGCGCCGCAATGACGGCTTGCCAGATTTCCGGTTCCGATTTTCCAAGCCCGGTTCAGCTGGTGTCTGAGGTCCCTCACAGAGGTCGGCATAATCGAATTGTGTGACCGCGCCGCAGGGAGGGCAAATCAACAGAATTGTCAGGCTGGGTCAGAAACAAGGTGGGACACTATATGGAGAAACTCCCCATCCGCCCGCCAACACAGAATAAAACCCAATAAAATCAATGGGCTTAAGGTTGGTCGGAGTGAGAGGATTCGAACCTCCGACCCCCTGCTCCCGAAGCAGGTGCGCTACCAGACTGCGCTACACTCCGTTCCTTGAAAACACAGGGCTTTTGCCCTTCCGGCGGCCTGGGGTCAAGCCAAAAACACGGGCAGGCCAGGTGAAGATTCATCAGATCCTCGGATCAATAACTGAGCCATCCGCCGACACTCATGCCAACCCTATGGAAATTTAATGATCACGGTCAGGAAACTTTTTCGATCCCCATCGCTTGCCCCTTTGTCGTCACCGACATGTGGCGACGTCCGGGGGGCCCGCCGCTGAAGTGGCGGCGGGCTTTCTCCTTCTGGGTAGGAGTTGGAAGAGGACGGTCAGCAGCGATTCGACCCCCGGTATCCTCAAACATGCCGTCTCAAAGAAATCTGAAGATATCTCGCCGCGCCATGGAAGTTTGCGCCATCATCCACTTGTCGCTTCACTCCGATCCAGATCAGCAGACCGCTGTGATTAAACTACAACAAGCTCACGCCAACCGACACAGGCTCGGCACATTCCGCTGATCTCCCACCTCAACACGTGATATGCCCTGCCACGATTGATCACTGCTACCGCCTGAACTCGATGAACGTTTGGGCTCGCATGACCTTCGGCTTATGCGCCCTCACCGGGGGTCATGCTACGACGGGCCGGCATCCGCCGGCCCGTCATCATTTTGTGTCGCTGCCGCCCTCGCCATAAAGTGCGGTGCTCAGATATTTGGCTCCCGAGTCGCACATGACGGTGACGATTGTTGCCTTAGGCCCCAGCCTCATGCCGATATCGATTGCCGCAACGAGATTGGCGCCGGTCGACGTCCCCGCGAAAAGCGCGTCCAATCGAGCCAAGCGGCGCGCCATGGTTATTGCTTCGTCGGTCGTTACCGGCAAGATTTCATCGGCCAAATCGGCGCTCCACAAGGGCACGACAAATCCGGCACCGACGCCCTCGATCTTGTGCGTACCGCTCTTGCCTCCGGAAAGAACCGCGGACTCCTTTGGCTCGACGGCGACAATATGGGCATGTTTCATGCGTCGGCGGAGTCCCTCGGCAACACCGCGCAAGGACGCTGCAGTTCCCGTCGCCTGCACGAATGCATCGAAACGCCCTTGTGTCTGCGATAGGATTTCGTCTGCCATGGCATGATAGGCAGCGAGCTGGTTCTCATTGTTGAGCTGATCCGTCCAAAAGGCCCCCGTCTGCTCGCAGATCCGGCGCGCGGCGGCGATCATATTGCGGGTCAGTGCCGCGTCCATGCGGCCGCCGTGACTCGGGATAATGGTCAGGTCGGCACCAAGAGCCGCCATATGGCGACGCTTCTCGATGCTGAAGGCGTCCGATGTCACAATACTGAGCTCATACCCCTTTGCCGAACAAATGAGGGAGAGCGACACGCCGGTGCTGCCGCCGGTATATTCAACGACGCGGCCGCCAGGCTTGAGATGGCCGGAGCGTTCGCCGGCTTCGATCATGGCCAGCGCCATGCGGTCTTTCATGCTGGCGGTCGGGTTCTCTCCTTCGAGCTTTATCAGAATGCGGGCGCAACCCGGCGGCACGACATTACGCAACTCCAGCAGAGATGTATTGCCGATGCGATCAAGAATGGAAGACGACATTCGGTATTCCATGCATCTACAAATAATGTATATACATGCAATCATGAGCAATGACAAGACTTCCCTGGGAAAGACGCTCGTCGCTGACACGCGGCTGGCCGCCGAATGCTGCATCGGCCTCAATGCCCGCCTTGCGGCGCGTCGGATCACCCGCTTTTTCGATGCAAGGCTTGCGGAAACCGGGTTCAGCCTGGCGCAGTTCGGGCTCCTGATCCATATCGCAAGCGCGCGGGACGATACGATCGGCTCCCTCGCGGAACGATCCGGGCTCGATCAATCTACTCTCTCGCGCAATCTACGCCCGCTCGAGGCAGCTGGACTCATTGAGATCGTCACCGTTGAAGCGGATCTCAGGCGCCGTGCCGTATGGCTCACGGAACAGGGCGCCAGCCGGCTGGAGAACGCGATGACGATTTGGCGGGCGGCCCATGATACGCTGTCAAAACTCATCAATCCCGAAGAGTTGCGCCAACTCGCGACGATGACGGAAGCTATTTGATCCGAGACCTGCCACGGCGTGAGACGGGCCGCGATGGCGATTTGCTACTGCTCAGAGCCGCGCGGATACTCCGCCAATCTTCTGGTGAAAGCATCTCCATGAGCACAGGCTCGATGCGCTTGTAGAGATCCGGTGCGACGATCGCGATCTGGTGGAGTATATAGTGCACCTGTTTCATGGCGTTAGGCCGCGAGCCGAGCGATTTGCGACCTGCCCCACGCGCGGGAGGTCGCGCAATTCCAACTATGCACCTGATGATATCGGTGTCATCGACGGCAAGGGGCGGCATGATCCAATCGAGCTCTTACTTCGCAGACCTGCAGCGGCATGCTCAACCGTGCTTATGCACCACCCCAGCCTCGGTCAGATGAAGACCGCGCGGCAAGAAATCGTTCAGCTTTCCTACCAGCTCAGCCGATATGAAGCAGCCCCATTTGGCACGTTTGTCTTGGAAGAGATGACGGGCTCCCACACGCTCGGCATCGAGAAAGACCTTCTCATCGGCGGATGACCGAACCCAGTACGCCGATCCATCCTGGCGCACGCCTCTTCGAAAGCCACCGAGCTTGGGAACGGTGCAGTCTGTCTGCTCGAGGAACTGCATGAAATAGTAGCGATAGCGAGACTCGCCGTTCGCCGAGATAATCTCCAGGGGGAAGAAAGCATGGCGCCCTTCTTCCAAGGCAACGATCGCCTTCATGACGCGCTCGGACACCACAGTCACATGCAAGATCTGGGAATATTCGGGCAATGGCGCCAACGTTCCGGTTTTCAGCGTCACCCGTTTAATGACGTGTTCCGGATCGACGGGGTGATAGGGCCAAAGATGGAAAACATCATGCGGCTGAAAGCCGGTAGCATTGCGCAGCTGATAGGCCTCAATGCGAAGCGCCTTCAACCGTTTCTCTTCCTCGACGTCCCAGGTTACACAATCGTGCAACGGACGCAGACGGTTCTGGTAGGTTTCCAGGATCTCGAAATAACGACGCCCTTCACCTTGGGCTGGCTGGGGCGGTGCGGAAACAGGCACATCAGGCGGCAAGGCTACGGCAAAGCGCTTCGGCTCCACAGCAATCGCCACGGCAGCGTTCACCACAGCCGGTGGCGCCGGTGGCGGCAATTTTGAGCCAAACAAGCTCCTGATAATTCCCATCGTGGACCCCACGCAGCAATAGTGCCCGACGGCACCCTAAGCCCCGGGATCATTATCCTCGGCAAATTTTGACTATGAGTTAATATAGCTCGCAGCCGGAAGTCTCTCATCGAAGACGATCATCGTCGGCGCATGCGACATCGGAGTGCCTGGACGCTACTTGGCGAGATCGGGGCCCGTCTTGAAATAGGACATGTCTTTCGCGATTGTGGTTTCTGGCGCGATCCTGATCATCAGCTCCAGCCCATCCACAACATTGTCCCTAAACCAGTAATTCCATGCCTGCAGATCAGGCCCCAGATAACGCACAAGCAACCGGTGAAGCCGGATCCTATCAAGGGGAACTATTTGGGCCCGCCCTCTGATGCCCACATGACGGAGAACGCCACGTTCGAGATCGAAGTCGACCACACTCACGGCGCACCGCGGCTCAGCCCGAAGCCGTTTGGGAAAACTGTCTTCCTCATTTCCGATCAGCCATACTGCCTCTACTTCCCACAGAAACCAGACAGGCGAAGAGCGCGGCCCATTCGGGTCGTCGGTGGCCACGTAGGCCATCAAGGGCTTGGCAAGCAGAACGGCCGGGTCGAAATCCATCCTGGATCCTTGCACCAGTTATTGATCGTTACGACGGAGCGGCGGCCACCTGAGTTTCAGCCGACGAATGAGCATCGAAGATCACCTGGGGAGCATTCGCCATCTCGCCGTACGGCTTTGTCAGCACGGCCATAAGGTACCCTTTCACGCCGGCATGAAATTTGTCCCGCTCTTCATCACGTCCGCGGGACAGGCCAGTGAATCCCCGGACGATGCCGCGTAGCGGCAAGGCCACATGACGATCAATCAATTGGCGCTTGCGCTCCAAACCAAGCTCAAGTCCGCGTACAATACCAGAGGTGATGTCTGTAATGATCTCAATATTGTAACCAAGTTCTATCAATGACTGGCGAAGTTTCGGCATCTTTCCGCTGCGGCGATAGTCGGCGAACAGGAATGTTCCTCCTGGCTTCAGCACGCGATCCACCTCTCGGAGAAAGGCTGAAAAGTCCGGATAGTTGAGCGAAGATTCGACATTTATCACGATATCGAAGCTCCTGTCGGCGAAGGGCATAGCCTGTGCGTCTCCCGCCTCAAACTGCAGTCGTGATTCTTTGTAGCGGCGGCGGCATGCGGCAACCGATTCTGTGGAGATGTCGAGACCAGTCATTGTGCGCGGTCGATAGCGACGGTCCAGAAACATGACACCGCCCCCCAGGCCGCAGCTCACTTCGAGCCCGTCCTTACCATCCCAATCCCTCCGCCGCGCAAGAAGATCATAAAGCTGGATCGGATAGCGATGGTCTTCGAGGTCCGGTGGCAATTCAATTGTATTCGGAGCATGCCCAGGCCCGGCATAGCCATGATTGAGGAATAGCAGATCCCCACCTGTATTCATTTTAGCAACGAGGTCGTACCAGTACACCATGGCACGCCGCTTGACCTGTCGCGGCAGATACCGCTTCCACAAACCGAACATGGATTCCACTTCTCGTGACAGCTCCGTCCATACCTGCTTTCGTTGCTCAAGCCCATGCACGGCGTCAACAGGAGAGGTATTGCCGATTGTAACAAGCTCGTGAGGCACGAACCTCATGCGAGCGAATGTCGCGCCTCCTTTCTTGGGAGGATTACGACACCCATAATGCCACCTTGGACCATTTTCAGGGGAGCGATAGGAGAAATGTTGAGACGGCACTTCCTGCGCTGTGCCTACAGCTACTTCACCGTTCCTATTGGCTGCTTGGCCGTCAGCGCCGTGGGGGCGAGGAACGTTGCCTCTGCGGCACAATATAGAGAAGCCAGATCAGCCAGGTCAGATAGAGATATTCAATTGGGCCCTTGTCGCCATTGAAGGCGGCGAGGGCGTCCGGCAGCTTGTATATGCCAATCAGCCCAAGAAATCCCAACCACCAATACTTGTGAAAGCGCATATCCAATTCCCTTCAATAGATTTAAATTAATCGACTAATCAATTAATTATATGGAGAGAAAAAATGCCTGATCAAGAGGGCCCACAAAAGAAATGAGAGATCATTGCTAGGAACCCGTCATCGGACTAGATCACACGTCGAGGCCCCGTAGCTCAATTGGATAGAGCATCAGACTTCGAATCTGAGGGTTGCGCGTTCAAATCGTGCCGGGGTCACCATTCCCTCGCCAGGAGCGCTCCTCCAGGAAAAGCGAAGGGGTCTGCCGTGCTATGTCTCGGCCATTCCAGAAAACCTCGCTAGGAATATCGTTCCTGAACACATGGACAGATGCCAAAGTTTCGCCACAGGGCGATGAAAGAACCCCGTAAATTCAACGCCATTTGAAGTATTTTTGTAGTATGATTGCTTTCATCCGCCCGCTGATGAGATTCGCTGAAGGCTCAAGACGGTGAAACTGGACGGACATGCAAGACTGTGGTGGTTGCCTCCTATGGCAGCCATATTTGGCTTTCTTGGCGCTGCGCAATCAGCACAGAGCGAATGTTTGAGCCCTTCGTCGGCATCCGGGGGCACGGCGACGACCGTATATCGCTGTCTGGAACAACAGAGCACCACACGGCAAGACCCGATTACCAGTCCCAACAAGACGACTGTGGTTGAACGCGGACCGGCCACTGATCCCTGGTTTGCCCCCAAGCCTGGAGACAACCCAGCGGAAACAGCCGAGCCGGCGCCGCAAGGTCAAGCGGCAGAGCCACCGCCGCAGGCTCAGACTGAAAGAGCCAGGGAAATTGTTGAAAACGAGCCGGACAAGAACTCTGTCGTGCAGAAGAAGTCGACTCGCAAGAAGTTTGTCAAACTGAAACCAGCCAAGGCGAAGACGACGAAAGCACTGGCCGCGAAGACAAAGCCAGCCAAGAAGGCGAAAGAAACCAAAGCCGCGTCCGAAAAACCTGATGAAAATACCGTGGTCTGGACGCGGAAGGATATGCCTCTCGGAAATCGTATCGTAAATTGGCTCGGGCTCTGACCTTCGCCCGCAGGGAATCTCCACGAGCCGATGCGAATACAGCGGTACTGGGAAGCCCAGACGGGCATTCACTGATAGATTCGGCGAATTCCGGCTCGCCATAATATGCGGGTGATAGTGCATTCGGCGCGGGCGACCGATCGCTCATCAGCATCCGGAAAGGCGATATGAACCGCCTCGTGAACCAGGGTTGAAAGCCACTGACGAGGTTTAAGTCTGGGGTCGATCTCGATCAAACCATCTTCTGGAAAGGCTTGGCCCGCCGCGCGCTCGCGCCCGAGCTTGCGCTCGGTGAGAATAAGCTTTCTTGGCATGACTTACCTCTTCTCGCGTACGAAACGGTAGAAGCGCTGCCAGTCGCGACGCTTGCCCTCGCAAGTCTTCAATGCAGCACGGTTCTGATAAAGCACCCGAACGGCGTCATCTCCGACAGATACCTTTGGGAGCTCGCACCGCATTTGAAGCCTCGCCGGGGGATCGGGCAGCGGCACTTTTACCTCAGGGGCTCTCGTCGATCCGACGCACGCCGTCAACATGCTCGCGAGTAAGAGGACAGGACTTTTCGTTCTGAAGCGCATCGAGGAGTTCCTTGAGTTTGCGTTCTTCTTTTTCGGCATCACGAGCATCGGCTTCGGCCTGTCGTATGACGGCCTCATTGGCGAGAAGGGCCGCTTCGATCTGTGCGATGGTCGCCTCAAGCGTCCTGACGCGTTCGGCGTGGACGCCGGCGAGGTATAGCTTGGTCGCGAGCGCTGCCGCGAGGATGAAGGCCAACAGGGCTACAATGAGCGTCGCAGCTCCCTTGAAACCGACACCGCCGAGCCCGATGCGGGCAAGAACGGCAATCATCCGAACACCCT
>NNBT01002321.1_pt1 | contig 14133 bp, 14 predicted proteins | sample 1173831 | NCBI WGS metagenome assembly NNBT01 (sample SAMN07173936, study PRJNA388173) | plant metagenome | isolation source: symbiotic tissue sample KVJ10 | place: Norway: Troms, Kvaloya island | reverse complement strand
GGCCGCGCTCCGTAGTTGAGACGTCGTCCCTAACACATACTTCAATGTATCGACTCATAGCGCCCCCTGATGGGACTACTATCAGCCATCCGGTCGCAGAGGGGCAAGATGGCCGGAAGCGAGCATTTGCACGTTCTGCACTGGCCTGTCGCCCAGAAGGGCGGCCATAGGGAGGCACACCTCCCTTCTCCCCTCGGGGGAGAAGGTGGATCGGCGAAGCCGAGACGGATGAGGGCAGACCGGGTGAGCGGGGTGTGAGGCGTCGGTACAGCGGCGCCGCCCTCATCCGCCCCTGCCGGGGCACCTTCTCCCCCGAGGGGAGAAGGAAGGGAGGCGTCGCGGCCTGCACGAAAGTAATCCCCGCCCCCCTCGCCCGCCCCCATACTCCCCTCGCCCATCACCCAAACGGGGCGGCCAACCGGAGGTGTGCCAGTGGCTGGGTGACGGGTCGGCGCCTGCGGCTGGTTTCACACACCAGTCCCGGGAGGTTTCGGGGCACCGCCCTGGGGGTACTACGGCCCCTGTGCGAGGAGCTCGCTGGAACGGTCGTCGGCAAACGCCGTCGTCCCATGCCCAAATAGACGCGACAACCCGATGAGGGGCACTGGCGTCGAAAGGGCTCGCGGCGATGGCCGGCCCTCGACCCGATAAGCGCGGCCCGGGACCCAAAATCGCCGAAGGCGGAGCGCCACGGGGCGTGCGACGGGTGGCTCAATCCTGTCGCGCCGCAGCCTGGCTCAACGGATGCGGCCTTTATACCCCGCGCCTCGCGGCGCTCCGCCAGCCCCGTTTTGGAAAAACCGACGCTGCAACAGCGGGCGGGGGCCGGCGCGCGCCCCCTCCCCGCAGGGAGACGACGCATGGCCCGCAAAGAACCCTCCGGCTTCTCGCCCGAGCACATCGCCAATTTCCACCGCACCCAGCAAATCCGCCGCGACCTTCTTAGGAAGATGGGCGACATCCTCCAGGTCTGGCGCGATTGCACCGACAAGGCCTGCCAACGCGGCCGCAGCTGCCGGCGCGACGATGCGAGCTGCCTCCACGCCTTCATGCAGGCCCTGCCCGACCAGGACCGCCGCCTGACCCGCTACATGGTCGAGAACGGCGCCGCCGGCCTCGACCCCGACGCCGCGCTGGCCAAGGCGCAGGCGCGCGTCGCCGAGGAGATCGCGCGCGACGGCGGGTGAGCGGCGCCACCCGCCCGGCGCGCCCGCGCCGGGATCGCTACCGCCCGAACGCCCGGCGCAGCACCGCCTCGTTCTCCTCCTGCCGCCGCTTGTCCTCGGCGGCGCGCTGCCTGGCCTCCTCCTGCATCCGCTTCTGCGACGTCTGCCAGTATTGGCGTTCCTCGGCGGACCTGGCGCGGGCGTCGCGGGCCGCGGCCTGCCCGTCGAGCTGCCAGAGGCCGGCGAGGTTGGACAGGCAGGCGGCGATGCCGAGCGAGAGCACGGCGATCTGGATCGCCTGCCAGGCCGGCAGCGACTTCGGGCTCTCGCCCATGGCGACACCGGCCGGACGCGGCCGGAGCGGGCCGGACGCCGGCACGCTGGCCCCGGCCTTCTGGTGGCGGAAGGCCTGCCAGCGGGCTTCGACCGCCCGTCGCAGCTCGTCTCGGGGCACCGAGGCGAGCTCGTGATGCAGCGCGACCCGGACGACCTCGCCATCGGGAATGAAGTTGGCCTTCCAGCCGGGGCCGCGCAGAAAGGCTGAACCGACGAAGAGCCTGGATTCATAGAACTGGCGCGACACCACGATCACCGTGACGCCGTAGAAGAAACTGTATTTGTAGAGCTGCGACGGGCCGCTGGTGAACAGCGCCACGGGCGACAGCATCTTGGTGACGATGTCGATGGTGTCGATCGCCTGGATCTCGCGCCAGGGGATGAGCACCTCCCTGACCCAGCGGTGGGTGATGCCGGCCGGCGACAGGGTGAAGACCGGCTTGCGCGGCCCCGTCCGCGTCCACAGGGACCACACCACGACGACCGGACCCGCCACCAAAGCAAGGACGACGAAGAGCCAGGTGTTGCCCCAGCTACGCGGCTTCTCGCTCGCGTCGGAGAGGACGAGGACGACGAGCCCCATCAGGATCAGCAGCAGCCCCGTCGGCAGCAGCCGGGCGATGCTGGTGGTGGCGCTGTATTCCAGCGTCCGGTCGAGATCCCCGCCCCTGTCCGTCACGGCCTGGCCCCCGCGTTCGACGATCAGCGCAGACCGGTCCATGTCGGCGCAGCCGTCAAGCCAGAGTGGCCGAGTGAGTCGATGCCCGCAAGGAGCGCCACCGTCTCCCCGAGGCACGCCCCCTTTCCGCCCGCCATGGTCACGCCTCGTTAACCCCTACCCTCCCACCCTGCCCGCTTCGCATGAAAGGAGACAGGATGACGAGATCCGCCACCCGCGCCGCCCTCATCGCCGCCGCCCTCGCGGCCGCCGCCCCCGCCTTCGCCGCCCCGGCCACGCCGCTCGGCCAGTATGGCAACTGGAACGCCGCCGCCTTCGGCACCGGCGAGGCGCGCCGCTGCTACATCCTCGCCACCCCCGCCAGCGCCGTCCCCGAAACCCTGCGCCATGGCGACGTCCATTTCTTCGTCAGGGACGGCGACGCGCCGCAATCGACCGAAGCCAGCCTCCAGGCCGGCTATGACTTCGCTGATGGCTCGGAGATCACCGTGACGATCGGCGACGACACCTTCCGCATGATCACGCAAGGCAGCCACGCCTGGCTGCGCCGCGTCGAGCGCGAGGGCGAATTGCTGGCGGCGATGCGCGCCGGCCGCGTCATGGAGCTGGAGGCCCGCTCGGCACGCGGCAACGAGACGCGCTATGCCTTCTCGCTCGACGGCGTCACCGCCGCCGCTCGCCATCTCGCCTGCGACTGACGCCCGACAGGCCGATCCGCGCACCGAATCGCGGGAATCGCAGGCTAGCGGGGCCTGTTTGGGCCCTTCAGCCCGCGGTGACGTTTGGGCATGGTGAATCAAAGCTTTTGTGCGCCGCAGCATCGTTAAGGCTGAGCGGCGCACAAATCGGAGGCAGAAGCGGAGCGGCCTTCAGTTGCCGTGGCAACAAAGCCCAAGGATAAGGCAGAAAGAGTCCGAATCTTACCGATCCGTTAACCGCTCAGCGCGTGCGTTCAGGCGAAAATGAAGGATTGGCGAATGGTTCATGCCGTCAGCGCATAACGGAGCTGACTTCTGGCCTCTGTTTGAGCAGGGCTGGCTCACTTATATGCAGCGCACAACGAATTCATCGCTGTGGGCACCGACCCGCTCCGGAAACCCTAGTAGGACCTCTGTTATGTTCGTCACCATGATCGCCGCCAAGATCCGCTCTTACCTGCGCTATCGCGAGACCGTTCGCGAGCTGTCCCGCCTGACCGACCGCGAGCTCGACGACCTCGGCCTGTCGCGCTCGGAGATCGCCTTCGTCGCGCGCACCCACGCCGCCGTCTGAAGACGCCGCGCTCCGGAAACGGGGCGTCGGTCACGCGTAGTATCTCCTGGGCGAAGCGACCCTCCCTCGCGACGTCCGGTTGAAGAGCGAATGCCCGCCGCAAGGCGGGCATTTTGCATTTCGGGCCGTTGCAACGCTTGACGTCTCCGCCTGCTGTGGACACATCCCGGGGATGGAACCCGTTCACATCATCGGCGGCGGTCTCGCCGGCTCCGAAGCCGCCTGGCAGATCGCAAAGGCCGGCGTCCCCGTCATCCTCCACGAGATGCGGCCCGTCCGCGGCACCGAGGCGCACAAGACGGAAGGGCTGGCCGAGCTCGTTTGCTCCAACTCCTTCCGCTCCGACGATTCGCTCTCCAACGCGGTCGGCCAGCTGCACTGGGAGATGCGCCGGCTCGATTCGCTGATCATGGCCACCGGCGACGCCCATCAGGTCCCGGCCGGCGGCGCGCTGGCGGTCGACCGCGACGGCTTCTCGCAAGGTGTCACCGCCGCGCTCGAAGCCCATCCGCTGGTGACGATCGACCGCGCCGAGATCGCGGGCCTGCCCCCGGCGGAGTGGGACAGCGTCATCATCGCGACCGGCCCCCTCACCTCGCCCGCGCTCGCCGCCGGCCTGCAGTCGCTGACGGGCGAGGATGCGCTGGCCTTCTTCGACGCCATCGCCCCGATCGTGCATTTCGACTCGGTCGACATGGACCAGGCCTGGTTCCAGTCGCGCTATGACAAGGCGGGCCCCGGCGGCACCGGCGCCGACTACATCAACTGCCCGCTCGACCGCGAGCAGTATGAGGCCTTCATCGACGCGCTGCTGGCGGCCGAGACGACCGAGTTCAAGGAGTGGGAGGGCACGCCCTATTTCGACGGCTGCCTGCCGATCGAGGTGATGGCGCAGCGCGGCCGCGAGACCCTGCGCTGGGGCCCGATGAAGCCAGTCGGCCTGACCAACAAGCACAACCCGACGGTCAAGGCCTATGCGGTGGTGCAGCTGCGCCAGGACAATGCGCTGGGCACCCTGTTCAACATGACGGGATTCCAGACCAAGCTGAAATATGGCGAGCAGGCCGCGATCTTCCGGATGATCCCGGGCCTCCAGAACGCGGAGTTCGCGCGCCTGGGCGGCATCCACCGCAACACCTATCTGAACTCGCCGAAGCTGCTCGACGAACGGCTGCGGCTGAAGGCCGATCCGCGCCTGCGCTTCGCCGGCCAGATCACCGGCTGCGAGGGCTATGTCGAAAGCGCCGCGATCGGCCTGCTGGCGGGCCGCATGGCGGCGGCCGAGCGGCTCGGCCAGGCGCTCGACCTGCCGCCAGCGACGACGGCGCTGGGCGCGCTGGTCAACCACATCACAGGCGGCCATATCGTCACCATCGACGAAGGCCCGCGCTCCTTCCAGCCTATGAACATCAATTTCGGCCTGTTTCCGCATATCGAGGGCCAGGCGACGCACGGCCCCGACGGCAAGAAGCTAAAAGGCCCCGCCAAGAGCGTCGCCCGCAAACACGCGCTGACGGCCCGCGCGAAGCTGGAGATGGAAAATTGGGCAGGCGGCGAAAAGGCGCAGGCCGCAGAGTAGCGGCCGTGGGGGGCGTCAGCCCGCCGCCTTCGCCGCCCGCCAGATCGCCCATTGCCGCTGCCAGGCCGGCATGGTGATGATCGTGCGGTAAGGGTCGTAGCCGCCTCGTTCCATCCGCTTGAGATAGGGCTCGACCAGCGCCACCGGCAGGAAGGCCGGTGTCACCGCCGGGGGAATCGTCGCCCGCAGTTCGCGCAGCTTGACCAGATGGCCGCGCGCGATCTCGCGCAGCTCCTTTAGCGAATACAGCACGCCCGGACCGCCGCGCCCGCGCACGATGTCGTCGCGGGTGACGCCGTTACGGCCGAGGATGTCGGCGGGCAGATAGACCTGTCCTTCGGCTGCATGCCACGGGAAGGCGCGCATCAGCCCGGTCAGCGCGTAGGCGACGCCGGCATAGCCGGCAGCCGCCGCCCCGCCCGGATCGCGGCCATTGGCGAGGATGATCGAGGCGAGCCGGATCAGCGCGCTCGAGGTCTCGCCGGCATAGCCCTCGAGATCGCGCAGCGACGGCATCGGATCGTCATAGAGATCAAAGACCCGCGCCTCGATCAGCCCGGTCAGCGGCGCGATTGGCAGGCGGTAGCGCGCGATCGTGTCGAGCAGCGCCGCGGCGACGGGGTGGCCCTGCGTCTCGCCGCTCGCCTGCCCCTCGAGCAGGTCGCGCCACCATTGCAGCCGGACCTCGCCCGGCAGCGGCTCGCTGACCAGCGCCCGCACGCGGGCGATCTCATGACTGAAGCCATACAGCGCAAACAGGGCCGGCCGCTGCGATTCGGGGGCGTAGAGACAGGCGATGTAGCGGTCGTGATCCTGCTCGCGCACCAGCGCAGCGCAATGCGCATAGGCCTGCGGCAGCGCCGAAGGCGCGGTCTCGCTGCGACGGTCGGTCTCGGTTGCCTGCGGCATCACCCTGCCTCGATCCCGTGCCTGCCCCCTGGCCATGACGACCACAGTGTAGGACGAGCCGGTCGCCGCTGGCTACGCCTCTCGCACATGGCGGCCGCGATTTGATGGCTTTGCGACAGAACCAGCGAAATCTCGTCGGCGCGCCGCTACTCGACCGCGATCAGCGCAGCCGCGACGCGACGGTCTTCGCCCACCAGCACGTTGTAGGTCCGCGCCGCCGCCCCCGTCGCCATACCCTCGACGGTGATCCCGCGCTCCTTGAATCCGTCGCGCCAGGCATGGGGGATGAAAGCGATGTCGGCGCCGGTGCCGATCAGCAGGAAATCGATCCCCTCGGCCTCGTCCAGCACCGGCTGCAGGCTCGCCAGCGTGATCTCCGCAAAGTGCGTCACCGGCCAGATCCGGATGCCGGTCGGCGTCGCCAGCACGGAGCCGCGATGGCTCATGCCGGCGAAGCGGAAGCCGCCCGCACCGAAGGCGTCGAGCTGGTGCCGGCCGGGAACGAAGCCGTCGAAGCGGGCCATGGCGATCGCGCCTGCTGCAGGTTCAGGCCTTGGCCTTGCCGGCCGCAGCCTTCTCCTGCGCCTCTTCGCGCTGGGCGGTGCTGCGGACATCCATGTAGAGCAGCACCGGCGTCGAGATGAACATCGCGGAATAGGTGCACACGACGACGCCAAACAGCATCACGAGCGCAAAACCCTCGATCGCCGAGCCGCCGAACAGCACCAGCGCGATCAGCGCCAGCACGGTCGTCGTCGAGGTGATCGCGGTGCGCGACAGCGTCGAGTTCACCGACAGGTCGAGCAGGTCGGCGACCGGCATGGTCTTGTAGCGGCGCAGCAATTCGCGCGTGCGGTCGAACACCACCACGGTTTCGTTGAGCGAATAGCCCACGATAGTCAGGATCGCCGCGATCGAGGTCAGGTTGAATTCGAGCTGCGTGATCAGGAAGAAGCCCATCGTCAGAACGATGTCGTGCAGCGTGCCGAGGATCGCGCCGATCGCCAGCGGCATCTCGAAGCGGAACCAGAGATAGATCAGCACGCCGACGATCGCGAGCACGACGCCGAGCGTGCCGGCCTGGACCAGTTCGCCCGAGACACGCGGACCGACGGTCTCGACGCGGCGGAAATCATAGGCCGCCGCGAAGGCGTCGCGCGCCTTGACCACGACCTGCTGTTGGGCCGCCTCGCCGCCGGGCTGCAGGGCAAAGCGCATCGAGATGTCGCCGGCGGCGCCGAACTCCTGCACCTCGGCCTCGCCGAAGCCCAGCCCGTTGGCGCTCTGTCGGACGGAGGCGATGTCTGGCTTGCCGGACTTCGCCTGCATTTCGATCAGCGTGCCGCCGCGAAAGTCGATGCCGAAATTCAGGCCGACCGTCAGGAACAGGAAGAGCACGAGCAGCGAATAGGCCGCCGAGAACGGGTAGCTGAAGCGCCGGAAGCGGACGATCTTGAAGGTCGTGCCGTCGGGAACGATGCGAAGCAGACGCATGCGCTGATCTCCTTGAACAGTGGGCGTTGCGTCTAGAACGGAAGGGCCTTGGGGCGAGCCCAGCGATACCACAGCGCGATCAGCATCCGGGTCAGCGTGACCGCCGTGATCACGGTGGTCAGGATGCCCAGGATGAACACGACCGCGAAGCCGCGCACCGGGCCGGAGCCGAGCGCAAACAGCGCCAGCGCCGCAATCAGCATGGTGACGTTGGAGTCGATGATGGTGGCGAAGGCGCGCTGGAAGCCCGCCTCCAGCGCCGAGACGAGCGAGCGGCCCTGATGCGATTCCTCGCGCATGCGCTCGTAGATCAGCACGTTGGAATCGACGGCCGTGCCGATGGTCAGGACGATGCCAGCGATGCCCGGCAACGTCATCGTCGCACCCAGCACCGACATCAGCCCGAAGATCAGGCAGACATGGACGAGCAGCGCGATCGAGGCGATGAACCCGAACACGCCATAGGTGCCGATCATGTAGACAATGACCAGCGCCGTCGCGATCAGGGTCGCCATCTTGCCGGCCTGGATCGAGTCGGCGCCCAGCCCCGGCCCGACCGTGCGCTCCTCGACGATCGTCATCCGGGCCGGCAGCGCGCCGGCGCGCAGCAGGATGGCGAGGTTGTTGACCGATTCGACGGTGAAATTGCCGGAGATCTGACCGGAGCCGCCGGTGATCGGCGACTGGATCACCGGTGACGAGATCACCTTGTTGTCGAGCACGATGGCGAGCGGACGACCGAGGTTTTCGGTCGTGGCCCGGCCGAAGCTCTGCGCGCCCCGGATGTTGAAGCGGAAATTCACGATCGGCTGCGAGGTCCGCGAATCGAAGGCGGGCTGCGCGTCGATCAGGTCCCCGCCCTCGACGATGACGCGACGCTCGACCGGCACCAGCGATCCGCCGGCATCCTGCGAGGGCAGCATGTCGACATCGCCGGTCTGGCTCTCCGCGACCATGCGGAACTGCAGCTTCGCGGTCTGGCCGAGAATGTCCTTCAGCCGCTGCGGATCCTGCAGGCCGGGCACCTGGACGAGGATGCGGTCGAGGCCTTGGCGCTGGATATTGGGCTCGGTGGTGCCAAGCGCGTCGACGCGGCGGCGCAGAACCTCCATCGCCTGCTCGACGGCGCGACGCACCCGCTCGTTGGCGCCGGCCTCCGTGACCGAAAGCTGGATCAGCCCGTCAGGCTGCTCGGTGATGTCGATCGTGTTGTTGCCGGACGGCCCGAAGGCGCCGAGCGTGCCGACCGGCTGGGCGAGCTCGCGCAGCAGGGGCAGGAGCTTCGCACGGTCGGCCGCCTGGGGAATGCGAACCTGGACGCCGCGCGGCGTCTGGCCGATGCCGCCTTGCGCCTGCAGGCCGGCATCACGCAGCTTCTGCCGGACGTCGTCGCGCAGCTGGAGCACCTGGCTTCGCACCAGTTCCGCCCGGTCGATCTCGAGCAGGACATGCGAGCCACCCTGCAGGTCGAGCCCGAGCACGACGGCATGGATCGGCAGCAGGATGCGCGGAATCCAGGACGGGGCGCCCTGTTCGATCGCCTTGCGGGTCTCGGGCGTGAACAGGTTCGGCAGCGCGAAGCCGCAGCCGAACAGCAGCACGAGCAGGACGACGATGACCTTGCGGGTCTGGAAACGGAGCATCTGCGTGTAAAGCCTTGTTGTCGCGCGCCGGACCCTTGCGGGCCAGGTCCTGGTCTAGCCCGCCGGGGGGCTGATTAGCTCTTGACCGGCTCGCCCTTGGCGCGAACGTCGGTGATCATGCCCTTGACCAGCCGGACGCGGACGCCTTCGGCGATCTCGACCTCGATCTCGGCATCGTCGATGACCTTCGACACCTTGGCGACAATGCCGCCCGAGGTGATCACGGTGTCGCCGCGCCGCACGTTCTTGATCATCTCCTGATGCGTCTTCACCCGCTTCTGCTGCGGACGGATGATCAGGAACCACATGATCACGAAGATCAGCACGAAGGGCACCAGCGACATCAGCATGTCGGTGGAGCCACCGGCGCCAGCGGCTTGGGCGAAAGCAGGGGTGATCACGAAAGAGCTCCTTCATCGCAGCGGCGCAACGCGCCGCCGGCCGCGGGTCGCGGCAAAAGCATCGGCAGGCCGGAAAATCGCGCGGACTATAGCCAGCGACGCCGGTAAATCAATCTGAAGCAGCCGGTTCGCCAACTGCGCTCCTCACCTATGGGCTTGCCGCTATTCGCGCAATGGCCTTGCACTTTGCGATGCCAGGCCGTTTAGGGTTTCATCTGCCGTACCGCCGGGTACGGACGCGTTGCGGACCCCACCATCGAAGGCCTGCCATGACCCTCTCGACGACGACCGACTCCGACCCGACGCTGGCCGCCCTGCTGCGCATCGCCGCTGCGCTGGAGGCGATCGCGCCGCCCGCGCGCAAGGCCGCCGACCTGACGCAGGCCGACGCCTTCGTCTGGCACCCGGCCGGATCGCAGCTGTCGCCCGTGGCGCGGGTCAATCGCGTGGCTCTCTCGCTGCTGCGCGGCGTCGATCGCGTCCGCGACACGCTGGCCGAGAACACGGAGCGCTTCGCCCGGGGGCTGCCAGCCAACAACGTCCTGCTCTGGGGCGCGCGCGGCATGGGAAAATCCTCGCTGGTGAAGTCGGTGCATGCCGACACCAACCAGCGGCTCGCCGGCCAGGCCCTGCCCCTCAAGCTGATCGAGATCCATCGCGAGGACATCGAGAGCCTGCCCGTCCTGATGGCCTTGCTGCGTCCCGACGCGCACCGCGTGATCGTCTTCTGCGACGATCTCTCCTTCGACGGCGAGGACACGAGCTACAAATCGCTGAAGGCGGCGCTCGACGGCGGCGTCGAGGGACGGCCCGGCAATGTCGTGTTCTACGCCACCTCCAACCGCCGCCATCTGATGCCCCGCGACATGATGGACAACGAGCGCGCGACCGCGATCAACCCCGGCGAGGCGATCGAGGAAAAGGTCTCGCTGTCGGACCGTTTCGGCCTCTGGCTCGGCTTCCACAAATGCAGCCAGGACGAGTATCTGGCGATGATCGACGGTTATGTCGCCCATTTCGGGCTGGGCGCGACGATCGATGCCGAAACCTATCGCCACGAGGCGCTGGAATGGGCCACGACGCGCGGCTCGCGCTCGGGCCGCACCGCCTGGCAGTACATCCAGGACTTGGCGGGCCGGCTCGGCAAGACGCTGGAGGGGTGAGCGGTTTCCCTTCTCCCCTCCGGGGGAGAAGGTGGCACGGCGAAGCCGTGACGGATGAGGGCCGAACCTCCATCCGCCAACAAGAAAGGGCCGCTTGCGCGACCCTTCCCTCATCCGTCTGCTGCGCAGACACCTTCTCTCCCTAGAGAAAAAGAAAAAAATGGTGGGGCGGCCTTTCCTGGGACCGCCCCGCCTTGTTCCGACCGGTGGGGTCTCGCGGAGACCGGTCGAAGATAAACTCAGTTGTTCAAATAGGGCGTCGGATCGACCGGCGAGGAGCCCTTGCGCAGTTCGAAATGCAGCTGCGGCGAGGAGACGTTGCCGGTCTGGCCAGACTTGGCGACGACCTGGCCACGCTTCACCGTCTCGCCGCGCTTGACGTTCAGCTCGCCGGCATGGGCATAGGCGGAGACATAGCCGTTGGGGTGGCGGATCAGGACCAGATTGCCGTAGCCCTTCAGCTCGTTGCCGGCATAGGCGACGGTGCCGCCCTCGGCCGCCTTGATCGGGGTGCCCTCGGGCACGGCGATGTTGATGCCCTCATTGCCGCCCCGGCCGCTGAAGCCGGCGATGACGCGGCCACGGGCCGGCCAGCGGAAATCAGCCTTCTCGCCGGCGTCCTCGGGCTTGGCCAGGCTTGCCGTCGTGGCGGCGGCCTCAGGCTCGGCCTTGGGGACCGCGGTGGTCTTGGGCTCCGTCGCAGGCGCGCTGGCGACCACGACAGGCTTGGCCTTCTCGGGAGCAGGCGCACGCACCGGCTTTGTCTCGGCGACCACGGGCTTCTCCGCAACCGGCTTGGCGGCGGCGACCGGCTTGGCCGCGACAGGCGCCGTCGCAACCGGCGCGGACGCCTTGGCGGCAGCCTTGGCCTTGGCCTCGGCGGCGAACCGGGCGCGCGATTCGCGCATCGCGACCGCGTCGGATTCCGCCTTCGCCTTCGCCTCGGCGGCGGCGGCAGCCTTGGCGTGCGCCGCGGCGGCTTTCGCATCGACGGCCGGGACTGACGGCCGCGCGGCCTGGACCGATGCCGCGGGACGAACCGGCGCGATCGACGCGGCCGGGGCCGGGCCCGTCACGAAGCGTGACGCATCGGAGCGCGTCTCGGCGGGCGCCTGGGCGACCTGCTGGCGGGGAGCCGGAGCAGGCGCGGTGCCAGCGGCGTTATAGACGGGGATCGTCAGGCGCGAGCCCGGCGCGATGGTGGGGCTGGTCAGGCCGTTGGCCGAGATCAGCGCCGCACGCGGCACGCCGTAGCGCGAAGAGATCATGTCGAGCGTCTCGCCCTGGGCGACGACGACGGGAGTGCCGCCCTGGGCCGACCAGCCGGCGGCGTTGCCGGCGACGGGCTGCGGCGCCGCGCTGCGGAGCGCCACGGCCGATTGCGGCGGCGGCAGCGGCTGGGAGCGGACGGAGGCGGTGGCCGGCGCTGGGGTGGAGTAGATCGGCGTGTTCGCCGAGCGACCGATCGAGCCGGTCGTGGCGGGATCACGGCCGGGAGCCGGAGCCTCGGCCGTCTTGAAAGGGCTGGCGAAGGGAGTCTCGGTGAACCGCATCGTCTCCGACGAGCACGCACTCACCCCAAAGGCGAGCAGGCAGGCCGTCGACGCACGGAGCACGAGGCTGACTTTGACCGATCCGGCTTGGCTACGCATGGAACTGGCACTCGCGAACAACGCAACTCGATGGGGATGATTAAAGCCCCGTTCAGGTTACGAAAACGTTTCGCGCCGCGCCGCCGCGTTTGCTTTTTCGCAGGTCCGCCCATCGGCGGACCGGAAGAGGTCTACAGCGCCCGCGCCAGCCCCGGCACCAGCGGCGGCAGGCGGACGGCCGGGCCCGGCGCATGGTCGAAGCCGCCATCGGCCAGCCGCGTCACCACCACGCGCCGCGCCGCGCCGTCGACACGCAGCGCCCCCACCAGACGCCCGCCCGGCGACAGCCGCATCAGCAGCGCCTCGGGAATCGCGTGGGTGACGCCATTGACCAGGATGCGATCGAACCGCCCCATCGTCCGGTCGGGCTGGAAGCCGTCGGCATGGCGCAATTCGACGGCGGCGCCATAGCCGCTGCCGGCGACACGCTCATGGGCCGCCAGCGCCAGCGTGCGGTAGCGTTCGAGCGAGACCACCTCCCCGCCCATCGCCGCCAGCAGCGCCGCGACATAGCCCGAGCCGGTGCCGACCTCGAGCACGCGCGCGCCGGCCTGCATGTCGAGCGCGGTGAGCAGCGCCGCGACCGTATGCGGCGCGGTCATGGTCTGGCCGCAGGGCAGCGGCACCGACACGTCCTGCCGGGCGAGATCGGCGAAGCGCGCCGGCGCGAAACGCTCGCGCGCGACCTTCTCCATGGCGCGCAGCACGGCGAGGTCGCGCACCCCTTGCGCGCGCAGCGACAAAAGGAAGGCGACGGTGCGCTCGCCCTCGCTGGCCGGTGCCTCGTCACCCATGGCGTCGCTCTCGCCGTCGGTCATGTCAGGGTGTGCCACCGCATGGTTCATCCGCGCCGTCATTCCGGGCGCAGCGAAGCGGAGGCCCGGAATCCATCATAGAGCTCTATCGGCCGCGAACGCCCGCCCGACGATGGATTCCGGCGCGGCGCGGCTGCGCCGCTTGGCCGGAATGACGGCGAGGTTGGCGGAACGTCTCGAAGAGCTCAAGCAAACACCCGCGCAAACCGCGTCAGCGTCGGCTCATGGGTCAGGTCGAGTTCGAGCGGCGTCACCGAGATCTTCTTGTCGGCCAGCGCGCGCAGATCGGTGCCATTGGCCGGCTCGCTCTTGCCGCGGGCGAAGGCGATCCAGAAATACGGGTTGCCGCGGCCGTCCTGACGCGGCTGCAACTGCATCAGTTCCTGGTCGCGCCGGCCCTGCACCGTCACCGCGATGCCGGCGACCTCGGCGGGCGCGACATTGGGGAAGTTCAGGTTGAACAGGATGTCCTTGGGGATGCCCTCTTCGAGAATCCGGCGGATGATGCCTGGCGCATGGTGCTCGGCGCAGTCCCAGTGGATGTTCTCGCGCCCGCCGGGGCCGTAACCCTGGCTGACCGCGATCGAAGGGATGCCGAGCAGCGTGCCCTCCATGGCGGCTGCGATCGTGCCCGAATAGGTCACGTCCTCGGCGACGTTCTGGCCGCGATTGACGCCCGACAGCACGAGGTCCGGCCGGTTTTCGATCATGATCGAGCGCGCCGCCATGATCACGCAATCGGTCGGCGTGCCCGTCACGGCAAAGCGCTTCTCGGATATCTGCCGCAGCCGCAGCGGGTTCGACAGCGACAGCGAATGCGCGACGCCAGACTGGTCGGTCTCAGGCGCGACGACCCAGACATCGTCGGAGAGCTGCGCCGCGATGCGCTCCATCACGGCCAGCCCCTCGGCATGGATGCCGTCGTCATTGGTCACGAGAATGCGCATGGTCAGAGGTCTTTCAATAAGGCCGCAACAGGGACGGAAAATCGCGGGGAACCCCTCTCCTGTAAGGAGAGGGGCGG
>NNBT01000066.1_pt1 | contig 14150 bp, 9 predicted proteins | sample 1173831 | NCBI WGS metagenome assembly NNBT01 (sample SAMN07173936, study PRJNA388173) | plant metagenome | isolation source: symbiotic tissue sample KVJ10 | place: Norway: Troms, Kvaloya island | reverse complement strand
ATTTATCGGGGGGTTGGGGGGATCAAAAGGCTGTGGTGCAACTCTAGAAGACTTGTGTGTACACCGTAGCGCAAGCGAGGAGGGGGCTATGATGTACTTTATATGATTGGGAAATGCTATAGAAATCTAAATATTCAACCGAATTAAATATTATCTGTTGCCTCAATCAAAGCACTACGAATTCCTGGTTCACTCATCGAATGCCCCGCATCAGGAACCACTATAAATTCGGCTTCTGGCCAAGCGCGATGTAATTCCCAAGCTGATATCATTGGGCAGACTACATCATAGCGTCCCTGAACAATTACAGCCGGAATATCGCGGATACGGTCTACATTTAAGAGTAATTGATCTTCTGTTTCCAAAAATCCCTTATTCATAAAGTAATGACATTCAATGCGTGCAAAAGCTGAAGCAAATTCACTTTCGCCAAACTTTTGCATGAGTTCTGGGTCTAAGAAAAGTCTACTGGTACTACCTTCCCAAATTGACCAAGCACGCGCTGCTGTTAATTGAATTTCTAAATCTGGATTGGTCAAGCGTTTGTAATATGCTGCAATCAGATCGTCACGTTCATCTATGGGAATTGGTTTGAGATATTCTTCCCAAGCATCAGGAAAAATATAGCTAGCACCCTCTTGGTAGAACCAGCGCAACTCTTTTTGCCTCAGCATGAAAATCCCACGCAGAATTAATCCCGTGCATCGAGAGGGATGGGTTTGACTGTAGGCTAATGATAAAGTACTACCCCAACTACCACCGAAGACCGCCCACTTTTCTATACCTAAATGTTGGCGCAGTTTTTCGATATCACTGACTAAATTCCAAGTGGTGTTTTCTCGTAATTCAGCATGGGGCGTACTTTGACCACAACCGCGCTGGTCAAACATCACTAACCGCCATTTTTCTGGGTGGAAATATTGCCGATAAAAAGCTGGACATCCACCACCAGGGCCCCCATGCAGCAAAACGATGGGTTGACCTTGCGGGTTTCCTGACTCTTCAAAATGGATAGTATGAAGGTCGGAAACCTGTAAACTACCTTCTAAGTAAGGCTCGATCGCTGGGTAAAGTTCTCGCATTTTGGGTATTTTATCAGTAATAGTCTGTCAAATTCATTTTGACGGTTAGAAAGACGCGATAAATCGCCGTCTCTACAAGAAATTATCCGTCAATTAGTTATGCTAACCACAGTCATTACACCCCTCCTCGCTTGCGGGGAGGGGAGACAAAGCGTAGGTTTGGCGGGGTGGGGTTCTTTGGGTTTAATAAGCAATCAAGTGGACATGATGTCATCTAAAAATTGCTTCACTGACATGCTCGACTGAGTACCAAGCGTCCATCAGCAAGTCGATAAAGCCCTTGTGGTTCAACTATGCGATCGCCTTTTTTCCAAGTCTGCGATGTTGGTTCAACATTACGCACTTCACCTGTAGAATAGATTGAAATTAATCCATCTCCTGGACTACTACGTAAAGCACCAGAACCAGTGATGAAGAATGTACCCCCTTGTTTGGAACTGCGAACAATGCAACTATTGGCGATCAGTGCATTAGTATTGATGACATTTGGGGATAATCCGGTAAAGCTGTTTTGAATGTAACTGGTATCGGGTGCGTTAATATTTGTTATACCTGATACACCTAATTCTGAACTTGCAGTAATATCGCTTTTTTCGGTTGGTTTTGTCCGCGCTTCAATACCGAAGATACCTTGCGAATTGATTTGGACGTTTCCACCGAAACCAGTATATGCATTGGCGCTAATATCGCTGTTTTCTTCAGGGCTGGCGACGATGAATTTTGAGTCTATATTGATGTTACCGCCATCGCCACCTGATTTCGCTAACCCCGCAGTTGTGGTGATATTGCTGTTACGACGCAATAGTAATAAATCTGTAGCAGTTAAGTTAATATTTCCACCATCACCAGAGGTAGTTGCAGCAGCAATAATTCCTTTATTATCTAGTTTTACAGTACCGGAATTAATATTAATATTCCCAGCAATTCCATCTCCCAGACTACTTGCAGATAAAGCTGCACCATTGAGAGATAAATCACGGGCTGTAACGTTAATATTGCCGCCTTCACCTTTACCTATGAATCCTGCATCTATTGCGACTATGCTAAAGATGCCAGTATCAAAGTTAAAACCATTGGGAGTTGTCCCCTGAAGAGAGAATTTTCCGCCAGCATTAACGGTGACATTACCTGCATTTCCTTGCCCAATTGTTGCAGCATTGATGTTAGAACCATTTGTGAAATAAATGTCGCCAGTAGCATTAATTAGCACATTTCCAGCATTGCCTTTACCAGCAGTAGTGGAATATAGAACAGCACCATCGGATAAAGAAAAATTACGCCCCTGAATTTCAATATCTCCACCTTTACCTACTGCATTTAGGTAAAGAATGGAGGACAAAGTGCTTTTTCCCAAAATAGAGACATCACCACCTGCTTGAATTGCAATTTTACCAGCATTTCCATCTGTGGCAATAAATGTTGCTATATTACTATCTTTGATTGTTGTGTTACCTAATGTAGTTATCAAGACATTACCCGCGTTGCCTTTACCATTAGAGAATGTAAACAAATCAGCGCCATCAGATAGCTCTAAACTACGGGCTACAATCTCAATATCACCACTGTTACCTACACCGGTTTCTGACACGCTGCTAACTATTCCGCTACTAAGTCTTTCACTGCGTCCAGAAACTGTCACAGCACCACCTGCTTGAATTTTGATATTCCCGGCATTACCTTCACCTGATGTACTAGCATTCAGGAAAGAACTATCTGTGAAAGAAACATTCTCTTTTGTATTGATTGAGATATCGCCAGCATTACCTTTACCATCAAGATTGCTGTTAAAAATGGCAGAGTCTCCGCTTACAGAAAATGACTTTGCGAAGATATTAATATTTCCGGCATTACCTGCACCTGTTTTGGAAATGCTGTTACTTATACTACTGTTATTGGCAAGAGAAACTTTGTCTGTTGCTTGTATTGAGATATTACCAGCGTTTCCTTTACCAAAAGTGCTAGCGAAAAAATAAGAGCCATTATCTAAAGAAAGCTTTCCTGTTTGGATATCAATATCCCCACCATTACCTACTAATTCTGAAGTTGCACTACTAAAATGTGCTTGATTATTTAAAGATAAAGTATCTAGAACTTTAATAGAGATCCTACCAGCATTTCCCTGCCCAAAGGTGTAACTATTAATCGCAGCATTATCTAATGAAAAGTCTCTAGCTTGAATGTTGATAGTGCCAGCATTACCTCTGGCTTTATCAAGAACAGTAGAACTAATTTGAGTGAAACCAATATTATTAGTATCGCTGAGGGAAATTTTTTCTGCTGCTTGAATAAAAATATTACCTCCATTACCCAGTCCAAAGGTATCAGAACTTATTTTACCTGTGTTGTTTAAGAATAATTCTCTGGTATTGATGCGGATATCTCCACCTTTACCTACACCATCTAAACTAACGTCACTACTAATACGGCTGGGTAATTCACTTTCTCCTAATTGTTCAATAAAAACCCTACCAAAACCGTCTATATTAATAGTTTCACGGGCATTAATGGTGATATTGCCTGCGTTACCTATTCCATTTGTACCTGTATCAATACTTGCACCATTTGTCAACGATAGCAAGCCAGTTGTGACTTCTATATTTCCACCATTACCAACACCTCCAGTTAATATATAACTTTTAATACCAGCAATCGAATAGCCAACTATCCCATCTAACTGAATTGTGTCGCGGGCATTAATAAAGATATTACCTGCATCACCTTTACCAGAAACGGCGGTAGATATTTGTGAACCACCCAATAATGAGAGAGTTCCAGTATTAACCCAGATATTTCCAGCTTTACCTACACCATCTGCCGATACTTCGCTGTCAATAAAACTATCACCATCCAAAGCAATATTATTAGCATCAATCGTAATATTTCCTCCATCGCCTTTACCAAAGGTACCACTGCTAATAAATGCTCCATTAGTTGATTGGAGAGAACTTGTTTTTATCTGAATATCTCCAGCTTTACCTGTACCTTCTGAGTTGACGATACTAGTAATACGGCTATAAATTCGACCTGGTTTACCGTCCCTTAAAGTAGTATCTACAAAACCATCTAAACTTATGCCATTACTCGTATTAATATTGATACTACCGGCATTTCCCTGTCCGAAAGATTTGGTGTTGAGTTGGGAACCTTGCGCTAGAGAAAGAGAACCTGTTTGAATGTTAATACTACCACCATTACCTACACTCCCTTCTTCCGCAGAACTATAAATATCGCTACTATCTGTAAGCGCAATGTTATCTTTAGCTAAGATGGAAACTTTACCAGAATTTCCTTGCCCAGAAGTACTGGCATCTAGAAATGAATCATTACTTAAATTCAGGGAACCTGTCTTTATATTAATGTCACCTGATGTACCAACAGCGTCTTTTCGCAATGTGTTGGAAATAAAGCTGGCATCAGTGAGATTTATGGTTCCTGTGGCGTTAATTTCAACATTGCCACCTTGACTATTTGGTGTTCCTAGACCTGTCTCTATACCTGCTCTAAGTTTACTTTCTCCTGCCAAATTCACATCACGAGCATGAATTTTAATATTACCGCCATTCGTACCTCTAACATTAACTTCTGCCGCATTATTTAGAGAAACATTTGCCCGTTCTACACCATCAGGCAATGCCAAACTGATATTATCCCCTGCAATATTTAATCCGACATTACCCGGTGCAGCCAAACCTGCTAACTCAATATTCCCTTCATAAGTGCGAATACTCCCACCATCAAGATTGATATTTCCACCGACAAGCAGCAAACTTTTACCATCTGCTACTCTTAAACCTGTGACATTTTCAGCAATAAGATTCTTACCAGCATCTGCTTGCGATTGATTGGTAATTCCTGCATTCGCTTGGATTTGATTAAACAACAACGCCGAAGGATTAATCGTCAATAATGGTGCTGTTTCAGGATTCGTCGCGCTAAAAACCCCCTGATTTCCAAACTGAATTCCGTTCGCAGTTGTGCCAATAAAGGAACCCTGCACATCTAAACTGGCATTTTTACCAAATAAAATGCCATTGGGATTGAGCAAGAATAAATTTGCATTACCTAATACTCCCAATGTACCGAAAATATTCGATGAGTTACCACCAGTAACGCGAGAAAAGATATTTGTTATTCCCTCTGGATTGGCGAAATAAACACCTTGACCCTCATCGATGTTAAAATCTTGAAAACTGTGAAATAGATTAGCACCACGAGCCGCACCGCCTTCGATACGGTCATTGTTTGTATTGATAGGAACGACTTGCGATCGCTCCTTTCCCAGGCTATTATCGGGAGTTAACTGAGCAACAGCAGGATTAATAGAAACTGCAATACCTACCACGCATCCCAGCCATCCTGTGACAGCAACCGGCCAAATTTTCACCATTTCTATTCTGCCTACTATTTTTATAGTGGTTCTTAGTTGTTTAATACAGACCTCACCCTAACCCTCTCCTCTTAGGGGCTAACGTGTACACACAAGTCGAATTTTTTCTTAAATCCCAAAGATTACCTACTTAATCGCAGTGATGGTTAGGCTGGGGTAAAACAAAAGCTAAAACTTTAGTAAATCAGGTTTCAAGTGAGGTTTTGAGAATTTATGCAATAAATATATTGAATTCGGATGGTCGTTCATTGAATTCGGGTGGTCGTTCATTGAATTCGGGTAGTTGTTTATTGAATTCGGGTAGTTGTTTATTGAATTCGGGTGGTTGTTTATTGAATTCGGGTGGTTGTTTATTGAATTCGGGTAGTTGTTTATTGAATTCGGGTGGTTGTTTATTGAATTCAAGCAGTGGTTAGGGTGGAGTAAAACCCAGATTCTTGAACAACTTCAGACTTGTGTGTACACCGTAGCCTTAGGAGAGGAGATCAGAAAAACTTTTATTGCTGGAAGGGGAGTAAGATTCAAAGCCTCTCTCCTTTTAGGAGAGAAGTTTGGAGTGAGGTCAGAGTGTGTTGCATCAAAATGAAAACTGCTATATTTTTTCGCTGCCAATTTTCTGGAGGTATTCAATTCGTCGCTGAATATTTTTTTTATCTACGTCATTACCGATAAGCATTTCAGACTGTGCTAGTTCTTTAACTAAAGTTGCCCAAGTTTGCCCCAGTTTACCATTACCAGTTGCTTTTAATGCTTCTTCTAGTGCTTCATACCACAGTTCATTTTCAGCATAATAATTTATGCTATCTGGAATACTAGTAAATCGATTTTTAGCAAGTGATTGAGGATTGATAACGGTAAATTCTGCACGTCTAATAATCGCGTCGTTTTTGCAGTCAATTGCAATTTGCCATAAATATGTTTTACCAACTGTGAGTTCGGGGTATTCGAGAGGAAGTTTTAGTTTGTTAATCCCGACTGTTGTGGGTATTTCTTTAACTTGTCCAATTTTTTTAACAGTGTTAGCTGAATCAAATTCATACAGTTGGAATCGCGCATTTTGGGAACTTGACATATACCAAGCTAACATTGGACGCGTGGAAGCGGTTTTACCGATAAATGTCTGAGGTGCAAGCTGTGTCAGTGGTATGCCGTTAGCTGAACATCCACGCGAACCACCCCCACGGGTATTGTCGCTAGCTGGTTTGCGATCGCGTGGGTTAAACTGAGCAAATGCTGGGACTGCGGTCATAAGAAAAACTACTCCTACAACCAAGCTTGTAAGTCTGCGCTTATTTTGCCAAAATCTGAAATGTTGATGACTCATGGTAAATGCTGTTGATTGTATGGCGATCTCAAACTTTTGCAGAATTCAGAATTCTGGCGAATAATGCCTTTATTCTTTCTTAAAATTCCTTCATAGGTGTCCAACTAAGTTCGCATATAGTTCCACGTGGAGAAAGGGATTCACGGCGAAACTCTCCTCCTAATTCTTTTGCAAGCATTTTAAAATTTTTTGTGCCTTTATTTTCTAGTTTTGATTTAATACCTGAACCGTTATCTTTCACAGATAAATTGTATTTATTTGCACTATAAACACCCGATGCTTGAACGCGCTTAACTCCTTGAGCGTGTTTACCAACATTACATAGAGCTTCTTCTAAAAACAGACATATTCCCCGTTTGTGTTCTATAGTTAAATATTTATCATCAATCGGTTCAAAATTGCGAATTTTTACTTTTAATGTTTGAAAATGTTCAAAATCTTTACGTTCTAATGTACTTGAATAAACTTCATATAATAAATCGTGCAAAGGTCGTTTCAATTCAAGTATTAATCCGCTACCTAAACGCAAACTCTCTTCTGTGGTTAATGCTTCGAGTTTGAGAAATTCACCAACTTCTCGAATTTCGCGATCGAGTTTTTCAAATTGTCCAACTAGTTGTTCGTAGGGGATATCTTGAGCACGCAGATGCTTTAATCCATAAGCAAGAGTTTGCAAAGGGCCATTATGAATTACGGTAAATGTGTGTTGAATTGTGTTTTGACGTTCGTTAATTTGCGATCGCAAGAATTTATCATGCTGGTAAAAGGCAAAAGCACTTAAGCCAAGCCCATTTACAGCTAAGATCAGCAAACCAGGTGCTACCGGAATCCATATACCCCACACCCACAACATCATATACCCACAGCTAAACAGAGCAAATCCGGCTACGCCAACACTAAGTATATTTCTCCAAACAGATTGGGTAAGTCGTCCGATAATTATCGGCAGAAAACCCCAAACAAAGATCCATGCATACTCTTCTATATCTCCCCAACTATGCAACATTGGGCGACTGTCGATTACACTACTAAGAATTTGACCGATCGCATGAGCGTGATATTCAATGCCATAAATTTGACCGTTTAATTCTAAGTCTGTCAATGCAGATGTATAAAAAATATCACCAGTACTCGTATTGCGGTTGCCAACTAATACAATGCGATCGCGCAATAATTCTGTATCTACTTTTCCAGTTAAAATGTCGCGTAGCGAGACAACATGGAAAGGCTTAGAAGTATTGCGGAAATTCATTAAAATTGACAATCCGCCATCATCAACATTAACGTATCCGCCAAAATTATGGGTGATTCGGGGTAATTCAATCCCTCGAAATCTCATTGTATTCGGGTCATTTTTTCCTGTTTCCAATTCAATTCCTTTCGCTTGGAAGTACTTAATAACTAACCGCATCGCTAAAGAATATTTATCTTGGTTGATATTGTTAGGATTATTAGGGTTTGTTGTAAATAACAAATAGCGTCGATTTTTGCTATCCTTATCGTTAGGTAAATCGACAAATCCAACTCGTTCAGGTGGGAAATTCTGGGGTGGAGGAGTTTGTTGGGGTGGTAATATTTTTTGAATCCCGATAATATTAGGATTCTGCTGCAACACCTGCGCAAGTTCTTTACCACCAGGTTCAACAGGAACATTTTTGAAGATATCCAGCCCAATAGCTAACGGTTTATAAGTTTCCAGCTTGGTGAGTAACTCTGCAATCTTCTCATCTGGAATGGGATATTGCTTAACCCATTCAATATCCTTTTCATCGATACCTACAATTACTACACGTTCATCAATTTTTTCGACTGGACGCAGAGATAACATCTGATCGAAAAGCATCCATTCCCAAGATTGCATTCCTCCAGTTATACGTATCAATATCACCATAAACAGTACCATGATTCCAGGAGGTGCAGCCTGTAACCACAATCCAAATTCTTGGCGAATGCGATTCCAGATTCTCCTGCTCATATCATGTCTAGATAATTAGTTATAATTCCCACAGTCATTGCACCCCCACACGTCAAAATAATTAGTAATTGATAATTCGTAATTCTTAGTTACAATCAGTGGGGGCTTGTACCCTTTTTAATTACGATCGCTTTTTACCGAATTAAATTTCCCCGAATTAATCGATTAAACCTTCATCACGGGAACGAATTTCAGTTTGAATTCGCATATTCTTACCACTTTGCTTGCAGTCTTCAGGATAAACTCCCAACACATCCTGAATCTTCGTCCAGTAAGTACGTACTGCTCTTTCTGATTTATACATTCGATCGGCGATCGCTCTATCTGTCAAACTCTCTTCAAAAGCCAACCGCAACACCTCCAACCATTCTGGTTTGAGTTCGATTCCCGTTTTGATGTCTTTGGTGTGAGTTGCACCATGAAGGGCCAAATTAGCCCGCATTAGCATTTCATCTTCGGGTAATCCTTTATCTGCGATCGCAAATCCAGCTTGATGATTATCAATCTCGTGTTTGATCCGAATTAACGCCTTCACATAACTGGTTTGTACCATAAAATTCTGATGGGGATATTCTTGGAGCAAAGTTTGCAACAGCTTAATTCCGGTATCAATTTCTGCTGTCTCCCCTTGGCGATCGGGAATTGATAAATCCATCACAATCAGGTCAAAGTGATGATATTGAAGTTGAAAAAGTGTCTCTTTTGCCGTCTGAGCTTTAATAATAGCAGCTTCGGGATACTGTCTACTTAAGACATCGAGCGTACCAGTTAAAATTAATTGGTGGTCATCTACAACAAGAATACCCAGCTTTTTTTCCACTGGTAAATATCCAAAAACTTGATGTTCTTTTAAATTTACTACTACCATATTTTCATCCAAATTCAAAGTTTCTTTAAGCTTTATGAAAATTTTCTTTGTCTCCGGCGTTTAACTTGAGAGTCATATCTTGTATCTTTTAGCCCTAACTCATTGAAGTATGCGCTTATTTTAATTGGAGATGAATTTTCAAGCTATGCAGAAAAGTGCAAATCTAGAGGTGCGATCTGATTTTGAATTCGGAATCATTAATAATTAGCCCTCACCCTAAATCCCTCTCCCAAACTTGGGAGAGGGACTTTGAAATACAATACAGTTCAGTTAAGCATTTTTTTCTTCTCTTTCTTCCTTCTCTCTGTGTCCTCTGCGCCTCTGTGGTTCGTTAAAAAAACGGCTTTGACAAAGAGTGCTAGCCTTAACTGAACCGTATTGCTTTGAAATATCTCGTTCCCATGCAGAGCATGGGAATGCCTGATTTAGAGGCTCTGCCTCCATTGAATGCATTCCCAGTCGGAGACTGGGAACGAGGAAATTTTGGGAGAAGGGGTTGGGGGATGAGGGCTAATTTTAGGATTTACGCCAGAGGTTTAATTTTTTCACCTCGGAACTGGTACTTGATTAATTACCGACGCAATTACTGCATCCATTTGTAAACCATCCAGCATCGCTTCTGGTTTCAAGATGAGACGATGACGTAGTAACGGTGATGCAACTGCTTTTACATCATCTGGCGTTACAAAATCCCTTTTTGCTAACCACGCTATGGCTTGAGATGTCTGCAACCAAGCACCGGTAGCACGGGGTGATGCACCCAAAGTTAAATCAGGATATTGACGCGATATTGTCACCAACGCCAACAAATAATCAACGATCGCTTCTGATACTTTAACTTCTTTGACTGCTTGTCGTGCTTGCAAAATGTCGGCTACTGTTGCAATTGGTTTTAAACGGCTAATATCCAAACGTCGTGCTGCAAAACCCGCCTGACGATTGAGTAACATTTGCTTTTCAGCAGCTTTATCGGGGTAATCTACCACCAGCTTAAATAAAAATCTGTCTAACTGTGCTTCTGGTAAAGGATAAGTTCCCTCAAATTCCAGGGGATTTTGTGTCGCAATTACCCAAAATAAATCTGGTAAAGGCAAACTTTCACCATCCAGTGTTACCTGCATCTCTTCCATTGCTTCTAGCAGCGCCGCTTGTGTTTTGGGCGGAGTACGGTTGATTTCGTCCGCTAGCAATACTTCAGTAAATATTGGCCCTTTTTTCAAAGTGAAATTGCGGCTATTCAAGTCAAAAATATTAGTACCAGTAATATCTGAAGGTAAAACATCTGGTGTTAATTGAATCCGGCGAAAATCCCCTTGAATTAACTGCGCTAACACTTTTACGAGTAGGGTTTTACCAGTTCCCGGTACTCCTTCTAAAATTACGTGCCCACCCGCTAGCAGTGCTACTAAAATTTGCTGTATTAAGCTAGATTGTCCGACAATTACTTGATTAAGACCTTGACCAAGACGAATTAAGATAGGATGTGTTTCGCTCATATTTTTTATTGATAAATAACCAACGCAGAGTACAATTTCAAAAAAATAATTACGAATTACGAATTACGAATTACGAATTTCCCTAATGCTTTGCCATTTCCCCAACCAGCTTAACAGGTCTCGTTCACTGATGGGTTGTTTGCGAGATTGTAGCTTTAAAACTGCATCTAGTTCGGCTGCACTTGCACCTGTTTTTTCCATCCAGAAATCGATCAAGGCTTGACGTTCTAATAGTACTTGCCCTAATCCCAAGACTTTTTGCAGTTCTAGTTGTTCTTGTTTACCCACCATTTCAACAACAAAGTCGGTGGTATCAGCTTTCTGCAACACCCCGGCTAAAGCTTGGATGTATGCCGAGCTATTATCTACAACTGGTGTATCTAAAGCTACTGGCTTGCCAAAGCGGCGATTCTGCGCCCAAACTAGCACTAATAGTAGGATACCTACCTGTATCAAGATTGGAAGTAAAGGAGTTTTGGCAAAAAAGCTAGATAAATCTCCTTCGCTTTCCTTCTTCCTGACATCGGCATCTTTATAGCCGTGGATGTATTCATCGACAAAGACTGTGTTACTTTTTTCAGTAACCAAACTAGCTAAATACTTGAAATTACTTAAATAATCTTGGTAGGCGTTGGCAGCTAAATAAGGAGTGGTAGAAAAAATCACCTTTCCTTTTTTGTAATTTTCTTTCCAGACAACAGCACCAAAGCGATCGCCTAAATTAACCTGCTGGGAGTTAGCTTTTTTATATCGTCTACGTGTATCAATTTTAATATTACCTTCAGGAGATTTTTGCATAGTGCTAAACTCCGCTTCTGTAACCCGCGCCTTTGCACCCAAAATTACCAAAGTATTCCCTTTTTCTACCCATTCCCGCTCTTGACTATCCAGTATGGTTTCTCTGGGATAGCCGCCTACCTGGAGGAAGGTAACTGGGCTGTTCTCTGGCTGAATATCACTAAAAGGCTTTTGCCAGCGCTTGATAGAAATTCCCTGTTGTTGCATAAAAGCATACCAAGCACCATAGCCATCAGAGTTACGGTTATAGGTAGAACCAGCGTTAATTTTAGTATTATTGGGAGCAGCGAACAAACTAAGTAAAACGATCGCAGCGAGTGCGATCGCTCCCATCCAAGCAAGGCGATTTGGACGTTTCATTTTCGACTTTCATAGCCTTTGAATATCACTGTTAATACTTACTTATTTTTTAGTTAAAGTCAAAATATACTTTCTTTAACTTTTTGCAGCGATCGCCTGTTTGATGAATGCTTCTAAATTTTGGGTAGCAATGGGATTGTCAAACAGAACCTTGCTTGAGAGTTTTAGGGCTTCACGAACTGAGTATCGCTAATCGACGATAGAACCTAAAGAATTGCTGTAATCATGTCTAGGCAAGAGTTACAACTGCAATTCTTGGAAATACTGGAAATCCTGCATCTGGCTGCATTATCGCTTATGTTTTAAAGGAGAAGATTGTTCGTGCTATTTGAGCGGTGTTGTATGGACGAGAATGAAAAACGAATCCTTGACTCATGGCAGATGAATGCTAAATTATGGACACAAGCAATTCGTAATCAACAAATTGAAAGCCGTGCGATCGCCACAGATGCCGCTATAGTTAAAGCGATAACCCAACTAAATCCAAGAACATTCTTAGATATTGGATGCGGTGAGGGATGGTTGTCTCGACAGCTTTTTTCTTTAGGAATTGATGGCTGGGGTGTCGATTTTTGCGCCGATCTCATTGAGACAGCAAAGGATAGTGGTGATTCTCGCTTTGTTGTCTGTTCATACTCGGATCTTGCATCACAAAGATTTAGCACTATTAACTATTTCTCTTGCTTGATTTGCAACTTTTCAATTCTAGGCGAATGCGCTCTTGATGAGATCGCTAAGGCAGGCCATAGCCTGTTAGAGGACAAAGGCAAAATAGTCATTCAAACACTTCATCCGATAATTGCTTGCGGTGACTCTCCATACTCCAATGGGTGGCGCGAAACTTCATGGCAACCAAATGCAGATCGACCATTCTACCCTACTCCTTGGTATTTCCGAACCCTGGAATCATGGATCGACGAATTCCATACTTTGAATTACCGATTGCTAAATTTATATGAGCCATCCGATCCCAAGACAAATAAACCGATTTCCATTATTTTTGTCTTTGAACGGGAGCAAAGTATTAATTAACCGGACTTGATATTAGTCACCCTTGAGAGAAAGCAATTTTTATTTCAATCTTAATGATGGATTTAACAGCCAATCTTTATACCAAGTTGCTAATTCCATGCTGAAGCAAAACTAAAGCTCCCCTTCTAACTGTTGGGCTACCAGTTTGGTAAATAACCCTGATTGGGCAATCAATTCCGAAAAAGTACCTACCTGTACGACATGACCCGCGTCAATAACATAGATGCGATCGGCATTACGAATTGTGCTGAGGCGATGGGCAATTACCACTCTAGTAGCATTTAACTTAGCTAAACTTTCAGTCACAATTGCCTGGGTGCGGTTATCCAAAGCACTGGTTGCCTCATCCATCAAGATAATTTTAGGCTTGGAAACAAGCGATCGCGCAATCAATAATCTTTGCCGTTGTCCACCGGAAAGATTACTACCACCCTCAGCAACGATCGTATGCATCCCCATTGGCATTTGCTTGATATCATCAGCAAAACCTGCCATCTGTGCTGCTGACCAAGCTTCTTCTAGGGAAACTAAAGCCCCAGCAGTGATGTTATCAAAAACCGATCCTGTGCCGATTTTTCCATTTTGCAGCACCACTCCTAACTGTCTTCGCACAGCCTGGAGTTCCATCTCTGCTAAATCTTTGCCATCATAATAGATGCTACCTGTCAATGGAGTTTCAAAACCCAATAACAACCGCAATATCGTTGATTTACCACTTCCAGAAGACCCAACGATCGCAATAAATTCCCCTGGTTCGGCATGGAGGCTGACATCATTGAGGATTAAGCTGCCATTCTCCGAGTAGCGAAAGCTGACATGATTTAGGGC
>NNBT01002891.1_pt1 | contig 14171 bp, 11 predicted proteins | sample 1173831 | NCBI WGS metagenome assembly NNBT01 (sample SAMN07173936, study PRJNA388173) | plant metagenome | isolation source: symbiotic tissue sample KVJ10 | place: Norway: Troms, Kvaloya island | reverse complement strand
TCTCTGGAGCGTCTCGATGAAATCGATCAGACGTTCTATCCGTTGCCGCACGGTTGAGCTAACAGCGTCGGCACCGCCAAATCCTTCGTCGGTATCCATCTGGAATGTTAGTCCCCATACAGGCATTTCGCGATCGACATGATTTCGGATATCCTCCCGGCCATCGATAACACGCCGCAACTTTTCCCTCGGAAACCTGCCGTTGTTACGTGCACTTAACATGGTCAGGTCCGGTCGCGCGACGCTAAGGCCGAAAGTCTTGGCCCCCGCCCCCCGCCCATCCTCGCCGTGACAGGAGGAGCAGGAGAAACGGAAATCGGCTTCCGCCGACGGCTCCGTGCCACCGGCGGGAGCGGCCCCGAAGACGTGGGATGCAAGCAACAGCGACAAAAGCGCAGCGCCCTTCCTATGAATACATATCGGCATTCTAAACTCCATCATGTCGATGGCATGCGGAATTGTCGGCTAAAGGTTACTACAAGTTCCAGCGCCAATCGCGAATCTCCGGCATGTCCTGACCATATCTGCGGATATAATCGTGATGCTCCTTAAGCTTTGCTGTCATGAGCTGCGCCAACGCCGCCAGGGCGCTCTCGGCACCTGGAATCCACCGCAGGACACTCAGGACGAGATGAAACCGATCCAGTCCGTTAAGTACGGTCATGTCAAAGGGCGTCGTGGTCGTCCCTTCCTCGTTGTAGCCCCTTACATGAATGTTGGAGTGATTGTGGCGCCGATAGGTCAATCTGTGGATTGTCATCGGATAGCCGTGATAGGCGAATACGACGGGCTTGCCGGTGGTGAAGACGGTGTCGAACTGTTCGTCGGACAATCCATGCGGATGGACATCCTTCGGTAGCAAGGTCATCAGATCGATCACATTGACGACGCGCACCCGCAATTCCGGGGCAAATTCACGGAGTATCTGGACGGCGGCGAGCGTTTCGAGCGTGGGGGCGTCACCCGCGCAAGCCATCACCACGTCGGGCTCATCGCCATGGTCGCTCGACGCCCAATCCCATACGCCTATACCGGCCCGAAAATGGGCGATCGCCTCGTCGATCGACAGCCATTGCCACGCGGGAGGCTTGCCCGCCACGATGATGTTGATCCTGTTCCAGGTATGCAGGACATGATCTGTGACGCACAGCAACGTATTGGCGTCCGGCGGCAGATAGACACGGACGATATCCGGCTTCTTGTTCAAGGCGACGTCGATGAAACCGGGATCCTGGTGGCTGAAACCGTTATGCTCCTGGTGCCAGACATGACTCGACAGCAAATAGTTAAGCGATGCGATCGGCTGCCGCCAGCCGATCGAACGGCAGGCATCAAGCCACTTTGCGTGCTGGTTGAACATCGAGTCGACGATGTGAATGAAGGCCTCGTAGCACGAAAACAGGCCATGGCGTCCAGTCAGTATGTAGCCTTCGAGCCACCCCTGGCAGGTGTGTTCAGAGAGAATTTCTAGGACCCTGCCCTCATGCCCGAGGCTTACATCCTCAGGGAGAATCCGCTCCATCCAGGCGCGGTCGGTTACCTCGAAGACGTCTTGAAGTCGGTTCGACGCTGTCTCGTCAGGCCCAACGATACGAAAATTCTTCTCGGCCGAGTTTGCTTCCAGCACGTCGCGCAGGAACCGGCCCATCACTCGTGTAGATTCAGCCTTTACCGAGCCGGGCCGCCCGGTCATCACGGCATGATCACGAAGAGCGGGGAGGATCAGCGGCTTGCGGAGTCCGCCATTGGCATGCGGGTTGGCGCTCATACGCCGGCGGCCGCGCGGGGCTGCGGCGGTAACCGCCTCCAAAGGCGAGCCTTTCGCGTCGAAGAGCTCCTCCGGCCGGTAACTTTGCAGCCATGCTTCGAGTTGCCGCACATGCTCGGGATTCTCCGCCAGGCCCGACAGTGGCACCTGATGCGAGCGCCAGAAGCCCTCGGTCATGAGCCCGTCCACTTGCTTGGGGCCAGTCCAGCCCTTCGGACTTCTCAGAACTATCATCGGCCATTTCGGACGCGACCGGAATTCGCTTTCTGGCTGGCGGGCCCGCACCTGTATAGTCCGGATGCGATCAAATGCCTGATCGAGAACAAATGCCATCCGTCTGTGCATCAGGTGCGGATCGCTACCTTCGACAAACAACGGCTCGTAGCCATAGCCTGAAAGGAGCGAATGCAGCTCGTCAGGCGGAATGCGCGCGAGTATGGTCGGATTGGCGATCTTGTAGCCGTTGAGATGAAGAATGGGCAGCACCGCTCCATCCCGCCTTGGGTTCAGAAATTTGTTGGAATGCCACGCGGCCGCCAGCGGGCCGGTTTCCGCTTCACCGTCGCCAATGACACATGCGACAACGAGCTCAGGATTATCGAAAGCAGCACCAAAGGCATGCGATAGTGCGTAGCCGAGTTCGCCGCCTTCGTGAATCGAGCCTGGAACGTCAGGCGCCGCATGGCTCGGTATGCCGCCGGGAAAGGAGAATTGACGGAATAGCCGTCGCATTCCCCTCTCGTCGCGCGGGACTTCGAGATTGAGCTCGCTGTAAGTTCCTTCGAGATAGCTATTGGCGACCATTGCCGGGCCGCCATGCCCGGGTCCGCACACATAGATCATATCGATGTCCCTGTGCCGGATGATCCGATTGAGATGCGCATAGATGAAATTGAGGCCGGGAGAGGTGCCCCAATGTCCCAGCAGCCTCGGTTTAATATGCTCGAGGCCGAGCGGGTCGCGCAGCAGCGGATTGTCGAGCAGATAGATCTGGCCGACCGTGAGATAATTGGCGGCGCGCCAGTATGCGTCGATGGCGCGCGCTTCACTCTCGGGCAAATAGTCCTGCGAAGTCGAGATCGTTGATTCCATTTATCCAAGACCTTCCTCTAAGGCCGCTCCTCCGGTGGACCGCGCCATTTGTCACTGCCGATCCATTGCCATCAGATGGCCTGCGGACTTCTAAGATGGGCACACTCCCATTCGACGATCTGTCGCGTGTCCATTACTCGGGAACGGTGCACACAATCTTCCCCTTCCGAACGAGAAGCAAGGTCGGTATCCAGCGGATGTCCAGCCTCGTGGATGCCCGGTTGTCACTCGTTCGCTCTAAGAGCAGCCATGAGGCTCTCCTCGCACATTATTGTCCATCCTATCCGACGCTTGCGCCGCCGTGCCTTGACTTCGATCAACCAAAGGAGCGTCGGACCTTGAAAGTCGCCGGTCCTGCGGGCTGTCGTGTGACTATCTCTCCTTGCAGGAATTACTTCAAGAACCGCCGGAAGCGCCACAGAGCGATGGAGAAGAACGCAGCACCGATCGCTAATAGAGCGAGGAATTGCGGCCATACGACATCGAGGCCGGCGCCGCGGAACAGGATCGACTGCGCCAGAGTCACGAAATGCGTATTGGGCGCGGCCAACATAATATCCTGTACGATCTGCGGCATGCTCTCGCGTGGCGTGACTGCTCCCGACAGGAGCTGAAGTGGAAGCAAAACCAGCATCAACAGGAGCCCGAACTGGGGCATCGATCCGGCAATCGTCGCCAGGAACAGACCTAGGCAGGTCGTGGCAAAGATATGGAGCGTGGCACCGAGCATGAAAAGCGCCAAAGAACCTTGGATCGGAACAGCCAGGACGCCCTTCACGATGAACACCAGAGAAATGCCCGAGGCAACAAAAACGACAAGGCCCATCGACCAGATCTTGCTGATCATGATCTGGGCCGGCGTGACAGGCATGACGAGAAGATGCTCGGTCGTACCGTGCTCGCGCTCGCGGATGAGCGCTGCTCCGGTCAGGACGAGTGCCAGCATGGTGATGGAAGAGATAATCTCCGTCGTACTGCCGAACCAGCCTCTGTTGAGTTCCTGGTTGAATCTCGTTCGCAGGGCGAGGTCAACCGGAAGAGGGGCACTTCCCCGATAGCGGCTCAGAAACTCGCCGACCTCGCTCGCTACAATGCTGCGGACATAACCGCCGCCGGTGAACGCCTGGGTCATGCGGGTGGCATCGATATTGAGCTGGAGGGCCGGGGAGCGCCCGGCCAGAAGATCGCGCTGGAAATTCGGCGGGATATCCAGGGCAAAGGTGTCGAGGCCGGCATCCATTCTCATGTCCATGTCGCGCTGGGAAATGAGCTTCGGCGTCGTGAAGTAAGGCGGATAGAAGGCCAGAATGATCCGGGAAGACAGCGGCGACTGATCTTCATCGACAACGGCGATCGCGGCGCGATTGAGCGTTTCCGGCATGGCACGCGAAGCGGTATAGATCGAGAGCGTGAAAGCATAGACAATGAGAACAACGAGTATCGGATCCCGAGCCAGGCCACGCAGCTCTTTGACTCCCAGATAAAAGATGTTCCTGCCGACCGCCATGTCTAGCCAGCCTGCTTCTTGAGGAGCGCTGCACTCAGGCCGAGCAGAATTGGAATGGCGATGAGGAGAGGCATGAATGCTCCCGCCAGGTCGGTGAAATCGAGGGCCTTGGAAAAGGCGCCACGCGATATAGTCATGAAATAGGTGGTCGGATAGAGGCGTCCGATGATTGCTCCCGCTCCTTGCAATGATGAGACCGGATCGATCATTCCCGAGTATTGCACGGCCGGTATCAGGGTGATGAGAGCGGTGGCGAAGATGGCGGCGATCTGACTCCTCATGAAGCTCGATATGAGAAGACCCAGGCCTGTCGCCACAATGACATAGAGGAGCGCTGCGGCGCTGAGCATGGGAAAGCTGCCGGTCAGCGGCACGCGGAAGAAGAAGATTGCAAAGGCCGCGAGGGTGACGAAGTTCATCAGCGCCAGGCCGATATAAGGCAGTTGTTTTCCGATCAGGAATTCGAGACGGGTAACCGGCGTCACATAGAAATTAATGATCGATCCGAGTTCCTTCTCCCGTACTACGCTTAGCGCCGCAAGCATGGCCGGGATGATCAGCAGAAGGAGTGGGATGACGGCCGGCACGATGGCCACGAGGCTTTTTATGTCGGGATTGTACCGATAGCGCAGCTCCACCTGGAAGGCATCGGCCGCCACGGTGTCGCCGCGAAGCTCGCGCGCCTTCTGCCTGAGCCAGCCTTCATGCATCCCTCGCACATAGCCAAGAACCCTCTCGGCCCGCATCGGCATGGCACCGTCGATCCACGCACCGAGCTCCACCTGCCGGCCGCGCGCCACGTCCCGCCCAAATCCGGGTGGAATTTCGAGGGCAAGGCTGATTTCCCCCCGGCGCATCCGCCGGTCCAGATCGATATAGTCGACGAGTGGCGCCTTCTCCGTGAAGTAACGCGAACCGGCAATCTGCAGCCGATAGTCGCGGCTGATCGTTGTGTCATCGTGATCGAGCACCGCGAAGGACAAATTCTCCACATCCATGTTGATACCATAGCCGATCACGAACATCAGGATGACGCTTCCAAGGATCGCGAGCGTGGCCCGGATGGGGTCGCGACGGAGTTCGAGCGCCTCGCGCCGCGAATAGGCGAACATGCGGGAGAAATCGAACGGCAGTCTGTCTCCTTCCCGCGAGGCGCGGCCCGCTAGCGGCGCAGCTTGGACGGCAGGTGCCCGATCCGGTGGCGTAGCGTCCGGTTCCACCTCTCCAATCGCCTCTTCAAGATAGCTGATAAAGGCTTCCTCCAGCGTGCCGGCGGAGCGCGCCGCGATGATGGCCGCGGGCGAATCGCTGGCCAGCACTCTCCCGGCATGCATCAGGGACACGCGGTCGCAAAGCTCCGCCTCGGACATGAAATGGGTCGAGACGAATATCGTCACGCCATCCTTTCGCGAGAGGTCGGACAGGATCTCCCAGAATGCATCGCGCGCAACGGGATCGACCCCGGAAGTCGGCTCGTCGAGGATCAGGACCTCGGGCGCATGGATCATCGCCACGGCGAGCGAAAGACGCTGGCGAACGCCAAGTGGCAGGACCTCGGGCAGAGTGTCCATTACGCCTTCCAATCCGAACCGTCTTGCCATATCCGTGATCCGGCGAGGGATGGTGTCGGACGGCAGGGCATAAAGGCGCGCATGCAGCTCGAGATTCTGGCGTACCGTCAGCTCGGTATAGAGCGAGAAGGCCTGTGACATATAGCCGACCCGGCGCCGCAACTCGATATCCCGGGGATCGACGGGTCGCCCGAAAAGCTCTGCCTTGCCTGTGCTGGCCGGCAGAAGGCCGGTCAGCATCTTCATCGTCGTCGTCTTGCCGCAGCCGTTCGATCCAAGAAAGCCGAAAATCTCCCCACGGCGGATGCGGAAGCTGACATCGTCGACGGCGGTGAATTCTCCAAAGCGCATGGTCAGATTCTTAGCCTCGATGGCAACCTCGCCATCTTGTCCCCGTGGTGGAATGACCACCTTCCGGTGCCCTCGCCGTCTTTCCTCCGGAAGCAGAGCGATAAAAGCCTCATCGAGACCCTGGGCGCCTACACGCTTCTTCAGGGCCTCCGGCGTGCCCGCGGTGAGGATGCGACCGGCATCGAGGGCGACGATCAGATCGAAATGCTCCGCCTCCGCCATGTAGGCGGTCGAAACGATGATACTCAGGTCCGGACGGTCGCGACGTATGTCTTCGATCAAGTGCCAGAATTGCCGCCGGGACAAAGGATCCACGCCTGTCGTCGGCTCGTCCAGGATCAGGAGATCCGGATCATGGATAAGGGCGCAGCAGAGTCCGGTCTTCTGTTTCATGCCCCCGGAAAGCTTGCCGACGGGACGATTTGCGAAGGCGCTCATGCCGGTACGCTCCAGCAGGCTCGCTATACGCCTGCTGCGCTCGCCCTGGGCATGGCCGAAAAGGCGGCCGAAGAAATCTATATTCTCGAAGACGGAGAGGCTTGGATAGAGATTCTTTCCGAGCCCCTGCGGCATGAAGGCGATGCGCGGGCAGATTGACCGGCGATGATGAACATCGGCGATATTTCCGCCGAGAACAACAATGTACCCCTCCTGCACGGTGCGCGCGCCGGCGATCATCGAAAGAAGACTGGACTTGCCGACACCATCCGGGCCGATCAGCCCGACCAACCGACCGGCAGGCAGCTCCAGATCGATATCCGCGAGAGCCCGTGTCTTTCCGTAGGAGAGCCCTACACCCGCCAGCCGCGCAACACTTGCGGCAGGCCAGGACGAGACGATAGGGCTGTTCATCCCGCTCATTGGAGAAGATTTTCTCTCAGCATGGCCGGCCATTCGACCTGTGAATCGAGGCGCACATAGGCCATTCCGGGTAGACCCGTCTTCACCTGCTTGATGTATTTCCGCAGGAGAGTTTGTGGAATTCCCGCCTTCACGCGGAACATCAGCTTCTGCCGTTCCTCTTCGGTTTCGACCGTCTTGGGCGTGAACTGAGCCACATCCGCCACAAAGGTCACCTCAGCGGGGATCACATATTGAGGCGCAGCATCGAGTACCAGGCGGACATCGGCGCCGATCGCGATGCGGCCCGCCTGAGCGGTCGGCAGGAAAAACGTCATATAGACGTCGCCCAGATCGACGAGATTGAGCACGCGGCCCCCAGCGGAAAGCACCTCCCCGGGCTGGGCGACACGATACTGAATTCTTCCATCACGGGGCGACTTGAGCGTGCTGTCATTGATATCCGCGGTAATGCTCTGAATTGCGGCATGGGCCGCTTCGACGGCCGCCTCGGCGTCCACCAGTTGCGCCTTGGCGGCGCCAATCGCGGCATCGGCTGCGGCAAGCTGCGCCTGCGCTGCCGCGACTGCTGAGCGGGTGCCTTCCGCACTCGCGCGATCGTCGTCGAGGACCTGCTGCGACACGGTGTTGGTCCTAATCAGCTGCTCGGAACGGGACAGCTTCCTGGCGGCGACGTCGAGTTGGGCCTGTCGCTGCGCGACCACAGCTTCCGAAGCTGCCTTTTCCGCCTGCCGCTGGACGATCACACTCCGGGCCGTGTCCACCCCAATGGTAGTACGCCGCCACTGCGCCATCGCTTGCCGCCGCTGAGCCTCAAGCTGCTCTGTGTCCATGAGGGCGAGAACCTGGCCTGTCTGGACGAAATCTCCTTCGGCGACGAATATCTGCTTGATGCGACCCGGAGACTTCGTCGAGATGTCGATCTCCACCGCCTCGATACGGCCGTTGCCGCTGGCTATGCCCGCCGGCAGCTCATTGCCGACCAAATGCTGCCAGTAGAGATAGCCTGCCCCGACGAGGGCGATAGGCAGGACGGCAGCGAGCCAGCGGCGTCGACTGATCATGTCAGCGCGCCCGCGCGAATCTCGCCGCGAACCCATGGATATTCTCGGTTGTCGACCAAGGTGCTGCGACAGGCCACGGGTTCATCTCCATAGAGGCATTGATCTGTAACGTGGCTAAACCATTCCGGCACGAGCGGTCTTGACTTGAATCAATCGCGCGGTTCCGTGCGGATGACGCCGAATTGGCCGCCGAACTGGCCTGCGGTGAATTGATCGGGATCAAGGCGCGAGACTGCCCACCGCCGGATAATCATCTAATCGACCGAAAATCGACAGGAGACGTCAGTGAAAGCAAACAGATCGACGACGGTCGCCGTTGTTGCTGCCACGGTATTCGCCTGCTCAGGCGTACTCGCTCACGCCGGATCGAGGACAGCTCGTGATGACTTCCGTGCCCTGTGCGCCGACTGTCACAATGCCGACGCAAAGGGAAACGGGCCGCTTGCGAAGAATCTCACCAAGATTCCACCCGACCTTACGCGCATCAAGCAGAGGGCTCACGGGACATTCGACCGGAAGGCCGTATATGACTGGATTCTCGGCCTCAAAATGACGCAATCGCATGGAACGCGGGAAATGCCGGTCTGGGGCGATTGGCTGATGGATGAAGCAATGGATGACGGCACTTCTATCGCTGAAGCAAAAGCCGCCGAAAGACGAGTCGAGCATCAGGTGATGGGGATCGTCAGATATATTGAATCCTTGCAAGTCGAACCCTAACGAGGCTAGTCACACTCATCGAAGAGTCGACTGGTCAGCTACCAGAATGCCTGTCTGGCCGAGCAATTTTCATCAGCAGATAGCAGCCGGCGCCAAGTTCGAAGTCGGACTCCCGAAGCAACTCGCCTTCGGCGTTCTCCTCGACTCTGCGCAGAGGACGGCCAATGACCTTTGCCTCGGCGAAATCGTAGTTCAACGGGTCCTCCATCAGCCGACTCTCGGTTGCGAGGGTAGCTATGGCCTGCCGCGGCCATGCGGTGACGTCAAAAGCGATAACGTCCTGGTTGATGAGGCCTGAATTGGCGCGCCGGCACATATCGCCGCGCAGAACTTCAGCTGTCCGGCATTGCGGCAAATCGCGCGGAACGGCTTCGCTCCCCGTCGAATAACACATCATGCCGGCAGCAAATTGTCCTCGTTGGGCGAAGATCGCCAACAGAGCTCCGTCACCATCGCGAGCTTGCGCCTTAGGCGGCCCTGCCAAGCCCAGGACGCAAACCAGTCCCGCGGCTATCCTTGCCCAATCATGCGCCTCAAGAAATCTGCCCATTTTTCCAGTTTATCCCGTCGACGCGAAACCGCCTTGATCGACGTCAAGCCAACAATTGCCTGCAAGCAGAGCGGCTAGGCCGCCTTTGACCTCGGTCAAAGACTTCCCAGGCTGACTGCATAACCTGGCACTTCGAATTCTCGACGGAGTGATGAATGTCCTACAGAACCATTCTGGTCAGCCTCAACGACCTCGACCGCAATGCTGCCCTCCTGGAAAGCGCGGCCGGATTGGCGCGCGATCATGGCGCCCATCTCCAGGGCCTCTATGTCGTTCCAGCCATCGAAATCTATGCTGGCGTCGGTTTTGAGCCTGTCGTCTTCGAAGACCGGCACAATGCATTCCGGAAGGCCGAATGGAGCCTTCGCAAGAGCTTCGAATCCACGCTGGAGAACTTCGGCATTCGCGGCGATTTCGAAGCCGTCGAGTCGGCAAGTCCCGATATTTGCGCGCATGTCATAGATCGCGTTCGCCGGTGCGACATCGCCGTCATCAACCAACCCACCGACAATCATGACCTGTTCGCCGTCGACCGCAACTTTGCCGAACGGGTGATCTTGTCCGCTGGCCGGCCGACGATTGTCGTGCCGAGAACTGGTGACACAAAGCTGGTTCCGGATCTGGCCATTGTCGGCTGGAGTGGAACGCGCGAGGCTGCACGCGCGGCATTCGACAGCGTACCGATCCTGAAGAAGGCCAGGAGCGTACGGGTCGTATCGATCGATCCGGACAAGACACATCCTTATGTGCGAGGCGCCCCGGAGAGCGAGCTTGCCACCGGATTGTCGCGTCATGGGATCAATACCACGTTCGAGCCCATCGTCTCTGGGGGCGAAGAAGCCGGGAGTATTCTGCTGAAGATGGCCACGGATAGCCACGCAGGCTTGCTGGTGATGGGAGCCTACGGGCATTCGCGCCTGAGCGAACTCATTCTCGGCGGCGCCACGAGGTCCGTGCTGGCCGGCATGAAATGCCCGGTCATCTTCTCGCACTGAGGATTGGTTGCGCGGCAGGCTGCCTACCGGTCGAGACTATCGATGAAGGTCGACAGCGCGGCCGCCTGGGTGGCTGTCATCGTGAATTCCGGCATCGCGGGATGGCCGACGACGATCCCTTCCACGAAAGCCTCCTCAAGGTCGGAGGCTCGATACATGCGGGCAATGATGCGGAAGGGCGGCGCCGGCGGAAATGGACTGTCACCGGCAGCAGCAATATTGTGGCATCTCGCACAATTGGCCTCGGCGATGACACGGCCGCGCTCTTCGGTTTCTCCGGCCGATACCGCCCCCGCCAAAGACATCGTCAGCGGCACCAGGAAAGGCGCCAGCCTCAAGACCGAACGGGGCATGGAACAGCTCACCGTGTGGCTCAGCGCGCTATCGTCACGGTGCAGTGCGCGCGCCGGGCAATGTCGGCGGCCACCGATCCGAGCACGAGGCGCGATACCCCGCCCTTGTCACCAGTACCGACGACGATATGGTCGACCTTTTTCTCGTCGGCGTACTGAACAATGCCTGAATCCGCCTCGCGGCTGGCGATGACAACCTCCTTGACGGTGGCGACGCCGGCACGGCGAGCCTCTTCAGCACCCAGATGCACGATGCTCTGGGCTTCCGCATCTTCATGAGAGTAGAGGAGTGGTCCGCGAATGCCGCCAAGCGCGACATTCACAAGAGCGACAATCAATTCGGCTCCGGCGCGCCTTGCCAGATCTGTCGCATAAGATATCGCTATCCGGGAATGTTCAGCACCGTCAGTGGCCACAAGTATCCGCTTGTCCATGATTACCTCCTCTACGGGATGATGATGGATCATATCCGCTGATATCGATCAGGGCTTTGATTTGGGTCAATGAGGTATCAGGCTGCCGGCCAATTTTGATTGGGCATCTGATCGACCGCAGGCCGACTGTCGTTCGAAAAATGGCGCGATTTCACTTCGATCCGCTTTGACCGACATCAATGCGAATGAATTCACTTGCACGCCACTATTACTCTCTAGCGCGGTTCCCGAACATTGGTAGTGCGCCAGATATTTGGCGGAAGAAAGATACGAGGGAACCTCAGAGCGATCGCGCTGAGGTCGGCAATTGAATGACGATACAAGTGTCAATGGCGAATCTGAATATGGCAACATTAGAAGCCACTTCCCATGGAAAGGCCAATACAAATACCAATCGCTCCCATGAACTGACTACAGCTATTCTGCTGATCTCCCTGGTTTGTCTTGGTGCTGGCCTTTGGCTCCCCGGTACTGGCGACATCCCAGTATCCAGCCTTATTTGGACCATTGGCACCCTTCCCGTACTTTTCACGTTGGCCATTCAGATTATCCAAAGCCTCAGACGGGGCGATGTCGGCCTTGACATCACCGCCGCTCTATCAATGTCTGCAGCTCTATTGCTAGGCGAGAGTCTCGCGGCGAATGTGGTCGCGATTATGTATGCCGGCGGCCAATTCCTCGAAAGCTTCGCCGACCGACGCGCTGGGCGTGAGATGTCTGCGTTACTTGAACGCGTACCGCATAACGCAATGCGTTATTCAAGTAAGGGTCTCGAAGAAGTCGGCGTAGAAACCCTCATCCCTGGAGATCGCATCGTGGTGCGCAGTGGCGAAGTCGTGCCTGTCGACGGCACTCTTCAGAGTGATGCTTTGTTGGATTATGCGAGTCTTACCGGTGAGGCCTTGCCGGTGAAAGCTCAGAATGGCCTGCAGGTACTGAGCGGCGCCGGGAATGTCGGTCGGCCCTTTACGATGATTGCGTCACACACGGCACAGGAAAGTACTTATGCCGGCGTAGTACGTCTTGTCGAGCGAGCCAAACTCTCGAAGGCTCCGATTACCCGTATGTCCGATCGCTACGCTCTGGCTTTTCTCCTTGCTACAGTCGCCTTAGCTGGCGCTTCCTGGGCTTTGGCTAATGATCCGGTTCGCGGCTTGAGTGTCCTCGTCGTCGCCACACCTTGCCCGTTGATCCTCGCCGTTCCCGTCGCGATTGTCGCGGGTCTCTCGCGAGCTGCAAGAATTGGTGTGCTGGTGAAGGGCGGAGCAATTCTGGAACTGATGGCGGATATTCGTACTATCGTCTTTGACAAGACCGGGACGCTGACTGGCGGCACCCCCAGACTTGTCGTCACCAAGGCAACAGGTCCACTTCCGGAGGATGAAGCTCTACGACTGGCAGCCTCACTCGATCAAGGCTCAACCCATCCCATCGCAAAGGCGCTGGTGGCCGAGGCAAAATCCCGACGATTGGCTCTCACCCCTCCAAACGATGTCATCGAAACGCCTGGGGAGGGCCTGATGGGTAAAGTCGAAGGCAGGACGGTAACTGTAGGCGGACTCGACTATGTCAGGAAACACGCCCGCAGCGATAAGCTGATGACGACGACGGGAGCCGAGATGGTGCTCTCCGCCCTGGCTATCGACGGAGAGGTGGTTGCTGTCTTCGGCCTTGCCGACATGCCGCGAGACGGCATTTCATCGCTGCTCGACTCGCTCCGCCGGATGGATATCCAGCGCATCATTCTAGCCAGTGGCGACCGTCAGGCAGTAGTGGACGCAATAGCCCGGGATCTCGCGATTGACGTGGTCATGGGTGATCTCGATCCTGACGCCAAGGTCGCCATCGTCCGGGCAGAAGCAAAACATGGCGCTGTGATGATGGTAGGAGATGGCATAAATGACGCTCCGGCTTTGGCGGCAGCGAATGTGGGTGTTGCCATGGGCGCAAAGGGCGCTGCCGCCTCTTCTGAAACCGCGGACGTCATCATTCTCAGAGACAGTCTTGACGCGATCGTACCAGCACTCCTGATTGCGCGGCGTAGCCGTAGGATAGCGCTTCAGAGCATTGCAATCGGACTGACACTCTCCGGCAGTGGCATGGTGGCCGCCGCCTTTGGCTATCTCTCTCCCGTGAATGGCGCACTAGCCCAGGAAGCTATCGACATTCTGGTTATCCTGAACGCGCTTCGAGTACTGTTTTGATCCAGGAGTTTCGCGACCGGCGTCCAACGCATATACGGACGAGCCTCAGTGCGGCGGCGGACCACTGTGAGGGCGGGCCACTTCCAGGAAGACCCTTTGACCTGAGCTGGTGCCCAAGACTTTCCACGGTCACGGGCCCTTACCGGGGGTTGCCCGCCGTCCATTTTGATGTTTCCCGCATCTGCTGCTGTCGAACAAGCAGCTTGAAGTTGAAATAGTGCAGCCCGCCAGAAAATCACGGTTTTGGGCGCCGCCGAGTAAATCCGTGCCGTCATCTTGACCGATATTGGCGGTCACGCTGCCGCCGTTGCCCTCGGCCTCGAGGCGGCGACTGGCGCCGTTCAGGATGCTGAAGAATGGTTCAAAGCCGATGCTTGAACGCGAAAAGTTGGTTAGCTCGTAGTTGCGCATAGCCATATCCTCCATTGAGCAACATAGATACGAGCAGTGCGCCGGACTTCCGCCAGCGCCCGTATCGGATCTTGACCCCAAATGACCCGACGAAAATTGATCTAGTTCGGCTGGTTGGAGCTTCAAGCCCTCTAAGAGAATTTTTTAAGCCAGCCTCCGGCGCTCCCTAAGTGACGCTCTGCCAGCACCGGTTGCCGGCAGGTTTTCCTTTTGGATGGCGAACTGCTGATTGATCGTTCAATCACGCTATAATCGTTGTACCGCTCGCAAAACATTGTTAGCCAATGACC
>NNBT01003561.1_pt1 | contig 14221 bp, 15 predicted proteins | sample 1173831 | NCBI WGS metagenome assembly NNBT01 (sample SAMN07173936, study PRJNA388173) | plant metagenome | isolation source: symbiotic tissue sample KVJ10 | place: Norway: Troms, Kvaloya island | reverse complement strand
GGCGGGAAGCGCTCTAGGTCCGATGCTTTAGACCGCTTTGGTCGGGCGGAACACGGCGTGGAGGCCATTGCGCGGCACCGAGAAGCCGGCCTGGCGCACCAGCTCGAAGCCGCTATCCTTGATGCGGGAAACCAGCGTTTCGGTCGAATCCCACCAATAGCTCTCATACTCACCCGCGTCGTGCTGGTGCTCGTCGGCGCTGCCCTGGGCGATTTCGGCGATGAATATGCCGTCCGGCTTGAGCACCCGGCGCACCTCCTTCATCACGCGCTCGAACTCGTAGACGTGATCGAGCGAGTTGGTGAAGACGCAATCGATGGACGCGTCGGCGAATTGAATATTGTGGAAGTCGCCCGTCACGACGAAACGGTTCTCGGGCCCCGGATTGAGGTCGATGCCGATGGCGAAGGAACCGCGGTCGACGAAAGCCTCACATTCGCCGCCGAAGCGGGCGGCGAGGCAGAGCGCGTTCGATCCACGCTTTACCTCGGGACAGGCTTCGAGGCGCTCGCGCAGCGCATTGCGCAAGCGATCACGCTTGCGCTGCGGGTTGCCGACGGTCGCGAGCTTGGCCTTCTGGTGCTCGACATAATCGTCGTAGGATTTGTAGACGCGGCGCGACACGCCTTCCTGCTTCTCCCAGGAGCCCGGATCGAAAATCTTCTTCAGAAACTTCATGGGTAACTCCGCCGCGATTTGGTCGCCGATGCCATGCCCCGGCGTCGGACAATACGAACTTTATGGTCTGCCGACATTCCTTGATTGACATCCGGGAGCTGTTGAGAGAAGTGCGGAGCCTATAGTTTGACTCCGCCGAAGTGGCAACCTAAAGATTGATGTGGACAAATCATGAACGAAGCCGACGTCCAGCTGAAGCCTCTGAGCGAATTGGGGCTCGGCGTCGACGGTGACGCCGTCTATGCGGCGTTGCTTCCGTTCGTGACCGAGAAGCCGGAAGCGGGGCGGTTCGACGCCGAAATGCGGCTCCGGCGTCAGCGTCTGAGGAAGCGGCTGGTCAAGCGCATCGGCAACGGCTGGTTCGGCCGGAGCCGATCCACCGACCGGGTGCTCAAGGAATATGAGACCGCCTGGCAGGCCGGGCATAATCGCTACGACATCACGCGCGGGCCGCAGAGTTTTACGCCGTGGCGGTGGAAGGACAAGAATCTGCTGGTCGATGCGGCGGGCTCGGCGCGCATGCGCGCCATCATGTTCGGCGCGGTGATCTCGGCGCTCAAGCCCAAGCGTGTCCTCGAGGTCGGCTGCGGCGAAGGTATCAACATGTTCCTGCTCTCGGGCGCCTTTCCCGAGGTGTCCTTCACCGGGCTGGAATTGACCAGCACCGGCCATAATGAGGCTTTGAAGCTGCAGGCCGGCGCGGCGCTGCCGGAGCACCTCCTGTCCTACGCACCGCTGCCGCAAAAGGACGCCCAAGCGTTCAAGCGCATTTCTTTCGTCCAGGGCAATGCCTGCGCCATGCCGTTTGAAGCCGGTTCTTTCGATCTGGTGATGACGGTTCTGTCGGTCGAGCAGATGGAGCAGGTGCGCAAGCAAGCCCTGACTGAAATCGCCCGGGTGACCGGCGGCCATCTCATGTCCCTGGAGCCGTTCCGGGACGTCAATGCCGACCTGTTGCGGCGCCTCAATGTCGCGAGCCGGGACTATTTCCGCGGCTCGATCGCCGAAATGCGCGACTATGGCCTGGACCCCATCTGGGCGACTGATGATTTTCCGCAAGAAGTCTTCCTCGGCTCGGCGCTCGTGCTCAGCCGCAAGATCGCGAAATCCTGAACATCTGAAGGGGCGCCTTCTCCGGGGCAGGGTAGGCATCAGCCTGCATGGGAAGCCGCGTCCGGCGCCGGCCGAATTCGCGAAACTGCAAGTCGCCCCACTTGTCGATTTCCATGCAAAAAAGCATGTAACAGTATTGCTACACACAAAATGTAATATTGTTTCCGGTTGTTGAAACAATATTTCTGGATTGTTTCGGGCGCTGTCGCGGTTGTGCGTCAGACCGTCGCCAGCGCGAAACATGACCAAAGAAACGTGAGTTCGTGACAAATTTTTAACACGAAGCATTGACAGGAGAAGCGGCTGTGCCCAATTGACAACGGGTACAGTTCCCAGTTCGAGGGGGATCCGCTTCCCGGATCGCGGATGCTCCTTGGTGGCTGATGTCAAACAACTTGTGCTAGCGGGCTCGGGAACGGTGCCGAGCCGCGATAATCGCCAGAGCTGCGTGAAGCCTGGGACCTGAGGGGCGGACTAAGCATGAAAGCGGTCATTCTGGCCGGCGGGCTCGGAACTCGCATATCCGAGGAAACTCATCTTAGGCCGAAGCCGATGGTCGAGATCGGGCATAAGCCGATCCTCTGGCATATCATGAAGAGCTATTCGGCCCATGGGGTCACGGACTTCATCATATGCTGCGGCTACAAGAGCTACGTCATCAAGGAGTATTTCGCCAACTACGCCTTGCACATGTCGGATATCACCTTCGACCTGCGGACAAACAACATGTCCATTCATCAACGCAAGGTCGAGCCGTGGAGGGTCACGCTGGTCGAGACCGGCGAAGAGACCATGACGGGAGGCCGCCTTAAACGGGTGGCGGACTATGTGCGCAACGAAGAGTGCTTCTGCTTCACCTATGGCGACGGCGTGGCGAATGTGGATATCGCAGCGTCGATTGCGTTCCACAGAGAGCACGGACGGCTCGCGACAGTGACCGCGGTGCGGCCTCCGGGCCGCTACGGCTCACTGGCGATCAACAAAGCGGAAGTCATGGGGTTCAGCGAAAAGCCTCCGGGTGACGGAGGGTTCGTGAATGGCGGCTATTTCGTCCTGTCGCCGCGGGCCATCGATTATATCGAAGGTGACGCGACGCCCTGGGAAGTGGGGCCGCTCGAGCGTCTGGCGCTCGATCGCCAGATGAAGGCTTTCGTCCATACCGGCTTCTGGCAGCCGATGGATACGCTGCGCGACAAGATCTATCTCGAGAGCCTGTGGGACAGCGGCAGGGCACCATGGAAGGTATGGTGACGACGAGGCAGCGGAGCGCCCTGCCAGATCCTGCTTTCTGGCGCGGCAAACGCGTATTCCTGACGGGGCATACCGGCTTCAAAGGAAGCTGGCTCGCCATATGGTTGAAGCGGCTCGGTGCCGAAGTAGGCGGCATGGCTCTACGGCCGAGCACAGAGCCGAGCCTGTTCGACCTGGCCCATGTCGCCGAGCTGGTGGACGGACATTTCGGCGATATTCGCGATCAGGCCCTGGTGGCGCGGCTGTGCGCCGAGCACCGACCGGAGGTCATCCTGCATCTCGCCGCGCAGCCGCTGGTGCGCAGGGGCTATGCCGATCCCGCCGGCACCTTCGACACGAATGTGATGGGGACCGTCAATATCCTGGAGGCGGCGCGTATGAGCAGCGGCTTGCGCGCCGTGGTGATGGTGACGACCGACAAGGTCTATCTCGACACCGAGCAGCATAGCCCGTTCCGGGAAACCGACACGCTTGGCGGCCACGATCCCTACAGCGCAAGCAAGGCGGCATCCGAAGTTATCGTCGCCGCCTATCGCTCCTCCTATCTCAAGGAAAGGGGGATAGCGGTCGCCACGGCGCGCGCCGGCAATGTCATCGGTGGCGGCGACTGGGCGCAAGACCGGCTGATCCCCGATGTCGTCCGGGCGTGGTCTGCGGGTGAAACGCTGCAGGTCCGCAGGCCGTCCTCGGTGCGACCCTGGAACCATGTCATCGAGACGCTGACCGGCTATCTGGTGCTGGCGGAGCATCTGTGGAAAGCGCCTGACCTGGCTTCGGCCTGGAATTTCGGGCCGCCGCCGCGCGAAGAGGTCAATGTGCGGACCATCGTCGAGATGGCGCGCCGGGCCTATGGCGCCGGCGATGTGACGTGGGGGACCGGTGAAGAGGGGCCGCATGAGACGCACCGACTCAGCCTCGACAACAGCAGGGCCCGGCGCGAGCTCGGGGTCGCGCCCCGGTGGGATGCCGCCACCGCTCTCGAACGCACGATCCGCTGGTATCGCCGCCAGCAGGACGGCGCCGATCCGCGCGGGCTCTGCGAGGCTGATCTGGATCACTACGAGACCATTCAATGAACAGCCGGTTTACGGTCGTGCCGACCTCCTTCGACGGCCTGATGATATTGGAGCGCAAGGTCGTGGGAGATCAGCGTGGATCTTTCCACCGCATGTTCTGCGCCGAGGAGCTCGCGCCAGTGGGCTGGACGGCTCCGATCGCGCAGATCAACTTCACCCGGACGACATCGCGCGGAACCATCCGTGGCATGCATTTTCAAAAGGCGCCGTATGCTGAGATGAAGCTCGTGGCCTGCGTCTCAGGTCGGGTGCTCGATGTGGTGGTGGATCTCAGGGCCGGTTCGGCCACATTCCTGAAGTGGTACTCGGTCGAGCTTTCGGCGGACAATCACCGCAGCCTTCTCGTGCCAGAAGGCTTCGCGCATGGCTTTCAGGCGCTGACCGACGACGTGGCGCTCCTCTATAGCGTTTCTTCGCCCTTCACCGTCGAGGCCGAGGGCGGGCTCAATCCGCTCGATCCGCGCATCGGAATCGACTGGCCATTACCGGTCAGCACGATATCGGCGCGTGACGCGGGCCAGCCTTATGTAACCGATGCGTTCGAGGGGATTGAGCTCGATGCGGCCTGAGCCTGAAAAAGCAAGGATTTGATCGAATGACGACAACGCAGCAGGACGCTTTCTGGGCCGGAGAGCGCGGAGACACATACACCCGGAAGAACAATGGCCCGCATGTCGGCAGCCAGATTCATTTCTTCAGCGATATATTGAGACGCGTACCGGATGTCGCATCCGTCTATGAAGTCGGCGCCAATGCCGGCCTCAATCTCGATGCGATCAAGGCGCTCAACCCGACTATCGAGATTGCCGGCTGCGATATCAACGAGCAGGCGGTCGGCATCAGCAGGGCCAAAGGATACGACGTCGATCTCAGCTCGATCTTCGAGATCGGGAACGGCCGGCAATTCGACCTTGTGTTCACGCGTGGCGTCCTCGTGCACATCAATCCGGAGCGGCTGAACGATGTCTATGACCGGATGGGACGGCTTTCCGGCAGATACATATTGATCGACGAGTTCTTCTCCCCCGCACCGGTGCCCATCGACGGGTATATGGGGCAGGACGGCGTACTGTTCAAACGCGACTTCGGGCGAGAGATCATGAACCGCCTGGGACTGAAGCTGCTCGCTTATGGTTTCCGTTCGAAGATCGATCCCGTGTTCCCGGGCTACGACACGAACTGGTACTTGTTCCAGAAATAACGACCGCGCCCAGCGCCCCCAGCTCCCATCTTCCATGGATCATTGATGACGCAAATACCGGTGTTCAAACCCCTTCTGGCGGCCGAGGAGTTCGATGCCGCCCGCGCCGCGCTGGAACTGGGCTGGCTCGGCATGGGAAGCTATGTCGGACAGTTCGAAGCGGCGCTCAAGAAACTATGCGGAGCGGATGACCGGCATGTCGCGGCGGTCAGCACCGGCCATGCGGCCCTGCATCTCTCGCTCCTCCTGGCCGGGTGCGGGCCGGGCGATGAAGTGATCACGCCGTCGTTCAACAACATCGCGGATATGCAGGCCATCATCGCGACCGGCGCAAAGCCGGTCTTCTGCGACGTGCTCGACGACACGCTCTGCCTCGATCTCGACTCKGCCGAAAGGCTGATCGGGCCGAAGACCAAAGTGCTGATCGTGATGGATTATGCCTGTCATGTCTGTGATCACGACCGGGTGGCTGAGATTGCGCAGCGCCACAAGATCCGGATCATTCATGACGCCGCGCATTCGGTCGGCAGCACCTATCGCGGCAAGCCGATCGGCTCCTTCGCCGACATGACGGTGTTCAGTTTCGATCCGATCAAGACGATCACGACCCTCGATGGCGGCGCCATCATCGTGCGCTCGCCGGAGGAACTGGGCCAGCTCCATGAGATGCGGCTGATCGGCATGAAACAAGCGACGCAGACACTCTATGGCAACACCCGAGCCTGGAGCTATGACGTCGAGCGCCTGGGCTTCAGATATCACCTGGCCAATCTGCATGCGGCCCTGGGACTCGCACAGCTGCAGAAATTCGACACCATCGCCAGCACCCGGCGCGCGCTGTTCAAGCAGTATCAGGAAGCGTTTTCGCCGATTTCCGGTCTCAAGGTGCCAGGTGGCGATATCGAGGGGATCGTTCCCTTCATCTTCTATCTGCGTGTCCTCGACGGCCGCCGCGAGGCCCTCCGCAAGTTCCTGACCGACAATGGCGTCGATACCGGCATTCATTGGCAGCCGGCGCACGGCTTCACCTTGTTCAAGGATTGCCGGAAGGACGACCTGCCGGTGACCGAGCGCATTGGCCGGGAGATCGTGACCATTCCGTTCCATTCGAGCATGGCGCCGGAAGCTTCGGCCCGCGTCATCGATACCATCACACGGTTCTTTGCCACTTCGGCAAAGCCCTGACATCCGGCTTGGAGAGTTTCATGGATCCGAACGAAAAATTCGCCGACGAGCGGCGGCAGCGCATCGAAGAATTCGCCGGCGACGCGGCGTTCCGGTCGCTTTCGCGCGATTGGCTCGAAGCCTCCATGGCGCGCAAATACATCTACAACTTCGACTGGCTCGGGCGTCCGATCATCCAATATACGCAGGACATGTTCGCCGTACAGGACCTCATCTGGCGGGTGAAGCCGGACTTGGTCATCGAAACCGGCATCGCCCATGGCGGCTCGCTGATCCTCAGTGCCTCGCTGCTCACCTTGCTCGAATATTGCGACGCCGCCGAGCGGGGAACGGTGCTCGACCCGAAAAAGCCGTCGCGCCGCGTCATCGGCATCGACATCGACATCAGGGCGCATAATCGCACGGCAATCGAGACCCATCCTCTCGCCGGCAAGATCTCGCTGATCGAAGGCTCGTCGATTTCCGATACGGTGATAGCGGAGGTCAGAAAACAGGCCGCGCCATTCCGGAACGTGATGGTCTTTCTCGATTCGATGCATACCCATGAGCACGTGCTGGCCGAGCTCGAAGCCTATTCGCCGCTGGTGTCGAAAGGCAGCTATTGTGTCGTGTTCGACACCTTCGTCGACGATTTGCCAAAAGGCTTTTTTGCCGACCGTCCATGGGATGTCGGCAACAATCCGAAGACGGCGGTCAGGCAGTTTCTCGGCCAGCATGCCGAGTTCGAGCTCGACACGGATATGGAGAACAAGCTTCTCGTGACGGCGGTTCCGAGCGGCCTCCTGAGGCGGGTCGCCTGACCTCAGCGCGCCGCGCGGCGGCGATTGAGCAAGCCGATAGCGAGATAGAACGGCGCGAAGCAGGCGGCGAGCGCCGTCGGCAAGGCCAGCCGGACGAGATGGCCGGCGGCGTCCAGGGGGCGTTCGTCCAGGCTCAAGGTGCAGCGCCCGAAAAGCCGCATCAGCCCGAGCTGCAGGCGGGTGACATTGAAGTCGCGCGACAGCAGTGCCTGGTAGTTCTTTTCGAGAAACTGGAGGCGGGCCTTGGCCCGCGTGAATTGGGCGTATTTGCGGAAGACTTCGCCCTGATAACGCCGGTCGTTGACCAGCGTCTCAAGGAGATTCTGCCGGATCATGCCGAATGCCGGTTTCTGCATCAGGATTTCAAGACCCATCTGCTGCTCGTGGGTCTGGCTCAGATACATGCGCTCCAGGTTCGCATAGTTGAGGATGTCGGAGACCATCAGCGTGTGATAGGCGAGGCCGACACCGGTCACGGAGTGAAACGCATCGTTGATGATCCGGCGCGTATCGAGGCGCTCATGCGGGCCCGGCGATCCCGCCATGCCGTAACCTGGCAGGCGCCGGTTGCGCGGCTCGCGCGCTCCCGTCGTCACATCGACCTTGCAGCCATCGGCGGCGACGGCGCAGATCATCGGGTCTGAAAGAAGCGCCGCAACCATCAATTCGATGGCCTTCTCATGCAACGCCCAGTCGCTCGACATCACGAAGTGGTAGACGCCGGCGCGCGGCTGAAAGGCCTTCTGATGATTGATGACGATGTTGTCGCGGATATTGGCGGGGTTGCGGGAGTACCGGATGCGGCTGTCGGCGATCTCCTCCACGCAAGTCTGGACGTCGTCGGAATTGGAGTTGTCGAGGACGTAGATTTCCAGATTCTGATAGCTCTGCCGGATGATCGAGATCAGGCATATGCGGAAAAGATCGGCGCGTTCATAGGCCGTCAGTGCGATCGTCACCAGGGGAGAGGAGATCATGTCAGGCTGCGAACAAGGGTCTTTCAGTCAATGTCGGGGTGCGGTTCATCATGTCGATGGCGTCGTGCCGGACGTGATTCTTGCGCATCTGATCCTCGATCATGTCCGGCGTGACGATACCCTTTTCGACGCATTCCTTCAGCAATGCGAAGAACAGCCGCTCCTGATTGGAGTCGGGATGCTTCTTGTACTGTCCGAGGAGGGCATATTCGCCGAACAGCGRGCGGCGAACGCGATGCCAAATATTGGCCGGCTTGAGCGAACCCGCCTTCTCCGGCGGGCGATAGTCCACCGGCAGGCCGGTCTTCCAGGGCTGGGTGTTGCGATGGGTGTTGTGGATGAGACGGGTATCGGGTTGCAGGCGGTCGAAATCGTTCCAGGTCGGCTCGAGCGTGCCGATGGCGCCGTCCGCCTCGAGCTTGAGCGATATCCAGTCCATATAGTCGCGCTTGGAGGCGAACATCTCGGCGAAGTTGTTCTCCATCTGCCAGTGCCTGAGCCTGGCATTGTCGAGGAGCATGACGCTCGAGGCGAAGTCATTGGCCTTGGTGCCGCCCTTGCGCTGGCGGGCCATGAGGGCGTGACCTCCCATGTCGCGCTCGAGCAGGGGGACGACGTCCGACACGCAGAACACGTCCGGGTCGACGACGACGGAGCGCCCCTGATAGCCCATCAGTTCGGGCGGCGCGAAACGCAGCACGGTGAACGACTGGAGGTCGTCATTGCGCCATTCGCGCTGCAGGCCGTCGCGTAGATAGGTCTTGCCCTCATAAGCCTCGAAGAAAGGAAAATCCCGGGTGTCGATCAGCTTGACGTCAAAGAGATCCTTGTTCGAGGCGAAGCGCTCGAAGGAGTATTTCGAAACGAGCGCGCCGATGATCTGCTTCTCGTTGGTGTGGATGAAAATGCAGTGTTTCATCTTCCGTCTCTCTTCTCAGTCACATGACACGCGGATCGGATGGGGCGTCGCCATAGCCATAGACCGGCGACAGGCTGTCCGTCACCAGCGCGTCGATCCGGGCAACCTCGTCCTCGGTGAAATAGTCGCGGTAGCCGCCGACCTTGGCACGGCGCACCTTGTAGCTGTCGGGATTGCTCGCATCGCGCGGCGCCATGCGGTCGCCGACACTGCGGAAGAACGTGTCCTTCTCCATCTTCCGCATGTTGTCGACGGAGGCGAACTCGACACATTTGGCGAGTTCCTCGGCGGTCGGCGTTTCGTTCATGAAGGCGAGCACCCGGCCGAGCGCGCCCGCGGTGTCGCGCCGAAGCGTCTCGTATCGCACGACCTGGATGGACTTCACCTGGTCGAATTCGGCCGCCCACTGATTGAGGAAGTGGATCACCTTGGGGATACCGGCCTCGGCGCCGAGCACGAAGTCGATGAGCGGCAGATCGCCCTTGATGTTCGGATAGGCGTTTATCAGCCGCTTGCGGTCCTTCATCCGGAACTTCCATTGGAAGAACTGCGAGACGGCGGTGTCAGCCGGATGACGGGCGAGCAGCACGACGTTGCTGTCGGCATAAGGCGTTCCGGGCCGGCGCGCGGCGGAGTAGCTCCTCACATAGTTGTCGTGGGTGAAGAGGACCTGGGGCACCGCCCGGTTCAGGCGGCGCAGGCTGTCATTCTGCAGGAGCTCGTGGGCGGGCAGATTGTAGCGCAGCTGGTAAAAACGCGACAGCAGCACGCACAGCCATGTCCGGCCGCTCTTACCGAAGGAGACCACCGCGAATTGCGATTGGTGCAACAAGCGGGCTTCCTCCTTGCCGCGCATATAGCGCTCCAATTGGAGGCTCTTGTCGCGCGGCAAGGTCACCGCGCTCGCCACGGCGAGGCTTTGCCGCAGAGCTACACGAACTTTATGGCCTATCGACATTCCTGGAGGGTCATCCGCACAATTGAGCGAGGTGCGGGATATAGCCCGACACCCCAGCCGAGGCAATGAAAGACTGGCGATTCCGCTGGTCCGCCCTGGTCCGCGCCGCCACCGGAATAGGACTGATCTCCTGGGCAGTGAGGCGTGCTTCGGACAGGCCGGCGGCTACGATGGACGATGACCAAGCGGCGGCATCAGTCCAATTCGAACTGGTTCTCATATGAAACGAGAAGCGTCTGATCCTGCTGCTCTTTACGCAGGTAGCAGTTGCCGACGACGAGAACCTCGATGCCGGTTCCCATGAAGCAGCGGAAGGCGTCTTCCGGCGTGCACACGAGCGGCTCGCCGCGCACATTGAAGCTGGTGTTCACCAGAACCGGGCACCCGGTGCGTTCCTTGAAGGCCGAAATCAGGGCGTGGTAACGCGGATTGGTCTCGGCGCTCACCGTCTGGATGCGCGCCGAATAATCGACATGCGTCACCGCCGGAATGTCAGAGCGTGGGATGTTGAGCTTGTCGATGCCGAAGAGCTTCTGCTGTTCCGCCGTCATGACCTTGCGGCGATCCCTGACGACGTCGGCGACCATCAGCATATAAGGGCTGTCGCTATCGATCTCGAACCACTGGGCCACATCCTCGCGCAGCACCGAGGGGGCGAAGGGGCGGAAGGACTCCCGAAACTTTACCTTGAGATTGAGGACGGACTGCATGCTGGGCGAGCGCGGATCGCCGAGGATGGACCGGTTGCCCAGCGCGCGCGGGCCGAACTCCATCCGGCCCTGATGCCAGCCCACGGCCTTGCCGGCAACCAGCGCATCGGCGGTTGTCGCCAGCAGCGTCGCATCGTCGAAGACGTCGAACACCGCGCCGGCCGCCTTGAGCCGCTTTTCGATGTCGGGCTGATCGTAGCTCGGCCCGACATAGGCGCCCTGCATGGCGTCGCCGCGCAGCGGCGTGCGGGCGCCGCCGGCGAGGCCGTGATAGGCGGTGAGCGCCGCGCCGAGCGCGCCGCCGGCATCGCCCGCCGCCGGCTGCACCCAGATGTTCGAAAACGCACCGTCGCGCAGCAGCTTGCCATTGGCGACGCAATTGAGCGCCACGCCGCCGGCGAGGCAGAGATTGGCGATGCCATGCTCGCGGGCGAGCGAGCGGGTCAAGGCCAGGACGACCTCTTCGAGTACCAGCTGGATGGAGGCGGCGATGTCCATCTCGCGCTGGGTGAGCAACTGATCGGCTCTGCGCGCCGGCCCGCCGAACAGGTCGGCGAAGCGCTGATTGGTCATCGTCAGGCCGGTGCAATAGTCGAAATAGTCGAGGTTGAGACGGAACGATCCATCTTCCTTGACGTCGATGAGCGTATCGCGAATGAGCTGGGCAAAGCGCGGCTCGCCATAGGGAGCGAGTCCCATCAGCTTGTATTCGCCGGAATTCACCTTGAAGCCGGTGTAGTAGGTGAAGGCCGAATAGAGCAGGCCGAGCGAGTGGGGAAAATGGATCTCGCGGTCGATGCTGAGGCTGTTGCCGCGCCCGATGCCCACCGAGGTGGTCGCCCACTCGCCGACGCCGTCCATGGTGAGCACGACGGCTTCCTCGAAGGGGGAGGGGAAAAAGGCACTGGCGGCGTGGCTCAGGTGATGCTCGGCGAACAGAAGCTTGGCCGGATCCTTCCAGGCGGGATCGATCTTGCGCAGCTCATTGCCGAGCAGGCTCTTCTGGAACAGCTTCTCTCGCAGCCATATAGGCATCGCCATGCGGAAGGAGGCGAAGCCTTTGGGCGCGAAGGACAGATAGGTTTCGAGCAGCCGCTCGAATTTGAGGAAGGGCTTGTCGTAGAAGACGATATGGTCGATGTCGGCGAGCGACTTGCCGGTGGTTTCCAGGCAATATTTGACGGCTTCGGTCGGAAAGCCGGAATCATGCTTCTTGCGGGTGAAGCGCTCTTCCTGCGCCGCGGCGGCAATATGGCCATCCGCGACGATGGCCGCCGCGCTGTCGTGATAGAAGGCGGAAATGCCCAGAATGTGCAAGGCGATCGCTCGTCAGAATATGGTGTAGATGAACGGCGCCACCGCGCTGCCCTTGGCCAGGATGAGCAGGCCGCCAAAAACGGCGAGCAGCATCAGGAGCGGCAGCAGCCAGAATTTCTTGCGGGCGCGGGCGAAGGCCAGGAGTTCCACGATGAATGACATGTGTCGGCCTCTGTCAGAATTGATTGCGGATGGATTGCGGGTCCGGACCGGGCGGCGCGCGCCTGACCCAATAGCTGGCGTGCGATTTGTCGAAATCCAGGGCAATCAGCTTGCCGCCGAACAGGCGGATCAATAAGGCGAGCGGCGTGATGATGACGAAAAACATCAAGCCGAGAATCACCGGATTGACGATCTTGTGCAGCAGCATGCCGAAGCGGAACCACACCCGGTTGAGCGGCGCGAGGATGCTTGGCCAGATGAAGGCGATGCCGGCGAAAATGGCGGCGCAGGCCAGGGCCCAAAGCCGGATTTGACCGCCATGCAGGAGCGGAAATAGCCCGATAATGGCAAAGACCACGGCGAAGGTGATGCCGAAGGACCGGTTCGACCCTACGCGGACATCGTCCTCCTCCGTAAGGCGTTCATGTGATGCAACCATAGGTTTAATTTACCTGAATTTCCGCTCATCAGTATAGCGTGCGCCGGAGGGCGTCCAGTGCAATCGGGAGGAGACCCCGGGGCGACCGGCGCGGCGTGGACGGGCGTCACAATTACGCTTAATAGGGGCTCCCACGCGCCCACAACGGTCTGGATGAAGTGAGCATGTTCAAACTTGCTGCCCAAAATGTGTTGATCTTCATAATGCTCTGGCTGTCGGTTCTCGCCCTGATCGCCGTCGGCAACGATGTCTGGCACCTTTCCGTAAAGGATATGGTACGCAAGACGGATCCCCGGACCGCGCTACCGGTCTATCCCGACAGGGGATTGGCCGAAAAAATCTTCAGGGACCAGAAGGTCGCCGATTTCGATTATGTGCCGTTCATCGAATGGCGGCATAAGCCCTACACGTCCGAGACCGTCAATATCGACGAGCGCGGCTATCGCAGCAATGGCGCCCAGGCCGCCGCGGGCGGCGCCGCCAACCGGCCGAGGCTGGGCATATTCGGCGGCTCGACGGTCTGGGGCACCGGCGTCGATGACGCCAGCACCATACCGGCCTTCTTCCAGGCGGCGAATCCGGATGTCCAGGTGACCAATTATGGCGAACGCGGCTACACGACGCGGCAAAGTCTCGATGAACTGGTCAATCTCTCGGTCGCCGGCACGGCGCCCAGCGTCGCAGTCTTCTATGGCGGCTTCAACGACATCTGGGTCCATTGCAACTACGCCAATACGAAGGGCCTGAACGGCCATGTCCGCGAACAGCGGCTGCGCGACGCTCTGGCGATCGCCGAGGAGGAGAGAAGCTCGATCTACCATTATCTCGTCGAGCCGGTCGTTCAGCTCGTCACCGACACGTCCGGCGGCGGCAAGCAGTTTATTCCAGGATGCAGCACCGATCCAAAACGGGCGGAAGCGGTGGCGGCGATGATCGTCGAGAACTGGCAGATCGCCTATGACCTGATGGTGCGTCACGGCGGCCAATTCTACGCGTTTCTTCAGCCGAATGCCCATGTCGGCAGTCCGAACCTTTCCCATCTCGACCTGCAGGGCAACCGGGTGCTGCGCGGCGATGAATATCGCGCCGTCTACCCGCTGATCCGGAAGCTGGCGCAGGAGCGCAACCTGACCTGGTTCCAGGATGTTTCCGATGCGCTCGACGGAGACAAGGCCTACTACATCGATGACGCCCATGTCGGGCCGGATGGAAACAAGACGATTGCCGGGCAGATAACCGTCAAGCTGAAGGGCAAGCTCACCGCCGCCGCGCCATCGCTCTAATCCAGATCACGATCACTTTGGGTCGGGTCGACCTAAAGTGGTGAACGTGATCGGAATCCAATATTTTGCGCGTGATCGGACGGAAAACCGGTGGCCACTTTTCCTAATCACGCGCTAGGCCAGCAACACGCGGATCCGCGCCGCGGCGAGAG
>NNBT01003093.1_pt1 | contig 14228 bp, 13 predicted proteins | sample 1173831 | NCBI WGS metagenome assembly NNBT01 (sample SAMN07173936, study PRJNA388173) | plant metagenome | isolation source: symbiotic tissue sample KVJ10 | place: Norway: Troms, Kvaloya island | reverse complement strand
TATCTGGAGAATGATCGTGTCGCCAACCTCCCCTGAACCGGCGCTCGAAGTCCGTGACTGCGTCAAGCGCTTCAAGGGCTTCGGGCGCAACGAATTCGTCATCGCCGCCGACAGCATCAATCTCGCCATCACTGCCGGCACCATCGTAGCGCTGGTCGGCTCGAACGGTTCGGGCAAGTCGACGCTGATGTCGATGATCGCTGGCAGCCAGCTGCCCGACAGCGGCCGCATCATCGTCGCTGGCGAGGATGTCACCGAGCAGCCCTCCTGGCAGCGCACCGGCAAGGTGGCGCTGGTGCGCCAGAACCCCGAGCATAATGTGTTCTCGGCGCTCACCATCGTCGAGAATTTCGCGCTCGCCGAGGCCGGCCAGGCGCGCCGCTTCGATCTCAAGCGGGCGGCGGGCCCCCGGGTGCGCGATCTCGCGCGCGACACGCTCGCGCAATTCTCCATGGGTCTCGAGGACCGTCTCGATCAGCTCGCCGGCACGCTGTCGGGTGGCCAACGGCAAGCCGTGTCGGTGGCGATGGCGACCTCGCGCAATCCGGCGCTGCTGCTGCTCGACGAGCATGTCTCGGCGCTCGATCCCACCAGGGCGCGGGTGGTGATGGAGCAGACCGAGGCGATCGTGCGCCAGCGTTCCATCGCGACGCTGATGGTGACCCATGACATGGGCCATGCGCTCAAACATTCCGACCGGCTCATCCTGATGCATCGCGGCCGCATCGCCATGGATCTGGGGGCTAAGGAAAAGGCGGGTATGGGGGTGCCGGATCTCCTGGCGCGCTTCGAGAAGCTGACCGGTGAAACCCTCCCCGACAGCGCCGTGCTGGCGCGCGCCTCATGAAAAGAATGACGACAAGAAGAAGGACAAACCGATGATCGTTGACTTTCCACTGCCGGAACTGGGGAAGGAAGTGCCCAAGGCGACCATCATCGCCTGGCACAAGAAGGTCGGCGATCAGGTCTCCGCCAAGGACGTGCTGCTCGAAGTGATGAGCGAGAAGGTCAATGTCGAGGTCGAAAGCGGCATCGACGGCAAGCTCGTCGAGATCCTGCATCAGGCCGATGCCGAAGTGGAGCCGGGCGCGATCCTGGCCCGCTTCGAGAAGACCGGCGCGTGAGGAGGCGGGATCCATGACACCCGATGCCAATCTGTTGACCTCACTCTATCATCTCGTCGCCAAAGGCCGGGTGCTGGAAAGCCTGCTCGGCAAATTGCCGGGTTTCCATCCGGGCGTCGGCGAGGAGGGCGTGGTGGTCGGCGCCTTCTTCGGCTTGAAGGACAGCGATTATATCGCGCCACATTATCGCGGCGCCTTGCTTGCCGCCCATATGCGCGGCGCCGATCTGCGCCGCCTGATCGCCGGCGTGCTCGGCAAGGTCACCTCCTACTCGCGCGGCCGCGTGCGCGGCGATATCTGTCTGCCGCTGCAGTTCAATACGCTCGGCATGTTTTCGGGCGTGCTCGGCAATCCGCTCAACATCTCGACCGGTATCGCGCTCGCCCACTCACTCGACGGCAAGCAAGGTGTGGTGGTGACGAGCTTCGGCGAAGGCACCAGCAATCTCGGCGCCTTCCATGAAAGCCTCAATCTGGCTTCCTGCCTGTCGCTTCCGATCGTCTATGTCTGCCAGAACAACGGCTATGCGATGTCGACGCGCACCGATTACGCCCTCAAATGCGCCAGCGTCGCCGATCGGGCGCAAGGCTATGGCATGCCGGGCATCAGGGTCGAAGGCAACGACGTCGTCGCCATGCATCAGGCGGTGCAGGAGGCGGTGGCGCGGGCGCGTGCCGGCGAAGGGCCGACACTCATCGATGCGGTGACCTACCGCATCAGCGGCCATTACAGCGCCGATCCCAACGACTACCAGCCGCAGGATGAGCGCGCTTTCTGGCTCAAGAAGGATCCGTTGCTTCTCCTGAAGGCACGCCTCACGGCGCAAGGCGTCATGACCGATGCACAGCTCACGGAGATCGAGAAGGCGGCCGAGGCCGAGATCGCCGCGGCGATCGCGCAGGCCCAGGCCGATGCCGATCCAGGGCTCGAGGTGCTGGGGCCCGATGATCTCTATTCACCAGTTTTGGAGCGCGTGGCATGAGCCAGCTCACCTTTCAGGAAGCGGTGATCCAGGGGATCAGCGAAGAGATGGAACGCGATGAACGCATCTTCCATCTCGGCCAGGATATCGGCCCGATTTACAATGGCGCCATGCATTCGGCCAAAGGGCTGGGGGTGAAGTTCGGTCCGCGCCGCATCATCCAGACGCCGATCAGCGAAAGCGCCATGGTCGGCGCCGGCATCGGCGCGGCCCTCGCCGGCCGGCGGCCGATCGTGCAATTGATGTTCGCCGAGTTTCTGGGCCTCGGCCTCACGCCGCTCGCCTGCGACGCAGCAGCCATGTGGTACAAATCGGACGGCAAGGTCTCGGTGCCGCTGGTCATTCGTGTCCTTTATGGCGCCGGACCGCATCGCGGCCATTCCGAGGACTACCAGGCCTGGGTGGCGAGTGTGCCCGGCATCAAGGTCGCCATGCCGTCGACGCCGCGTGATGCCAAAGGACTGATGAAGGCAGCGCTGCGCGACAACAACCCGGTCGTCTTCTTCGAGCATATGGCGCTTTATCATGGCGCCCGCCAGGAAGTGCCGGAAGGGGACTATGTGGTGCCGTTGGGCGAAGCCGAGGTGAAAAGCGAAGGCAGCGACGTGACCATCGTCGCCACCGCTTTGATGGCGCAGCAGGCCTTGAAGGCGGCCGAGCAGTTGCGCGGCGACGGCATCTCCGCCGAAGTCGTCGATCCGCGCTCGATCGTGCCGATGGATGTCGAAACGGTGCGCCGCTCGGTCGCCAAGACACGGCGCCTCGTCGTCGTCTCGGAGAGCTGGAAAACCGGGGATCCCTTGTCCGACCTGGCCGCGTCCATTGCCGAAGACCTCGCCGGCGACGCGCCGCTCAGGATCGCGCGCGTCGGCCTGCAGAATACGCCGCGGCCGTTTGCCATGCCCCTCGTCCGCGCCGCGATGCCCAATATCCAGACGATCACGGAGGCGGTTCGCCGCATTACGGAGTCAAGCTGATGAGTCTTACCGACGAGCACATTTTTTTCCGCAGCGCCGGATCGGTCAATCCGGTCATCGACCGCGCCGATGGCATCTATTGCTATGACGTCGCCGGCAAACGTTACATCGACGGCATGGGCGGCGTCGGCGTGGTCAGCATCGGCCACAATGTGCCGGAAATCCGCGAGGCGGCGCTGCGCCAGATGGAGAAGGTGAGCTTCGCCCATCCCTTCCACTGGAAGAACCAGCCGCATATGGAGCTGACCGAACGGATCGCGCGTTTCGCGCCCACCGGCATGACCAAGATCTTCATGTGCTCGGGCGGCTCGGAGGCGACCGAGACCGCGCTCAAGCTGGTGCGCCAATATCATGTCGAGCGCGGCAAGCCCTCCAAATACAAGGTCGTGTCGCGCTGGAGCAGCTTTCACGGCAATACGCTGGGCTCGCTGTCGATGACCGGCATGCGCTCCAGGCGCGAGCTCTTCGCGCCGCTCCTCAAGGACATGCCGCATATCGCTGCCTGCAACTGTTATCATTGCCCCTTCGGTCGCTCCTATCCCGATTGTGGACTACCTTGCGCCACGGATCTCGAGGCGATGATTCTGCGGGAAGGGCCTGAGAACATCGCCGCCTTCATCGCCGAGCCGATCGTCGGCGCCGCCGGCGGGGCGCTGACCGCGCCGCCCGAATATTTCAAGATCATCCGCGAGATCTGCGATCGTTATGATATCCTGATGATCGTCGACGAAGTGATCACCGGCTTTGGCCGCACGGGCAAGAATTTCGGCATCAGCCACTGGGGCGTGGTGCCGGACATCATCTGCACCGGCAAAGGCCTGTCCAGCGGCTACTCGCCTTTGGGCGCCGTGATCGTGAAGGAGAAAGTGTTCGAGCCCTTCCGCAGCGGGCGCGGCTTCTCGCATGGCTATACGTTCGGCGGCAATCCTCTGTCCTGCGCCGTCGGCAGCGCGGTGCTCAAATATATCGAGGACCACCGGCTGGTCGAGCGGGTGGCGCAACTCGGCGAATATTTCTTCGAGAAGGCGCAAGAGCTCCATGAGCTCGATATGGTCGGCGACATCCGCGGCAAGGGCTTCTTCATGGGGATCGAATTCGTCGCCGACAAGACGACGCGCCGGCCCTTCCCCACCGGCCTCAATGTGGCGGGCCGAATCGGCGATGCCTGCTTCACCAACGGGCTGATTGTCGGGGCCGGCAAAGGCGGCATCGACGGTGTCAGCGGCGACCATATCAATCTGGCCCCGCCCTTCATCTCGAGCGAGGAGGATCTCGACGAGATCATCGCCATCCTGCGCCAGTCGATCCTCGACGTGCGCCAGGCACTGACGGTGTGAACATGACTGCCGGCGCCGAAACAATCCGCAGATCGAAGCAAGGTGTCGCGGTGCGCCAGGCGATCCCGTTCGTCGCCATGAAGAAGATGATCGGCGATCATCTGCTGGCCAGCCACCAGCAGGTGCCGGCCGTCTCGGTCTTCGCCGATCTCGATGTCGATCAGGTCATGGTATTGCGCAAGAGCCGCTTTGCCGAGGCGACGCAGAAGGTCACGCTCACTCATATTCTGCTGAAGGCGGTTGCCGAGGCGCTGAAGGCCTATCCGCTGCTCAATGCGACGCTGAGCGAAGGCGAGATCCTGGTGCTCGACGAAATCAATATCGGCGTGGCCGTGGCGCTTGCCGACGGCAATCTGATCGTGCCGGTGATCCGCGATGTCGACCGCCTGAGCGTGGCCGGGATCGCCCAGCGTTCGAACGAGCTCGCCCAGATCGCGCTCAAGGGAAAACTCGGTCTCGATGATGTGCGCGGAGGCACCTTCACTCTGTCCAATGTCGGCAGCGTACCGGGCACGCTGTGGCAGACTCCGCTCATCAACCCGCCGCAAAGCGGCACGCTGGCGCTCGGCCGGGTGCGGCAGGCGGCGGTGGTGCGTGACGATGAGATCGTGATCGGCCAGGTGATGGGAGCGAGCCTCACTTTCGATCACCGGGTGATCAGCGGCTTGCCGGCGTCGGAATTCATGGCGCATCTGGCCGAGCTTTTGCGAAAGCCCGAGCCATGGTGCGCTTGACTGTGGAATCCGGGCCATCGATAGTCGATACCGGTTGTTGAGGTAAAACGTGGGGACGATGCGCCAGAAGGACAGTTTGCAAGGCATGCAAAGCCTCGAAAGGGCAACGATGACCTTGCGGGTCGTCGCCGACAAGGGGCCTTACGGCGCCAAGCTCGCCGATGTGGCGGAAGCCACGGGCCTCAGCCGCTCCACCGCGCATCGCTTTCTCGGCGCCCTCGTGCAGGTCGGGCTCCTCGAGCAGGATGAAAGCTCGGCCACCTTTTTCCTCGGCATGGAGCTCGCCCATTTCGGCGCCATCGCCGCCAATCGCTTCGGCCTGCGCGATGTCGCCTATGCCTCACTGGCAAGGCTCACCGAGCGCACCGCCGACACGATCTATATGTCGATCCGCCGCGGCTATGAATCGATCTGCATCGAGCGGTTCGAGGGCGATTATCCGATCAAGACCCTCACCCTCGATGTCGGCGACCGCCGGCCCTTGGGTGTCGGCGCCGGCAGCCTGGCGCTGCTCGCCTTTCAGAGCGACGACTTCGTCAGCCGCGCCGTTGCGGTCAATGCCGAAACGATCAAGGCAAGGGGGTTCACGGCGAGCGAATTGTTCGAGCTGGTCGAAGAAACACGCCGCCAGGGTTATGCGTTCAATCCGGGCCGTGTGGCGCCCGGCATGACGGCGCTCGGCGTGCCGATCAAGGGCGTCAATGGCGAAGCGGTGGCGGCGATCGGTGTCGGCGCCATCACCAGCCGCATGCCGCCGGAACGCTGCGCCACCATCGCCGGCTGGATGCTCGAGGAAGCCCGCGAGATCGAGGCGAAGCTCACCCATCTCGCCGGACCGCTCACGGCGCAAGCGGTCAAGCGCTTAGCCCGCAGCGGAATTCGCGCGCGCTGAAGAAGCTGAAGTGAGGCTGGAGTCTTTCCACGCCAGCCTCGTTCGCGCTGGAAGTCAGCGTGATCTACTTCTTTGTTTCCGGAGACTCAGGCGTAGCCGTCGGCTTGTTGTCCTGCTTGGGCTCGTCCTTTGGCGTCGGCGCGACGGTGGGCGCAGTGGGTTCAGCCATCGGGGGATTTGCCATGATGATTATCCTTTTCAAGTATATACCGCAGACAAAATGAACTACGGATCGCGACGCGCATGAAAAACATGCGCGCCCAGCGGACCGGGCAAGTCCCGGACCGAAGCTTGTTAGAGCTTCAAATTGAAGATCAAGTCGGCGCAAGCCTTGGCGACTTTTGAATCGGGGGCGTTGCTTCCAGGCATGGTCGCCCATCCGGCCTTCTCGACGAATGAATTGCGGTCGTAGACGCCGATCTTCTTCAATTCCTCCTGCTTGGCCGTGGCATCGGCCGAGAGCTGAAATTGATTGACGCAGATCGGAGCCAATGCGGCGATGACGGCGCTCGAGGCCCGCTGCTCCGCCGTCCGCTCGGCGGTGCCGGCGGTCATCCAGCCGCCCCAGGTGAAGCCGACAATGGCCATAAGGACGGCGCCGCCGGCGACGCCCCATAGCGCAGGCATCAGAGAGGATGAAACTTTGGAAGCGCTCATGGTTGGACGCCTTTCATCAAGATGAATCTCGGCAGATTCCGGGCAGCATTCGCGTGCCGCCGTGCCGAGATGCGCGGCTTGCCGAATGAGCTACAGACAGTGTCGGTCAGTATTGATAACGAGAAAGCACGGATTCGGTTGGAAAGATGGCTCCGGCAACATTGAAACGCCGGGTTTGCTTCGAACCGCGAGCATCAGGCCCGTCATTGTCGCATTCGTTCTCCAGTCGGAACCGTCTCGTGAAAAGCCGCTCATAGCGGGCGATGAGCAACATACGAAGAGCTGAGAATCTCACGAATAGCCTCCAGTGCCAATTAGGCGGGAGCAGCTATCTCTCTGTCGTCGGCATGCCAAGAGGTCAAATCCGACAATGAAGTACCTATGCGCTCTTCCCGGTGAAACACCTAATGAAATCGGTCCCCGGCGAGAATTATCTCGGGGGTGAGCCCTATTCTGCTTGTTTGCCGCCCAAAGTACCTCATATTGACAAGAGCTGCACGGCCCTGTTGCGGGAGCCATCCATGTTCAATAGAGTCAAGCGATTCATCTATACTTTCCCGACGCCGTTTCAGCTGACCGGCATGAACGAGATTTGCGCTGCTGGTGACTACGAGATTACGACCGAAGAGGAACTGATCGGAGACTTCATGGAACCTGTCTATCGACGGGTTTCGACCACGATCTATATTCCGCCTCCGGTCGGCAGCCCCGGCATCGGACAGATCATCGAGATCAAACCGGAGCAGCTCATGGTGCCCATACTCAAGTCTTCATCATGAAGCCGTTCCTAGTCACGGATGCGGTCTTCGATGCCGCCGAGCTGTGCCGCATGGAGGAGCGTCGCCTTGAAAAAATACATACAGCTGCCGGCCGATAGTGATTTTGTGGTGGTCCTGCTCACGCCACAGCTTCTGCGCGCGCTCGATCGCTACATAGACGAGGAGACCGACGGCACGCCGCGTCCCGTGGCATTGCGCGCCGCCTTCGAAGACTGGTGCGTCGCTATGGGATATATTTCGCCGCGAGAGACGGACAGGCGGTTGAACTGAAACCCGCTTAGCGGACGGGCAGCACCTTGCCGGGATTGAGAATGCCGTTCGGATCGAGCGCGGCTTTGATCTTGAGCATCACATCGAGCTCCTCAGGTCTGCGCGAATAGCCCAGATAATCGCGCTTCAGCGTGCCGATGCCATGTTCGGCCGAGATCGAGCCCTGATACTGGGCGACGATCCTGTAGACGGTCTCATCGATCTCATGCAGATCGGCCTCCGTCGCGCCGGCGACCGAGACGGCGATATGCATGTTGCTGTCGCCGATATGGCCGTAGAAGGACACGTAAGCGGTGGGAAAACGCGCCTTCAGCGCCGCATCGCAAGCCTCCGCAAAGCGTCCGAGATCGCCGATGGCGAGGCTGACATCGAGATTGACGATCGCGGGCAGGCTGTCCATCACCAGGCCTTCACGCACGATCCAGAAGGCACGGCGTTCCTTCTCCGATTGGGCGATGAGCGCATCGGCGATGAGACCGTCGGTGAGTGCGCCTTCGAGAAATGCTTCCAGCGGTGCGGCCTGATCGGCGCCCTCCGTCTCGATGATGACGGCGAAGTCGGGCTCCTCGGCGAATAAAGGAATGTTCTCGGCCTTGGCGGTGACGCTGAAATAGCTCTGCCACATGGCCTCGAAGGCGGACAATCCGTTGAGCTCGCGCTGCGCCCGTTTCAGGAGCTGGACGACGTCGTCATAAGTTGCGAGCGCCAGGATGGCCGTGGCGCGACCCTCCGGCAGCGGCTTCAGGCGCAGCACGGCGCGGGTGATGATGCCGAGCGTGCCTTCGGCGCCGATGAAAAGCTGGCGCAGGTCATAACCGGTATTGTTCTTGACCATCTTGTTCAGCATGGTCAGCACGGTGCCGTCGGCCAGCGCCGCTTCGAGGCCCAGCACATTGTCGCGGGTGACGCCGTGGCGGATCACGCGGATGCCGCCGGCATTGGTCGAGAGATTGCCGCCCACCTGGCAGCTGCCGCGGGCGCCGAGATCAATCGCCAGGAGGAATCCCGCCGCCTCGGCCGCCTTCTGCGCCACTTCGAGCGGCGTGCCGGCCTTGACAGTAATCGTCTGCGCCGCCTCGTCGATCTCCTCGACGCCGGTGAGCCGCTCGAGCGACAGGGCGAAATCGCCTGTGCGAGAGTTGGCGCCGCCGGCAAGCCCCGTGAGCCCGCCTTGCGGCACGACGCTTTGTCCGTGGGCGTTACAGATGCGCAAAGCCGCCGCGACCGCCTCGACGGTTGCCGGACGCAGCACCGCCTTGGGCAGATGGCGCCCGGTCTGGCTCGCATCGCTCCGGTAGCGGTCGCCGATATCGCCGCCGGTGAGGACGGCGTCGTTGCCCAAGGCCTGCTTCAATTCGTCGATGATGGTCATGGACTTTCCAAATTCCGATTCGGACGGATCGTTACGACGGGACAACGGGTAGGACAAGAAAGCCTTGGGAACGCTTGCTTCATTGACTTCTATAACGTAACGTCATGTTCGTTGATCTCGAGCGGGATGCGGGGGGCGACAGCCTGTGGAAACAGAAGGGGAATCAGGTCACTGCCTCTTTCTCAGCCATTCCGGCGCCGACACGGAAGAGGCGCAGAGGCTCCGGCAATGCATCCTTACGCATCCGGATGCGCGTCAACATGGACTGATGGTCTGGTTCGACAAGGATCCCGCCTGTCTGGTCGCCGGCAAGGAATGGCAAAAGCAGATCGAGGAAGCGATCGACCGGAAAGCGACGGCCTTTGCCGTGTATGTCGGCTCGAAGGGTGTCAATAACTGGGTTGAGCGCGAAGTCAGGCTGGGGCTTTCGCGGGCGACGAAGGAACCTGGCTTTCCCTTCATTCCAGTGCTTGCTCCCTCTGCAACGGGATCATCGGCGTTACCATCCTTCGCTGCGCAATATCAGGCCGTACGCCATCCCTTGGAAAATGAACGGGCGTTGCAGGAGCTGATCACGGCGGCCTTGCGCGGCGCCGTTATCCGACCGACACGAACCGACCACCCCTTCATTGGTTTGCGTTCGATGACCGAGGAATGGTCTGATCGCTTCTTCGGCCGGGACGAAGAAGTCGATCAGCTGATCAAGCTGATGCGCCGTCATCGCCTGGTCGCCATCGTCGCGGAGAGCGGCGCCGGAAAATCCTCACTCGCCCAGGCCGGCGTCATTCCGCATTTTCGCGGCGGCGCTCTCGAAAACCTCGATGGGCGCGAGCCCGACGGCCGTCTGCGTCATGTCGTTGTGATGCGTCCGGGAACCAGCCCGCTGCAGGGGCTTATGGTCGGTGTCGACAATGCCGCGCGTGGTCTTGGTCTGGATGATGAACAGCGCTACCGGTTGCGCCAGCGCGTCGCCGCCGCCAGCCCCTTCGAGACGGCGAATGCCATACGCTGCGATCAGAGGACCGAAGACACCCAGACACTTCTCGTCATCGATCAGTTCGAAGAGCTCGTCATCTTGACGCCTCCGGAGCAACGGCAGGAATTCGCCGGCCTGATGCTCGCGCTGCTGGATCAGGGCATCCAGATCCTGCTCACCATGCGCTCGGACTATTTCAATCTGCTGCGCTCCTTTGCGGAGCTCTGGGGCGAGCTTGGAAAGGACAATGCCGCGCCGGTGTTCCGGCTCCGGCGTATCAACGACAAAGGCATCAGGGATGCCGTATGCCGCCCTTTGCTGATGGCCGGGCAGCAGAACGAAGAAGATCGCAATGCGCTGGCCACCGCCTTCGTGCGCGATCTGATGGATCGGCCGGGCGACCTTGCTTTGGCGCAGATGGCGCTGGAAGCCACGTGGCGGCATGCCGGGCCTTCCGGAAATCTCATGGCCGCTTACACAGATCTCGGCGGCATATCGGGTGCCTTGGCCAAGGAAGCGGATCGCGTCCGCGAGCGCAAGCTCACCGACGCCGAGCAGGCGCTGCTCGTCCCGCTGTTCGTCCGGCTCATCCGTCCCGGCGAGACGGGCGGCGTCACGCGCCGCATCGCGCGTTTCGAAGATCTCGGTGAGGCGCGCGGCGCGCTCGCCCGTAAGCTCTGCTCGGAAGACATGGGCCGTCTTCTCCTCACCGTCGGCGATGATGCGGTGGAGATCGCGCATGAGGCCCTGATCACGCAATGGTCCTGGCTGCAAGATCAGATCGGACAGAGCGGGACGGTCGAGGCGGTGCGCAAGCTCGGCGAGCTGATGGAGGAGGCGCAGGGCTGGTGGCAAAGCACCGAAGCGGACCGCCAGAAGGGTCTTGCCAATGAGGCGAGCATCGACCGCTTCGCCAGTCTTGCGGCCGGGCATGGCGAATGGCTTTCGGAAAAGGAGCAGACCTTTCTACGTGTCTCGCAAGCTGCGCTGAACAAGTCGAAGTCGAGAAAGAAGCTTCTGTTTTATGCCGCGGTCGCGATGGCTGTTATCTTCGCGGGCCTCTTCAGCGCGACAGGCTGGTCCCTTCGTACCGCCGTGACTGCGGAGCGAGCGGCGCTCGCGGAAAAGGAGAATGCCGAACGGCAGAAAATTTTGGCTATCAAGAATCAGGTATCGGCACTGGCGGCCTTGTCGAAGGCGACACTCGGCGAGGATCCGGTCAGGGCATTGAAGTTGGCTTTGTCCGCCTGGCCGCGCAACAAGGATGACGATCTGCCGAAGACCCAGGTGGCGTTGAATGCCATCGCGAATGCGCATAACGCCCCCAAGGCGGCGCGCATATTCGAAGGCACGAGCGCGATGGCAAGCGTCTCCTGGTCATCCTCGGGCAAGCTGCTGGCGGCGGGATCGGATGACGGCTCGGTGAATGTCTGGAACGCCGATACGGGCGAGGCCGTCGCCAGGCTCGATGAGCACAGAGATCCGGTAAGGTTGGTCGATTGGAATCCCCGCGGAGACAAGCTGCTGAGCTGCGCGGTGGAGAAGGGATGCATTTTGTGGAGCGCTGCCACCTGGAAGCGAGATGCTAACCTTTCCGAAGGAGACCATCCCGTTGCGGATGCGGCATGGAGCCCCGACGGCCAGCGTCTCGCCACGCTCGCACTGGACGGCACCCTCGCACTTTGGGATCCGGTGACGGGCGGCAGGCTGAAGGCAATGAAAGTACTGCCACCTGAAAACAGCGACGATGATTCCGGGCTGATGCTGGTCGACCTGAATCCCGACTCCCGGCGCATAGCCGTTGCATCAAGGTCGCTGGCCAAAGTGTATGACATCGAGTCCGAAAAGGAGGTTGCGCGCTTTGAGCTTGAGAAGTCGGAGATCTATGCCCTGAAATGGAATCACAGAGGTGATCGTCTGGCGCTCGGTGATGAGGCTGGAAGCGTCCTGATCTGGGCGGCGATAAAGAATAATCTGGCCGTGAAGACTCTGGACGGCGAGGGTAACGGTCCTTCTGTCCGTCGGCTCGAGTGGAACAACGCAGATACCCGGCTGGCAATCGCCTCGGACGATGTGACAGGTAAAATATGGGATGTCGATGGCGAGGCTCCTCTCATCGAATTGTACGGTCACGAGAGCGTACCCGGTCGATTGCAAATCGTAGACATAGGCTGGAACGGCGACGGCACCCTGGTGGCGACGGCTTCGGTCGATGGCACCGCGCGAATATGGAGCGCTACGGACGGCACATTGGTGGCCACGCTCGCGGGGCATGAATCACCTCTGACCGATCTGGAATGGAGTCCGATGGGCACGCGGCTTGCCACTTCCGCCTCGTTCTATGATGAATTCGATCCACCACTGAACGACAAGACCGTACGCCTATGGATGGTATCGAACCTGGCGATCGAGCAGGTGCTCCGACATGATCGAGATGTGAAAGACTTCCAATGGCATCCGGCGACGCCTAGCGTCCTGGCAACGATTGCCTATGACGGAGCCGCACATATCTGGGATACCGACCTGGGCCGGGAAATCCGGAAGACCGAGCTGAAAGGCAGTCCCGCAAGCGAAGATGTGATGCTGAATGACGTTGCGTGGTCGGCGGACGGTTCCAATCTCGCCATTGGTTTGAGCAATGGGCAAGCCGCGATCTGGGATGGCAACAAGGAGGTTCCGATCTACCTCACGAAGGGTCCTGGCGGGGCCGTCGAACGGGTCCTATGGAGCCCGTCCGGACGCCTTTTGGCTGCGGTCACTGGCTCGGACTGGCCCCCTACGGAGGGCAAGGAGCCGGCAAATTATCCGGTGCTGCTCTGGAACGTCGCTATGGGTGGCGAGCCCATAGTGCTTCCCGGTCATATCGCGCAGACGGGCTCCGTCGCCTGGGCGCCGGATGAGTCCTGGATCGCAACGAGCGACGGCAGCGAAATACGCATCTGGAGCGCCAAGGGCGGCCAGCCAATTCAGAGTCTGCACGGCAAGGGGAACGGCGCGGGTGGACTCGCCATCAGTTCGGCGATCAACGCTCTCGTCTCCCGTGACGGGGATGGCTTCATCCGACTTTGGAACACAGATAGCTGGTCGCTCGCCAAAGAGATTCCGGTCAAGATGGGTGGGGCCGGTACCAGTCAATTGTCCTCTGACGGTCGCAGGCTCCTGGCATATGATGACACTTCAATCGGCGTCATCGATCTTACAGATGGCAGCCTGCTGTTCAGCAATGCCAGATCGGCCGGGTTGGTTACCGGCATAGGCTGGAATGTGGACAGTTCGCGTGTTGCAATTACGCAGGCTGATGGGCCTCTCGAAGTGTTGGAGGCCGCCTCCGGTCAAGTCATCGCCCAAACCCAAGGCAGAAGCAACTCCGAAATGGCCGCTGCCTGGAGTTCGGGTGGAAGCCGGATCGCGGCTGCGAATGGATCTGAAATCGTCGTGCTGAATGCGACAGGGATTGCCAACAAGAATCTTTTCGAACTGGCCTGTGAATCCATCCTCGACAAAGATATCAGTGAGATTGCGGTCGACTACGGCATCGGCATAGAAGCACCAATCTGCGCCGATCCGTCCGCGATACCATTGCCACAATGGGGCGATCAGCCCGCCAGTCCTTGATGAAAACCGGTGCTTCGAGCTGTCTCAGCGGACATAACTCGCGCCATTGATGTCGAAAGTAGCGCCGGTCAAATGGCGCACCTGATCGGTGCACAGGAAGGCGACAAGAGCGCCCACTTCTTCAGCGCTCGCCATGCTGCCGAGCGGGATCGCGGAGACGATGCGCTTGATGTCCGCTTCCGTCATGCCGACATAGGCCATCTCGGTCTCGGTGAAACCCGGCGCCACCGCGAAGGCAAGGATGTTCTCCGCTGCATAACCGCGCGCGATGGTCTTGGTCAGCGCCACCAGAGCGCCTTTCGAGGCGGCATAGGGCCATTGATCGGGCGCGTCGCCGCGATGGGCGGCGCGGCTCGCGATGTTGATGATCTTGCCGCCGCCCTACTTGCGGAAATGCGCCACCGCCAGCTTGCATAATTCCGCCGGCGCGGTGAGGTTGACCTGCATCACCTCTGCGAAACTCCTTTGCCACTCGGCCATGGGCGCAGCGATAGGGGCTGCGACGAAGATGCC
>NNBT01000221.1_pt1 | contig 14238 bp, 13 predicted proteins | sample 1173831 | NCBI WGS metagenome assembly NNBT01 (sample SAMN07173936, study PRJNA388173) | plant metagenome | isolation source: symbiotic tissue sample KVJ10 | place: Norway: Troms, Kvaloya island | reverse complement strand
AATACATTTTAGAGGATGTTTGAAAAGTTTTCTTCTCGGTAACAAAACCTTCTAGATCCCCCTAAATCCCCCGATAAATTGGGGGACTTTGATTCCGGTTCCCCCCTTTTTAAGCTACGGTGTACACACATCTTTGTATAAAACCAAAATCGTTGAAGATCCCCCTAAATCCCCCGATAAATTGGGGGACTTTGACTCTAGTTCCCCCTTTTTTAAGGGGGGTTAGGGGGGATCTAAACGCTGTGAGGCAACTCTCAAAGACTTGTGTGTACACCGTAGCCTTTTTAAGGGGGGCTAGGGGGGATCAATTAGTGCCTAAAATCACGCATAAATTTGAGATCGGGAGCAAAGATTGATACGCCAGATAAGGATTAAATCTTGCAAAATCCCAGTATCGATTGACATCTTTGCTCGAATTGAGGAGTGGAAAAAACAGCAGTAAAGTGAAAAGTAGATAATCCCGCAAGAAAACATTTATTTATATTTGCCCAAAACTGTTCAGACATCCTCCGAGAACAGTTTCCTATCTGCTGCACATTACAGCAAAAATTAAAAAAAAGTATTGATATATCATTTTGATTTAATTTCTTGTATGTTTATTGTATTTAATATTCACAGACAAAAATTATGGATTTCAGACAAATTAGCTTAGTTGCTAGCCAACTTTTAACTCAGTTTGGGTTGAAAATTTTAGGTGCAATCGCACTGTGGCTGATTGCTCAACGCTTGATTGACTTTGGATTGAAGCTAGTACGACGTGCTTTCCGAGGTCAACACGTCGATCCAACACTCATTAACTATCTTCTGAATATCATTGGTGTCACACTGAGAATTATTCTAGTTGTGGCAATTCTCGGTTTCTTTGGGGTTGAAACAACTTCCTTTGCTGCATTGCTAGCAGGAGCAGGCATTGCAATTGGTGCAGCATGGGGGGGTTTACTAGCCAACTTTGCAGCCGGAGCATTTTTAATTGTTTTTCGACCTTTCAAAGTTGGTGATTTCATTACCACCGCAGGCGTGACAGGCACTGTTACAGAAATTGGACTGTTCACAACTAATATCAATACACCTGATAACGTGTTGACAATTGTCGCCAATAATAAAATCTTTGCTGATAACATCCAGAATTATTCTGCCAACCCTTACCGTCGGGTCGATCTGGTGGCTCAACTCCATCATGATGTGAAACACAACGAAGCGATCGCACTTTTGAAAGCGAAAATTAGCCAAATTCCTAATGTTCTCCAAAATCCAGCACCGGATGTGGAAATTCAGAATTTCAACTTTGCAGGGCCTGTACTAGCAGTACGTCCTTATTGCAATAACGATCACTATTGGCAAGTTTACTTCGACACTAATAAAGCTATCCGTGAAACCTTTGGTGAGGCTGGATATCCAGTTCCCGAATACCGTTATGCAATTAGCGGTTCATCTGGTAATGGGGTTAATAACGTCATTCCACCACTATCGGAGATAACTTGATACTAAAGAAAAAAGTCAAGGCTTAGTTTGCAAAGTTTTTCTAAATAGCAGAATCAGAATTAATAAGTAGGTAGGGCGTATGTCTTACCTACTTTTGCTAAGTTTATGACCTATTCCAGTGAAAATACCATTGCCTACTGACCAAGCGGTTGACTCTAATATCATCAGGTTTGCAATACTAATACTAGAGATTTCTAGCTTTAGTATTCCCCTTAGCAAAAATTAATAGTTGGTATTATTTAAAACTTTAGTGAAAATAGGGTAAATAATGCCCAGAACTCAAAGCAGCTTTAAATAAAGCTAGTTTCAATTTTGGAAACCATCCTGACAAAAGCTGTAAAAAAAGTTAGGTTAGCGGTTAATCACAAGCCGCACCCTAGCAGCGATGGTAAAAGAATTAACAATTTGTACCCGTGGACTCACTAAGCAATTTGACCGACATGTTGCTGTCAATGATGTTGATTTAGAAATCCAGGCGGGGGAAGTATATGGATTGATTGGGCCGAATGGCGCGGGTAAAACAACTCTCATCCGTATGTTAGCGACTGCTGAGGAAGCAACTACGGGTGAGATTTATATTAATGGCGATCGCCTCATCCGTGACAACAGCAACCTCAAACTTAAGCGTCATCTTGGCTATTTACCCGATGACTACCCACTATATGAGGATTTGACAGTCTGGGATTACTTAGATTACTTTGCACGTTTATATCGTTTGCGAGAACCGCGCCGCACTAAACGCTTACATGAAGTTTTAGAACTTATTCAACTTGGTAATAAACGCAATAGTCAGATTTCTACTCTGTCGAGGGGAATGAAACAGCGTTTAAGTTTAGCGCGAACCATTATCCACGAACCAATTTTACTATTACTCGATGAGCCTGTTTCTGGGCTTGACCCTATTGCGAGGATGCACTTTCGCGAAATCATTAAGGCTTTGCAAGAAGCTGGAATGACTGTCATCATTTCCTCCCACGTTCTCAGTGATTTAGCGGAAATTTGTACTTCTGTAGGAATTATGGAACTTGGCTTCTTAGTAGAAAGTACTTCCCTACAGCAACTTTATCAACGTCTAGCCCATCAGCAAATTGTGTTATCAACTTTAGGAAACTTAGAGACACTTTTGAACGAACTTAAACATCATTCTTTAGTAGAAGAATGGGAGGTTATATCAGGAAAAAACAGTGTGCGGGTGAATTTTTCCGGCAAAGATGAAGATAGTGCCGAGTTATTGCGATCGCTAATCAAAGCGGGCATTCCTTTAACTGATTTTCACTGCACGCAAGAAGACTTAGAAAGTATTTTCTTAAAATTAGGTCACAAACAAGCATCTTGATTCATCAATAAATCTCACTCACCATTTTTGGAGAAATTTTTCATACTATGCTCAATTTAATGGACAAAATTGGCGATTGGAATCCGCAATTATTTCGCGAACTCAAAGGACAATTTAAATTTGTTAATGTAGCGATCGTAGTTGTGACATCTTTACTATTGCAACTGGTAGTTATTTTATATCATTTAAGCAATCCTCCTGATGATAAATACTCCCTAACTGGTACATACTGTCGTTTACGTCAAATATATGAGCCGCAACAAACACAGGTTTTTAAGGAATCAAATCAATCTAAAATTGATGAATTAAATGATTTCTTTTCAAAAAACTTTTGTCCCCAAAATCAAATTGATTGGCAGATGTGGTGGCGAGATCATTGGGAATATATATTCTTAACATTTAGTGTAATTTTTATATTTACACTACTAGTTGCAGGAACTTATTTGCTAATTAACGATTTCGCTAAAGAAGAAACTCGCGGCACACTAAACTTTATCCGTCTTAGTCCCCAATCAGAAACAAGTATATTGACTGGGAAGTTGCTAGGAGTTCCGAGTTTAATTTATCTCATGATTTTAGTAGCAGTTCCTTTACATTTATGGGCTGGGCTTTCTGCCAAAATTGCTTTTAGTTATATTTTGGGTTACTACGCAATTATTGCTGCTAGTTGTATTTTCTTCTACAGTGCTGCACTACTACTTAGTTTATTTAGTCGTTCATTTAGTGGTTCTCAGCCTTTGTTGGGTTTATTAGTTAGTGGTATAGTTTTTGTATTTTTGTTCATAACGATGTTACTTGCATCGTCTTATAGCAACACTTTAAATCATTCAACTGCTTGGTTTAGACTTTTTAATCCTTGGGATACAACTAATTATCTATTTCCTAGATTATTTAATCTATCCAATGGCTCTGATATTAAAAAATTGCAGTTTTTCTATTTACCATTAGGGAAAAATATTATTAGTATTGTTGGCTTTCATTTGTTAAATTTGGGATTGTGCAGTTACGGAATTTTGCAAATTCTTAAACGTTGCTTCCGTAATCCTCAAGCCTCAATAATTAGCAAGAAGCAAAGTTATTTGGTAGTAGCATTTTGCCAGTTGATGATCTGGGGTTTTACTCTACAAATTGGTGAAAATAGTTACGCATTAGATCAACAAGTTGGGGAAAATTACATTTTGCTAGCATCATACAACTTGGTGTTGATTTTAAGTTTAATTGCAGTTCTTTCTCCTCACCGTCAAGATGTACAAGATTGGGCAAGATATCGACATCAAGGAGTTTCTAGCCACAAGAGTATCTGGCAGGATCTAATTTGGGCTGAAAAAAGCCCTGCACTAGTAGCGATCGCAATTAATCTTACAATTGTTACTATCCCTTGGCTAGTCTGGATTTCATTTACATCTATTTTTGATACCAACAATGCCCAAAGTTGGCTGAGTAACGATATTGACAGGTTTAAAGCACTTTTAGCTATAGCTTTGTTTATCAGCGTAATCATGATTTACGCTACCATCGCCCAATTGATACTTTTGCTGAAAACTCCCAAACGTTCTTTCTGGGCAATTCGGATTATAAGTGCAGCAGTGTTCCTACCACCAATAATTTTAGAATTTATCGGCATGACATCACAGGTGTCTACAGTGGTGTCTACTGTATGGCTGTTTTCAACTTTTCCTTGGGCTGGTATACAAGGCTCTGGAACGACAACAATTTTTATGGCATTCCTCGCTGAGTTAACTTTTCTAGGATCGTTAAACTTGCAGTTGACAAGGCAAGTGAGATTAGCAGGCGAATCTGCTACGAAAGCATTATTAGCATAACATTAGCTCGGTAATTATCAATAAACTTAGAACCTCAATTTTTCAAAGAAATTGGGGTTTTTGTTTTTTATGAATGGTTTAAGACTGCTATATTATTTATTATTTGTTATTAACACAACGATCACAAAAATCTGAAAATCATGTTAAATATCTCTACTCAAGACCTACGCCATACAGCCATCCAGTTTTTAGAACAAAGTCCCCCACAACGTCTACAAACTCTTAAGCAACTAGGCATCGCTCGTTATGAATTTTTAACTAAAATTCAACTAAATGAAGCTAATATCATCTGTATAATGATGCGATTTTTTAAATATCCCAGTCAGCTAAAGTTTCCTAATCTAATGGGAGCAGATTTATCTGGTTTAAATTTAGATGGGGTCAACTTTATTCGAGGAAATTTGTCAGAAGTAAATCTCCAAGGTAGTAGTTTAGTAAATGCAGACCTTTTATTTGTAAATTTTACGAAAGCCGACTTGAGAAATGCAGATTTACGAGGTGCAACTCTAAACGAGACTATTTGGTTAGAAGCTCTAGTAGATAATTGTCAGCTTGGCATAGGTATTGGTTTAAATCATCTACAACGTCAAGATTTAGAACTGCGAAAAGCGATATTTAATTCTTGAGAAGTTAGTAATGAAAACACAAAAAATTATAAGATGATTGAATTGATATTGACCTGGATAAGTTAATGAGTATTAAGTTGCCCCAAAAACTGATGTTGCTGGGTTCAGGAGAACTAGGCAAAGAATTTGCGATCGCAGCTCAACGTCTTGGTAATTATGTGATTGCCGTTGACCGCTACGCCAATGCTCCGGCGATGCAGGTTGCTGATGCTTATGAAGTTATTTCTATGCTCAGTGCTGATAATTTAGAAGCTGTAGTGACAAAACATCAGCCAAATATTATTATACCAGAAATTGAAGCAATCAGAACAGAAAAACTGCTCGAATTTGAACAGCGAGGGATTACAGTTATTCCGACTGCGGCTGCTACTAACTATACAATGAACCGCGACAGAATTCGCGAACTAGCACATCAAGAATTGGGCATCAGAACAGCTAAATATGGTTATGCAATAACTCTAGAAGAATTGATTGCAGTTTCGGATAAAATTGGCTTTCCCAATGTTGTTAAACCTGTGATGTCATCATCCGGGAAAGGTCAATCTGTAGTGCAGGATAAGAGTGAAGTTGAGAAAGCTTGGAATTATGCGATCGCTAATTCTAGAGGAGACAGTCAAAAGGTCATCGTCGAAGAATTTATTAACTTTGAAATTGAGATAACTTTACTGACAATTAAACAATGGAATGCACCGACAATTTTCTGTTCTCCCATTGGTCATCGCCAAGAAAGAGGCGATTATCAAGAATCGTGGCAACCCGCAGAAATTTCTGAAGATAAAATATTAAAATCCCAAGAAATAGCTATAAAAGTCACTGATGCTTTAGGAGGAGCCGGAATTTTTGGCGTTGAATTTTTCATTACTAAAGATGAAGTGATTTTTTCCGAACTTTCTCCCAGACCTCACGATACGGGAATGGTGACATTAATCTCACAAAATCTTAATGAATTTGAATTACATTTAAGAGCTATTTTAGGCTTGCCAATTCCTCATATAGAACAGCTAGGAGCATCAGCCAGTGCAGTAATTTTAGCCTCAGAAAAATCTGATTCTATTGCTTTTAGTGGTGTCGCCGATGCTTTGTCAGAAAAAGATGTAGATATTAAATTATTTGGTAAACCGAATGCTCATCCATATCGCCGAATGGGCGTAGCTTTAGCGAAGGGTGAGAATGTCCAAGAGGCTAGGGAAAAGGCTACTAGAGCCGCAAGTAAAATTAAAATAATCCAGTTGTGTTAACTAGATTGACTTACATCTTCTACCAGAAAACCGAACAACTAGAAGTCGCGATTATATAAGTGAAGTCTGCCTACGCGGGTTGACGAAAAATTAGGCGTTACATAATACAGAGACGATTTTGCTAGTTTTGTAGGATGGACATTTTGCCCGTTCCTTGTATTTTCAAGTGGGCTAGCTACAAAAATCATCCTTTGTATTCAGCAACGCCTAATTTCTTTTGCGTAATTGCCCACGACGCACAACAAACATTTGGATCTATTCCAAATTTAGAGGGAATTTCAATTCAGTAAGCCCAGTTGTCTAAACTTATTCTTGAGGGAAGCAGAAGTAACTGTGTAAAATATTACACATAATTAAAGTAACTGCCTCCAAGATTTAAACCTGTTACGCCTTCAACAATCCCTATTAACTCATTGCTCTCTCCGAACTGTTGAAAGTAAATAGCTGTACCTGCTGGTAAACCTTCAGGATTACGGCTTAAAACATATTTGTTTGATGAACCGTAGAGTATAATTTTGTCTTGACTAACATCAAAACCTCTGATAAGGGCAAAGTCTCCAAGTCCACTACTAAGTTTGTCTCCGTCGTTATAGAAGAAGCTTTGAGTAGAGCCTGCGCCAAGGTAGTACTTGTCTGCCCCAGCACCGCCGATTAAAACATCTCTTTCACCAACTCCACTAATACTAAGGGTTCCAACGAGTATGTCGTTGCCATTTCCTCCGTCCAGGATATCATTCCCTAATGCTCCTACAAGCAAGTCATTACCATCTAAACCAAATAAAGTATCATTACCTCGAAATCCCCTGATTTCATCATTGCCATTTGTACCTGTTAGTACATCGTTAGTTAGAGAACTTCCGTCTATTAATGCCATTGTCTAAACCTCGACTATGAAGTAATTTGAATTAGGTAACTAAGCAAAAATAAATCAAGCTATGTTACGCAGTGTAAATTTAATTAAATTGCCTCGTAGTAAGCGGCTCGAACCCTGAAAAGATGGCTGGAGCCGCTTACTACAAATCTTTAATTATTTACGCGCTTAATCTTATACCGATTCCTGATTAAGTGCAATCCCTATGGAGTAATGGGATATATTAACGTCTAAGTAGGTAATGAAACCTTACTCATGATGCGATGATCTGGGTTGCGAATGATGTCTAGGCAGTCAGTGTGGAGTTTTGGGAATTTTCGCCGAAGCACCTGCATTGCTCAAAGGTTCGATGGCACTATGGGATTTGTTTACTACGACAAGTTTCAGCCCAATTGAACAGCAAATCATTTATTTGACTCTTGGCAAAGATGATGAGTATGAAGCAATACAGCTCAGTTAAAGCTAAAACTCTTTGCCAAAGTCAATTTTTTTAAGGAACCGCAAAGGACGCGAAGAGAAGAAAGAAATGCTTAACCCAAGCGTATTGCTATATAAAAGGGGCAAAAATCAGATGCCTCAAATTTAAATAAACACCGTTGATCAGCCAACAGTGTTTATCCTTATTAATCTGTGATTGCGTTACAAATTGGGAAGAAGCGATGCTTTTTCTATCTCGTAGCACTATTAGGCAAATTAACCGCAGCAACTGGATTCGGCTGATTCAGATAATCGTAAACTAATCGGGAAACTTGACGGATAAAGTCTCTCCCTCTTGTGTCTTTATAAGGACGGGTGACGAAGATAGCCGCCAGGTAATGCTTACCATTAGGCATAGTTACAAACCCCGCATCGCCAATGAGAAAACCGATATCTCCAGTTTTATTGGCAATAACTGCACCTTTCCCCAAACCGGCGGGAAGCAGTGTATGAATTGTGGTGTGACGCAGAATATCTAAGGCTTGCTCCCGACTCTGTGGCGAAACTAACTTATTATTCACAACTAAAGCCAGCACCCGCGCCATATCTTGAGAACTTGTGGTGTTGGTTCCTCTCAAGTCAGCTAAAAGATGGCGAATTACTGTGTCTTTCAGTCCCCAACTACGGAAGCGCTGATTTAGTTTCGCCGCTCCGCCTAAGCGATCGATAATCATGTTGGTGGCGGTATTATCGCTAATGGTAATCATCTTAGTGATGGTTTCCAAAGCTGTGTACTTCTTGCCAACTCGCTCATATTGCATACTTCCAGAACCATTGGTAACTAAGTCACGCCGCATAGTCAGGTTTTCCTGAAGGGTAACTTTACCAGCATCTAAATCCTGAAAAAAGGCGATGAGTATTGGCAGTTTGATTGTACTAGCAGCGGGAAAAACGCGATCGCCTCCAATATCCAAATAATCCCCAGTATCCAAATCTAGAAAAAACATTCCTGTTTTCAGAAAGCTGTAGCGACTCATCAAGGCTTTAATTGGAGGTTCCAGCGCTTTCATCGGTGAATGCATCGGAACCACGCCAGCAAAGAGAGTGCTATTATCATTCACTCTTGGAGAAATACTCGGAGTTATCTCTAGATATTGCGGCTGGGTTGCAGTCAATCGTATTGGCTTGGGTAACTGCACAGACCAATGATTGGGGGATTCCTCTTGCAGTTGCACCTGTGCTAAATCAAAGGTGTAGTCGGGTGCTAAAGTAACTACCATGCGGGTAGTCTCTGCATTAAACTGCTCGATGCGAATGTCTCTAATTACTGGCCCCACTCTTTGACTAGTCTGTGGATATCCTAATGTAACTCCAGACAAATCAATTACCAAACGAGTCGGGTTGGTAAGTAATTGTACTTTCGGTTGAACATTCTCATCTGTGGTGAAGTCCAGATGATTGCGATTGCTATCAAAATGCCAATTTGCGATGGCTATGCCCGCCGCAGGCATCGCACCATTAGCTTTAACAGTGGAGCCAAACAGGATCAAGCTTAAGAAACTGGGTAGAAGCCAGCTAAATTTTACAATGTTTTCTTTGTGTGTGAGTAGCATCAGCGATCGCTTTGTGTGTGAGGAAAATTCTTGAACGAACAAAAGCCGCCCACCATTAAAGCACAATTATGAAAAGTTTTGTAAATAGCGGTGAAAAGGCACAGTAACGAACGAACCGATTTTCAGTGTGGCGTAACCTACCGCATCCACGCATCTGTTTGCGTATCGCACCTGATGACTGTTTCTCCAGGCGCGATCGCAATACCACAATTGTCTTACTGAAGGCTTATATTGCGAAATCCACAGTAGATATTCGACAGGAATACCACATAAAAAATGAGTATTATCCTGACATAAGATTGACATGATAATGACATATTTAAAAAATATAGAATCAACTATACTTTTAAAAAGTCACCATAATTTCTGTTTAGTAACTGCACTGCTAACAAATTTAATATTCCTTAATCAAGCAAGTGCTATGGCAGAATTTTTTGTTGCATAAGATATCTCAAACTAGTTTTGATCTAATTAGATAACTCAAAAAATTAATGTGAGGTGAAAGTGAAAGTTTCTAATATATATAAAATTAGTCTAGCTTCGTTATTATTAGCTACACCCTTATATGTTTTACCTCTGAGAATACTTGCCCAAACTCCAAATTTAAAACAGCCAGCAGTTATTATTAATAGTGGCTCTACAAATACCTGCAAATATAGAATTCGCGTATTGCCATCTGGAAAAGCAACTTACACTGCTTGCAACAGAAAAGGTGTAGGTGAAATAAAAGTGAACACAGCCACGAAATTTTTTAATGATATTTCCGCAGCTAAATCATTGTCAAATTTACCATATAAACCATGTGCGAAACCTGTTTCGTTTGGTACGTCAACTGAAGTCAGGTATCAAGGGCAAAAATCTCAAGATATTAGCTGTCCAAGTAATGATTCAAGAGTGACAAATCTGTATGATGACACTAAAAGCATTCAAGAGGAATTGAACTTTTCAACTTCCAAAAATTAACTGTCTACGTTTGACTTGCAATCTCAATTAAAATACCGTGTAAGAGGATATTTGAAAATTCCTACTAGAGGTATTAAAACTTTCCAAGTACTTCTAAACTGCTCGATAAATTGGGGAACCTTTATTCTGGCTCCCCTTTTTTTATGAGTTTAAGGGGGGAATCAATAAGTGCGTAAAAATATAGATAAATGTTTTCAAACATCTGTATCAGCAGTAACTATTCCTTTAATTGCTTTGATTGATCCACGTTAAAATCCTAAATCTACAGCAATACGGTGGGCGCAAGCAAACCCAGAAAAAGCAACTGCATTCAACCCTTGACCCGGAAAAGTACTATCCCCTACACAATAAAGTCCTGGAATAGCTGTGCGATTAAAGGGCATATTCAATAATCCCCACAACTTACGCCGGGGAATTGGCCCATAAGTGCCATCTTCACGACCCAAAAAGCGGCGATGGGTGCGCGGTGTCCCCACTTCTAAATAATCCAATCCAGCATCTAAACCGGGAAAAAGCTTCTCTAGGCGGTCAATAATTCGCCAAGCTGCCTTTTCTTTCTTCGCTTCGTACTCACTCACAGAAAGTTCTTGCCAATCATCAATCCAGTGAGGCGTGAAGGCATGAATGATGTGATATCCATTTGGTGCTAAATCTGGGTCAAGCAATGTGGGAATCGAAACAAACACTGTGCCTTCTGCTGCTGTCATCTTTTCCCAATCTTCCAGCAAAATATGGTGACACTCTGTCCCCGCGGGTAAAACTGACTCCTTTACTCCGATGTGCAAACTCAAGAAGCTTGGAGATTTTTGATAGGTTTGTTGCCATTTCTTCTCATTACGTGGCATTGCTTCTGCTGGTAGTAATTGTGTAAACGTATCCCAGCGTGTAGCATTAGAAACTATGCGTTTACCCCGATATACTTTACCATTAGCCAGTTGCACACCTACCGCTTTTCCCTGCTCTGTAAGAATTTTGGTGACTCTAGCTTGGTAATGAATCTGACCTCCAGCCTTTTCTAGACCTTCGACTAGTTTTTGGGCAATTTGTCCGACTCCGCCTTTGGGATAGTTAACTCCGCCATAATGCCTGTCAGAAAAGACCATTCCAGCATTAATCATTGGTGTCATGTCTGATGGAACCACCGACCAGCAATAACATTCCATGTCGATAAACTTCAATAATTGCGGGTCTTTGATGTAACGCCGCGCCACATCCCCAGCATTTTGGGGCAGATACTTGGCTAAACCGAGACACGCCAAAGGATGCTGGAAAAATACGCGCAGTAAATACCGAGGTTCTTCCAGTGACAGCAAATCCATACTGTTGAGGCACTTGAATACTTTTTGACATTCATCATAAAAGCGACGAATCCCTTGTTCTTCATGGGGAAAATGAGCAATAAGATTTTGCAAAAATTTTTCATAAACCCGGTCAACCTTCAGGTCTAAACCTTGGGGTAAATGATAGTGAATTTGTACCGGATCTGCGATCGCTTCTTGGCTGACATTTACACTTGATAATGCACGGGTGAGTAAGTTGGTTGTACCGTTCTGTCCCAGTCCAAAAATCATTGACGCACCAACATCGAATCGATAGCCTTGGCGTTCAAAATAACCAGCACTACCACCGGGAATCAAATAACGTTCCAGTACCAGCACTTTCGCCCCCTTCGCTGCTAACTGGGTCGCTGTTACTAATCCGCCAATCCCAGACCCAATTACGATCGCGTCATTTGTCATTTGTCATTTCTCCTTTGTCATTTGTACTGAGCGTATCAGCTCCGCTAACGCGTAGCGTCTGTCTGCGACACGCTGCGCAAACTTAGAGAAGTATTTGTCCTTTGTCTAGAGTCAACCAATATTCAATTTAACTAATTACAAATGACCAATCAAAAAAAAAGAGGGACGAGCCTGCTACTGCTGGCTAATCCCGTCTGCCGATCCTTAAAAGAGAGGAGAACACTGATAAGAATATAGCCTTGATTGAGAATTAATGTCAACTACTAATGAAAAAATTTATCAATAAAATTGAAATTGTTAATTTTAAGCTGTCAGCCGGATGCAGGAAAGAGTATTATGGTGTTTCAGTTCTTATACAATAAAAAGGCGCCTATTTCTGGCTATGACGCTACAATTGCGCGTTTATGTTCCACCCCATCCCCTGATCAAGCACTGGCTAGCAGTTGCCCGTGATGCAGGCACGCCTTCAGTATTGTTCCGCAGTGCCATGACTGAGTTGGGAAGATGGTTAACTTATGAAGCTGCACGAGACTGGTTGCCGACTCAAGAAACAGCAGTACAGAGTCCCTTAGATACCTGTCTGGCAACGGTGATCGATCCGCAAGTGCCTATGGCAGTAGTACCGATTCTGCGGGCTGGACTAGGATTACTTGAGGGAGCGCAGACTTTATTACCTTTAGCATCGATTTACCATCTTGGCTTGGCGCGAGATGAAGAAACACTGCAACCTCATTGTTATCTGAACAAGTTACCAGAAAAATTTGACCCTCAAACACGAGTGTTAGTTACCGATCCAATGTTGGCAACCGGAGGGTCAATGATGGCTGCAATGGCAGAATTGACACAACGGGGTGCTGACCCAGCTTTGACGCGGATTGTTTGTGTAGTAGCGGCTCCACCAGCTTTACAAAAATTGAGTGAAGCTTATCCAGGTTTAATAATTTACACCGCTACTATTGATGAAAAACTGGACAGCAAGGGGTATATTGTACCGGGATTAGGAGATGCAGGCGATCGCATCTTTGGGACTTAAGCTAGTATGCAGCTAGGGCAGGAGAATAGCATAACTACTGTAAAAGTTGCAAGGTTTGTTGAAGGCGGTAAAGATATGAGTCAGCGAGATGGTTTTGGCAGTGGTTTTATAGCAGGGGCGTTTGTTGGTGGCGTATTTGGCGGTGTTATCGGAGCACTGATTGCTTCTCGGCGCGAGCCAGAATTGCTAGCAGAAGAGGAGACAGAACTGACAGATAGTCAAGCCGAAGCTAAGAAAATAGCAGCAAAGCGGCGTCAGATGAAAGCCTCAGAAAGCGAAAGCATCGGCATAGAAACGGCCAGGCGATCGCTAGAAGATAAAATTGCCCAGCTAAATGCCACAATTGATGAAGTGCGAAAGCAACTGGGAAATGTTAATAGCAGTTCACCCCAACCAACCAATGACCGCTCCCTCACTAAAGACTCCTGAAGTTTGTTCAGGCGTGGTGAAAGTGTCAAGTGTGGTAAACGTGAAATCCGCAAACACTTTTGACTTTGGACTAAATTAAAATTAAAAGATAAGACCGCGTTTGACACCTAGTAGGAAACAAAGCTATCCATGAGTTTACTGATTACGACACTAATTACCTTTGTCAGCTTTTATAGCTATTTGCTAATTATCCGGGTTTTGCTAACCTGGTTCCCGACAATCAACTGGTATAACCAGCCATTTGCCGCTTTAGCCCAAATAACTGACCCTTATCTGAATCTATTCCGCTCAATTATTCCCCCATTGGGCGGTATGGATTTTTCGCCGATCTTAGCTTTCTTAGCACTCAATCTAGTTAGTGGGCTTCTGAGTGCCATTCCAGCTAGCCTGCCCTTATAGAAAGAAAGATTTTGATTATTACCTTGGTAAAAAATTTTGTAGAGACGTTAAGTATACAAGCGTCTCTACGATTTTTTACGAATTACTAATTAAACCAAGTTGCTAGTTATCAAAAAATACCATTATGCGAAACTAACTAGCAACTTACGTTAATTATAGCGGTTCCCGATCTGGTGAGGTACGTTTTCAAAGTTACTAACCTTGCTCACAAAGATTTAGGTGTACCTCAGTTGCTTAGGAAACGCTATACCTAACCTGTTTCTCGCCTT
>NNBT01002293.1_pt1 | contig 14260 bp, 17 predicted proteins | sample 1173831 | NCBI WGS metagenome assembly NNBT01 (sample SAMN07173936, study PRJNA388173) | plant metagenome | isolation source: symbiotic tissue sample KVJ10 | place: Norway: Troms, Kvaloya island | reverse complement strand
GTACATTCAAGGCTGCTGCAAATTAATCCTCTTTTTGTTAAAACCAGAAGGGCTTAGGTTACTTTTTCAAGGTATTCTCATACAGTTTAAATATCCTTTTATACTCATCGGTCCAGCTGCTTGGCTCAATAAAACCATGGTCTTCTACCGGGTAAACCGCAAGTTCCCAATTATTTTTGCCCAGCTCTATAAAACGCTGTGTAATGCGCACAATATCCTGAAAATGCACATTTACATCCACCATGCCATGTGCCATTAAAAGGTTACCTTTTAATTTGTCGGCGAAATAAATAGGCGAACTTCTTTTATAGGCAATCGGGTCGTTATAAGGTTCGTTTAAAATATTTGAGGTATAGCCATGGTTATAATGTGCCCAATCGGTAACCGAACGCAAAGCAGCGCCGCTGGCAAAAACATCCGACTCGTTGAACATGGCCATCAGCGTAATAAAACCACCATAAGAGCCGCCGTATAAACCAACATGCTGCGGATTAACGCCATATTTCTCTACCAAAAACTTAACGCCATCGGCCTGATCGGTTAAATCTTTCCCACCCATGTGGCGATAAATACCTGTACGGTGATCGCGGCCATAACCAGAACTCCCGGTATAATCGATATCGATTACGGTGTAACCATTGTCGGCCAGTAAATTATTGAACATAAATTCGCGGAAGTAAGTGCTCCAGCCAAAGTGTACATTCTGTAAATAACCCGCACCATGCACAAAAACTACTGCAGGGTGGTTGGGATGTGGATTTTCTGATTTATACACCCTTGCATAAACATCAGCTCCATAGCGGTTTTTAAAAGTAACCATATCCGGTTGACGCCATTTGTAAGAATTAAATTCGGCAGAAGTAGATTGCGTAACCTTTATGGCTTTAGCTCCGGCTTTATTTGGCTGGAGATATAGTTCTCCGGGTTTGTCCATGTAAGAATAATTAATGGCAAGGTATTTCTCATCAGGGGAAAGGGTAATGTCATTCAAACCTTTCATGGTGGTAATCTGAGTAAGTTCACCGCCATTTACCCCGATTTTAAAGAAATTGGTAATCCCGGGATGTTCCTTATTCGCTTTGATATAAAACGTATTTCTATCTTTTGAGAGTTGTACGGATTGTACTTCCCATTTGCCGGCAGTAAGTTGTTTTTTATCACCTGTGGAAACGTTTACCACATAAAGGTGCGAATACCCGGTCGCTTCACTTTGATAATAAAAGCGGTTATTATCGATCCACCCTGTGCTGCCCTGGTAAAAACCGCTAATGCCGGGACCGCCGATCCAGGCTTCATCGCGCTGGCGGTCGATCAAAGTAAATTTTCCTGTTAAAGCATCTAGTTTTAAAATCCAGCGGTCTTTATTATCGGTAGAAGTAGCCACAACAATTGCAAGACTTCCATTATCATTCCAGAGCGGACCAAAGAAGTTTACTGGGCGATCCGCATTTTTCTTTTTCAAGGTATCCAGTTCGTTTGGATAATCTTTCAGGTAATCAGGCAGGTCTTTTATGCCGGTAATGGTCGAAGTCTGGATCGCGTAAACGGTATCACGTTGCGTATCATAAATAAAACCCTGCGAGGTATTTTCGTTTTCTCCAACCTTGGTCCTTCCCGGAATATCTTCAGTGTAACCTGAGGAAGTAACATAGTTTGGAACTATGGTGTTATGGTTGTTCTGCGCAGGCGTAGTGAGCTTGTAGGTAATAAAATGTCCATCAGGACTAATGATTACCCCGTTTAAAAACTTATCTTCTGTATATAATTCTTTTAACGGTTTTGTATCTGCAGCGGTACTTCCAAAGCGGCCTCTTCCCCCGCGTGAACCGTTTTTGACCTCGGCGTTTCGTTTTTTAATAATATCGAAGAGTTCGGTTTGTTGTGCTTTTAACCATTTATCCTGTTCGGTAGCCGGTTTGCTTTCTGCTCTTCCGGCTTTTTTACCTTTAACAAAATTGGTAAGCTGTTTGGTTTCTGCTGATTTTAAATCAACCACGAAAAGATTATCGCCCAATTGGTAAACAACATTACCATTGGTTAAAAAAACCGGACTGCTTTCCCGTTCCTGCGTGCTGGTTAAGCGCGTTTCCTTATTCGTTTTGAAGTTCTGTAAATTAATATCACCGCTTTTTTCTACTAACCCAAGGGAGCGATCGGCATTGTAGGTGTAATTTAAACTTAAAAGTTTTTCATCTTCCTTTTCTGCTGCTTTAACAGGTTTAGAAGAAGTTGCCGAAACTTTGAATAATTCTTCTTTGGCTTTATTTTCAGGGTTCCAGTTAAAATATAGGGTTTTGCTATCTGCCGTCCAGCGGAAATTAGTTGGCGAAATACCCATCCATTTTGGGTCGCGCATAATTTTTTCGACAGTTAAAGGGGCCAATTGTTGCGCAAAAGCATATTCGCCTGTGCAAAGCAAAAGGAAAAGTAAATATTTCTTCATGAATTTTAGGTTTGGATGCAATTTAGGTAAAGTGCTACCTAATTTTAAAAGGAAATGGAAATGTTACAACGCCCCTAGCTGTATAAGTTAACCACAGATAAAAGGATGAACACAGATAAAATTTGAAATTATATACTTAATCTGTGGTTAATCACTAACGGATCACCCTGCCGGTTTTATCTACGTTCACCACATCGAAAGGCTTTAAATACTCGTTTATGATGACTACAAACTCACGCCTGGTCAATACTTTTTTAAGATCATAATTACTGCTAAACCTGTAACTTTTGTTCCATTTTTTCTGCAGCTCGTCTTTTGTGGCTTCAATTGATTTATTACCTACATAACAAACCATAGAAATCGTATTTTCCAGGTTAATAGGAATATTCTGATGATCATCGAACCAGATCTGCGCTTTGTAATAATACGCTTTGACCGGTTCTTTAATTTCTTTATAAGTAACTTCTTTTTCAGGCGCGAAATAGGCTTTTCCCTGTGTAATTTCTGCTTTGATAATCCCTGTTATACCCACTTTTTGAATCGCTAACCAGTTGGAGTCCGTTATTTTAACATCCACAAAGGGCATTAATGCATGTTTGTAAGCCAATAACTCACCCTGGATCCTTTTTAAATTTGATAAACTGGTTTTAGTGTCAAAAAATGCGGCATAAGCTGCTGTTGCCCCAGCTGCTTGTCCAATTTCAAATTGATCTTTAGAGATATAAAGCAGGTTTTCATGATCTGGGATCAATAAGCTGTATAATGATAAAAAACTGGCTCCTGAAGAAATCCTGGATACCGTTGTCCGGTAAGTATTTTCATTATAGTTTAACGGACTTGAAGATGCAGGATTTAAAGCGGAGATTTTTAATTCAGCAAGCAATTTTTCAGGGTTATCGGCCAGCACAAGAATTTTGGCTTTAATACTTTTATCTTTGGTCAATTTCGCTTCCCAGCCACTGCCAGAACGTTTAATTTCTGTGTAAGCAGTATTGTTGATGACGTTTAAAAGTAAGGTGCTATCTACAACAATTACTTTCGCCTGGTTTTTTTTATCCGGTTTTGGTTTTGGGGTTTCCAAACTTTTCGCATTTTCAGTTTCCCGCTTTAAAAAACTTTGGTAAAAAGGCATTAGTGCCCTTTTAGTTTCAGCAATTTTATTTAAATCCAACTGTTCTTTTTGGGTAAGCAGGATGGTTTTTACACCCGATTTAAAAGACTGAAAAGATGCGGCGTAAGCAGCATCGCCGTTGCCGATTACCAGTACATCTGTTTTTATGGTTTGGGCATGGATAACCAGGGGAATTATGAATGCGAAAACAAAAAACAATCTTTTCATCTTTTAATGTTAAAATTTGCTGCAATATGCTTTAAATGAATGAATTTTTAATGAAAAGACTGCATTTTAACTAAATTTAACTCGTAATTTCAGGAAAATCGATTAGGGTAGAAGGAAATAATATCAGGTAATTATGCAACAACAGATAAGGTCGGTTTTCGATTTACAGCAAAAATATAAATTTGATTTGCGCAGAACAGATGCTAAAACCCGTATCGGGAAGCTAAAATTACTTAAGCAGGTTTTAGAAAAGGCCGAAGATGAAATATTTGCCGCTTTAGAAAAGGATCTGCGTAAAAACCGTTTCGAAAGTGCGGTAACTGAACTTTATTTTACCTACGCTGAAATCGATTTTGCCATCAAAAAGTTGAAAGGGTGGATGAGACTCAAATCGGCAGGCAGAACCATGAGTAATTTTTTTGCGGGCAATAAAATTTATTATGAACCCAAAGGCGTTTGTTTGATTATTGCCCCATGGAATTACCCATTACAATTGATGATGAGCCCTTTGGTTTCGGCAATAGCGGCAGGAAATTGTGTGATCCTTAAACCGTCCGAATTAAGCGGAGCAACTGCTGGGCTAATTAGTAAATTAATTGCGTCTACCTTTGACCCGAAAGAAATTGCCTGTTTTGAAGGTGATGCCGTTGTTTCTACCGAACTATTAAAGCTCCCGTTCGACCATATCTTTTTTACCGGAAGTACTACAATTGGTAAAGTGGTGATGGAAGCAGCCGCGAAAAACCTGACCTCGGTTACCTTAGAGCTTGGGGGAAAATCGCCAGTTATTGTAGACGGAACCTGTGATATTAAAAAGGCTGCTGAAAAAATCGCATGGGGCAAATTGGTTAACGCAGGGCAGACCTGTATTGCACCGGATTATGTGCTGATCGAAGAAAATAAGCGGAATGATTTTATCGAACATTACAAACTTGCAGTCCGAAAAATGTTCGGTGAAAACGCTGGAATTAATAAAAACGATTATGCGAAAATAATTAACGATAAACAGTTTAAGCGGTTAAATAAATTAATGAATGATGCCGTTGCTGATGGAGCGGTGTTGGCTTTTGGTGGCGAAACAGATGAGCAAAGTTTAACCCTAATGCCCACGCTTTTAACTTCGGTAAACGAAAAAAGTGCCATCATGCAAGAAGAAATATTTGGTCCCATTTTGCCTGTTATTACCTTTAAAAGTTTGCAGGAGGCGATTGATTTAGTGAACAGCAAAAATAAACCTCTGGCACTTTACATCTTTTCAGATAGCAAACAGCATCAGCATAAAATCATTAACGAAACCAGTGCTGGTGGAACCTGCATAAATGATGTACTGGTTCATATCAGTAATCCTAATTTGCCTTTTGGTGGTGTTAACAGTAGTGGGATTGGAAGCTGCCACGGTGTTTTTGGCTTTAAAACCTTTTCGCACGAAAGGGCGGTGGTTTTTCAATCAAAATTGGGTTTAACCAAGATGATTTATCCTCCTTATGCACCAAAAATGGGTTTATTGAAATGGTTGAAAAAATTGATGTAATTGCAGTTATTATTTTAATGTTGGAACGTTATAATGTTCGAAGGTTAGGTTCAATTTTTCAACATTTAACATTACAACAGATCCGATAATTCTCCTTATTTTGGTTCCATGGATTTAGAACAGCTTAAGTACCCTATAGGTCAATTTGCTATGCCTGATATTTTCGATCAAAAACAGATTGATATCTGGATATCGGAAATAGAGGCATTGCCAGGCCAAATTAAAAAGGCTACAGAGAATTTAACCGATGAAGAACTAAACCAAACTTATCGCCCCGCAGGCTGGACATTAAGGCAGGTTGTTCATCATGTTCCAGACAGCCATATCAATGCCTATATCCGGTTTAAGCAAGCCGTTACTGAGGACATTCCGGTAATCAGGCCATATTATGAGGAACGCTGGGCAGAAACCGAAGAAGCAAAAAATGGTGAGATCAAATTGTCGATCGAGCTGTTAACAGGCTTACATCAGCGTTGGGTTGCTTTTTTAAAAACATTAAAAGTAGAAGATTACCAAAGAAAATATATTCATCCGGCACACAATAAAGAACTCACTTTGGCAAATATGCTGGGTATGTACGCCTGGCACGGAAAACATCACCTGGCACACCTTACCAATACCATAACAAAATGAAAAGAATCTATTTATACTCCTTGATTTTATTTCTTGTTGGTTCTTACAGCAATGTTAAAGCGCAAAAGGATCCATCAAAAACCTTTTCTTTTTTGTTAGGATCATGGGAAATGCAAACGCCCAAAGGAAAAATTGTGGAGCAATGGGGCCAGGGTGCCGATAAAATACTGAAAGGCAAAAGTTATCGCGTTAATGCTAAAGGAGATAGCGTTCTTACCGAAACATTACAGATTAGAAAAATAGGAAAAGATGTTTTCTATTGTTCAACGGTTGCTAATCAGAACGAAGGGAAAGAAGTATGTTTTAAGCTTATCTCCACAAAGGATCAGGTTTATATTTTCGAAAATGCCGCACACGATTTTCCGCAAAGAATAGTTTACCAAAACCAGGGCAGAAATGAAATGCTCGCCTGGATTGAAGGCGAGCTTAATGGCAAAAGCAGAAAATCGGAGTTTAGGTATAAGCGGCAGTAGCTTACATCAAAATCAACATGGCCGCGCTCATGGCAATCATAATCGCATCTTCAACAATGGTTACGGTACTCATGGGTAGGTTAAATACCGCACCCAGGCATGCACATTGAATTTTCTTTTTATTTAAAACGCTTTCTAAAACCCCAAGGATACTGATGGTCATTACGATGAGGGTGACCCAATTCACAATAACAGGCGATAGGTTTAATGCAAATGATAAGCCTAAACCTAACTCGATAAAAGCATAGATATAACCCCATGCGCTGAATTTTTTAGCCACGATATCGTACATGGCATAACTCTCCGCAAAGGCTTTTAAGTTGAGCATTTTAAAGAAAGAAAAGGTCAGGAAGAAACCCGCCATAAAAATGCGCATAAACACCATAAAGTTGATGGCATTATCTTGCCACGAAACCACTAACGATATTGCGGTTACATATCCGAATATCAACAGAATGGGTTTGTATGTTTCGGCCCACGATTTTGCTTCTTCAAGCGTTTCATTGTGATGCACAGCCGAAATTTGATATTTACTGTCGTTACCGCCCAGAGCTTGTTGCAAGCTATCTAAACCGATGTGCTTATCCATACTAATGGTAGCGCTATTCGTGTCCTTTGAGACCTCAACTGAGGTTACATCTGGTAAAACAAGCAGGTTACTTTTAACTTTATTTTCGCAACCGCCACAGGTCATGCCCGTGAGTTGATAGGTATGTGTCATGATTAAATTATTTCTACAAATTTACCGCTTCAATGAGCGATAAGCGTTACAGAATAATCATAAAGTTTTATAGAATTTTGTGTTACTGTCATTCTACGGGACATAGGTCTTTTCTAGTGAAAAATTTTACGAAGCGTGAGTCATTTTCTTAATGACCTTAATTTCTTAATGGTAAATTTTCAAAAGATGCTTGTGACCATTAAGGAGTTAAGAAAATTAAGGCTCAAGCTCCGTTTAAAACAGCTAAAACAAGTTCTTTGGTGATTCGTTTCTCCTTAGACCTTAGACCTTAGACCATTACCCCACCAAAACCGAAGTCATCGTTAACGAACCGCCAACGGCTTTATCATTAAAGAACGAAACCTCTTCCTTATCGTTTTTCATTCCAAGGGTGTAAATAAGGGGCAAATAATGTTCTGGAGTAGGAATGGCCAGCATGGCATCGCTGCCAAGGTTGCGGTAATTGATTAAAGGTTGATAATTGCCGTTAGCAATTAAATTTTTGAATTTATCGTTCATTTCAATTGCCCAATCGTAACCGCCACCGTTAATCATTTCCCAGCTTAGCATACGCAGGTTGTGCACCATATTGCCACTGCCGATAACCAGCACGCCTTTTTTACGGAGCGCATAAATTTCTTTGGCAATTTCATAATGTTGCGCCGGTGATTTGGTATAATCGATACTCAGTTGCAAAACAGGAATATCCGCATTTGGATACATGTGCCTTACCACTGTCCATGTGCCATGATCCAGGCCCCAATCGTGGTCTAAACCAACAGGAGTTGAGTGGATTAAGCCAGGTATTTCTGCCGCCAGCTTCGGATCGCCCGGAGCAGGATATTGAACATCGAAAAGTGCCTGTGGAAAACCACCAAAATCGTGGATGGTACTTGGAAAATCCATTGCAGTTACAAAAGTACCGTGGGTATACCAATGTGCCGATACCACCAAAACAGCTTTTGGAACAGGGATATGTTTAGCTAAATCTACCCAACTGTCACTAAACTCATTATTTTCAATCCCGTTCATAGGAGAGCCATGGCCAATAAAAAGCGTTGGCATTAAATCCGTTTGAGGCAAACCCTGAGTAAAGTTTCTGAATTGTGATAGTGCAGACATGGATATTCTATTTAAATGATCGTCATTTCGACCGAAGTGGAGAAATCCTTGAAGTTTCTAACCATTACGGGTTAAAAGATCTCTCTCCCGAACGTTCGGGACTGCGCTCCAGTCGAGATGACGATTTATGAATTATTTTCCCTGAACAAATTCCAGGTTTAATTTGATCGCAACATCTTTTGCAACACCTGCACCAGTTGGATCATATTTGATATTATAATCTAAACGATTAATGGTTGTAGTAGCGCCGAAACCTGCTTTAGTATTGCCTTGTTGATCTTTAGCTGTACCGCCATAAACAACTGCAAATTTTACATCTTTGGTTACATCGCGGATGGTTAATTTACCGCTTAACTCATAATTGTTACCGCTTAATTTTTTGAAAGAAGTGCTTTCGAATTTCATCGTTGGAAATTTCTCAGCGTTAAAGAAATCATCTGTTTTTAAGTGACCGTCTCTCATATCAACACCTGTTGTGATACTGTTCACATCAACAGTAAAGGCAATTTTAGCATCAGTTAAGTCTGGCTTAGAAGCGGTAACGTTCCCATCGAATTTTTTGAATGAACCATCAACAAAAGAAATGCCCATGTGTTTAACCGAAAAGTTAACAAACGAGTGCATTGGATCTATCTTCCAGCTGGTTTGCGCAAATGATGCCACACTGATTGAGGTAGCGATCAGAAATAAAAATAATTTTTTCATATCTAGTGATTTTATTTTAGATACAAAGGTAGTTGAGTGTCAGCAGATCAGTCTTAACGTATGATAAGAAAACGAGATTGGTTCATGGTTCATAGTCTAATGGTTGATTGACAAGTCTGTAAGCCATCAACCATGATCTATCTAACCATTAACTATTTCCTCCCGTCACACCTCATCCAGCGTTTTCCTGCTATCTGCCGAAGCCGCTTTATAAACCGAAGGCGTAATGCCAGTCACTTTTTTAAACTGTGCCGATAGGTGAGCTACACTGCTGTAATTCAATTGATAGGCAATTTCGCTTAGTGTGAGTTCGCCATAAGTGAGTATTTCTTTTGCTTTTTCTATTTTCTGTGCAATGAAATACTTCTCAATTGTCTGATTTTCGACCTCAGAAAAAATGCCGCTTAAATTCGTATATTCCTGTTTTAACTGCTCGCTGAGGTAGGCAGAAAGATTGATTTTTAAAGGTTCTTTTGTGTAATGTACCAGGTTAATGATGGCAGTTTTAGTCTGTTCTGCAATCTGGGTTTTTTTATCCTCCAACAGTTCGAAACCAAAATGGGTCAGTTGCTCCCTAATTTTAATTTTATCCTCTGTTGTAATATTTTCAGCGAGGGTAACTTCGCCAAGCTCAACCAATAGCGGTTTAAAGCCAAGCTTTTCCAGCTCGGCCTTAACCACCATTTTACAACGGTTGCATACCATATTTTTGATATGCAGGTTCATTAGTTCGATTTTATGGTTTCAGAAACGTCCCCACAATCAAACATCATGCTTCCATAATATGGATTTTCGATGTTTTCTTTTTCATTTAACCAGCTCGCTTTCGCCATTGGGCAATGTTGAACATAAACGGTTTGACTGTTAAATTTTAAGCCTTTCAACGTTTTGATCATGGCATAAGAAATTCCCTCAAAAGCCTTTCTTTGTGTTTTGATGTCGTTCGAACCCGCAAGCTGAGCAGCTTTGCTTTTAATAATAGCAGCCTGTTCCATAAATATTTTATGCTGATCGGCCGGTAAATCTTTGTGGTTAACGGCATTTACTTTTGCCGATAAAACTTTCACTTTTTCGATAGCTGAATCTTTTTTATCGGTTGCCAATGCATTTTTTACATCGTAATAAGCCGTTAATACCTGATTTAAGGCTGCATCTGTTTTGCTTTGTGCATAAGTGAAAGCTGTTGTTGCAATTGCCATGATGGCAACTAATCCTAATATTTTTTTCATCTGTTATGTGTTTTTTATTTTAAAACGTTAAAGAAGTTAAATTCTGCCCGAAGCAGGTACATGTTTTTGGTGTAGCGGTTATCCATATTTCCGGTTGCCTGAAAACGATAGCCTAAATCGATACGGGTTGTACTGTTTAAAACCATTTGTAGGGCGGGGGCTATATCCAAATAAGACTGACCGCTGCCTGGATCAGTTTTGCCCAACAACTCTAAATATACATTAAAGTTAGGCTGTTTGTAATCCTTATAAACCACTGGTAAAACCAAATACCCCGACGATAAACTATAAGATAACATGTTCTTTGGCTGCGGCATTCCCGCAATCTGCCTGTTGCTGTTTTCGAAGGCATGCGCATAACCCAATGTTGATGATAGTGCCAGTTTATGCAGCAGTTGCGTAAAAATTAAGCCCCCCTGTACGCCACTATTATCTCCTTCGAGATTGATATCACGGGTATATGTTGGCCTTTTGCTGGTGCTCACCCTTCCAAATGCCGATGCCCTGAAATGGCTATGTGCCTCATCTAATGATAAAAACCGGTATTTTGCATATAAACTTCCGCCTTCTAAACGGTATTTCCCATCCATATCCGAAAAAAAAGCCTGTGCATGCATCATCAGGTTTTTATTGAATCCAATCATCACTTCCGGAATGGTACGGCTTACGTAACCGGGGTAGTTGAACATGCCTTCATTGGTAATTCTTACGCCGATTGATTTGGTGGGCATATTACTCGCAGGCTCCGTAAATACATATAGTTCTTGTGCCGAAACACTGGCATAAGCGCCGATCATCATCAGCGCCAATACGAATATCCGCCTCATCTTACGAAAGAACTAAATGATAAATACGGGTTTTTTTGCCGTTTACAACCCCTGTGCCACTTGCATAAGCATCAGAATTAGCAGTTGAGGCCTGTTTTTTAAATGCAGAACCAGATATGAAATCTTTATCCACTACGCTGGCTTTAACGGTACCACTAAGGGTTTTACCTTTTACATTTACAAAACGGTACACATTGCCGTTAACAACAGCCTGACCTTTATCGTCTACCTTAACATCGTTAAAATTAAAGTTAGCCGTTAAACCGCCCACTGAAAAACCTGCATCCTGAACTTTTTTACGAACCAGATCAAGATTAACGTTCGCGTCTTTTTTAAAGGTTAAAACAAATATGTTTTTATTTAAATCGGGTTTAACGTTACTGATAAAGCCCAGGGTTTCTAAAGATTTTTGTGTTGCGTTTGAGCACATAGAACAAGTTAAGCCTGTTACTTGTAAATCTGCTGTAGATATTTGTTGTGCCGAAACATTAACGGCGAAAAATAGCATAATGATGCTGAAAATTTTTATTGCTTTCATGATTTTTTGAATTAGAATATAAGAAAATGTTACATTGAGCTTCCCGATAAAACCGGGAAAATTGTCGAAATGCGAAACGACGCATTAACGAGTCAATGTTTAAATTCTAATTCCTAAAAATGCAATTGAAAATATGCAAAGCAATCCGCGAGGATAATGGCGGCGCTTTGTTCGAAATTTTACTAAAAAACTTCGGGCTGATGCTGCTTAGAAATTCTAAAACCGGAGGATGAAGAAAAAGCTGAATAGAAAACAGTTTCGGCATCTGTAACTGGGCCTCTGCATGGTGACTATCTTTTACTTTAACTGTTAGCTGAGTATTTTTGCAGCAACCATCATCTTTCTTTTCGGCAGGAATATCTTTGCAGAATTTGCATGAAACCTCGTTGCTAAAAAGTTTAACGTTTTCTAGTTTGCCTCCACAAAAATGGAGACTTAAAGCCAAACCCATAACACTAACTGCATAGAATACAGCCAAAGAAAGTGCTATTTTTTGTTTTAACTTCATTTATACAAAGGTAAAGCAAAAATTATCGAATAATGCGCTTATTTATTTATTGAATTTCATTTTTTAGTTTATTTTAGCCTCAAACACCAATTAAATGAAGAAAATATTATTGTTCCTTTGCGCTTTTTCAGTCCTTTCTGCCTTTGCTGCAAAGCCTAAAAATCAATATGTACGTATTAAAACAGAATATGGCGAATGTATCGTTAAGCTGTACAATCAAACCCCATTACATCGTGATAACTTTTTGAAATTGGTTAAAAAAGGGTATTATAATGATATTTTATTCCACAGGGTGATTAAAGATTTTATGATCCAGGGCGGCGATCCGGATTCGAGAAATGCCAAACCAGATTCATTATTGGGTAATGGCGGACCAAAATATACGATCCCGGCAGAATTTAATGATAGTTTGTTTCATAAAAAAGGCGTTTTAGCGGCTGCACGCGAAGGTGATGATGTTAATCCGGCAAAAGCATCAAGCGGTAGTCAGTTTTACCTGGTTCAGGGCAAGGTTTTTACCGATCAGCAGTTAAACAGTGTAGAAGAGAAACGCTTAAAATTTAAAATCCCTGAATGGCAGCGTGAGGTTTATAAAACAATAGGGGGCGCCCCACATTTAGACCGTAATTATACGGTTTATGGCGAAATTGTGGTTGGCTTGGATATGGTAGATAAAATTGCCGCTCTGGAAACCGATAAAAACAACCGACCAAAACAGGATGTGAAAATGGAAGTTACCGTTCTAAAAAGAAGAGCCGCGAAAAAACTGGAGAAACAGCTATTGCAGACTACACTAAAAGATAAGAGGGTTATGTAATCAGAGGTTCTTGCCTGTTGTCGAAAAAGAATAGCAGTCGGATCTGATCATCTTCAATTTCATAATATACAGAAGTATGATTGGTTATTTTTCCTTTTCTAAATTGATCTGAAATCGATGCTTCAAAAATTTCTGGCTGTAATTTAATTATTGCGAGAATTCTGTTTGTTTGCTTTAAAAATTTTTTAGCTGATCGTTCATTGAATCTATCCAAAATAAAAGAGAAAATTGCGGCAAATGTTTCTTTTGCTTCGTCTGTCCAAAATATTGACAACTCATAAGTATTTGGCATATAATTTCATAACTTCGTCATGAGGGGTTAATTTTCCCTCTTTAGCTTGTTGTAGCCCTCTTTTAATTCCCTCTTGAACGTGTTTCGGTAATTCGTCCAACACAACTTTTTCATTGTAGTTTAAAAGCATGTCCAGCTCTGATAAAAGATTTTCATCATCCGTTTCGAACACTTTTTTTGCAATCTCTATTTTTAACTCCTCGATGCTCATAAACAAATTTAACGAAAGCAAATCTCAATTACTAAGCATTTATTCAATTAATTTCTAAATTTACCGCCCACAACAACTGAAATTTACTGAATGAAGATTATTTCCTATAACGTAAACGGGATTAGGGCGGCAAGTACCAAAAACTTTTTTGGCTGGTTACAAGCTACAGATGCTGATATGGTCTGTTTGCAGGAAGTAAAGGCGCTGCCTTCGCAAATCCCTGAAATTATTGCACTGATTGAGCAGTTGGGTTACCACTATTATTGGTTCCCGGCAGAGAAAAAAGGATATAGCGGGGTAGCCATCTTATCAAAAATTAAACCCAATCATGTAGAATTTGGCTGTGGTGAAGGATGGATCGATAAAGAGGGAAGGATTTTAAGGGCCGATTTTGATAATTTTTCCTTAATGAGCTTATATATGCCATCCGGATCGAGTGGAGATGAAAGGCAGGTGAAAAAATACGAATTTATGCGGTTTTTTGATGTGTACATCGGCGAATTGCGTAAAGAGATCCCAAATTTGATAGTAAGCGGTGATTATAACATCTGCCACACCGCTATAGACATTCATAATCCAAAATCAAATGCCAATTCATCAGGGTTTTTACCTGACGAAAGAGAGTGGATGCAGTTATTTTTGGACAATGGTTTCATCGATACTTTCCGTCATTTTAATAAAGACCCACATCATTATACCTGGTGGAGCTACCGTGCCGGATCGAGGGGAAAGAACCTGGGCTGGCGTATCGATTACCACCTGGTTACAAGACCAATGGAAAGCCGCTTAAAAAATGTAAGGATTTTACCCGATGCCATACATTCAGATCATTGCCCGGTTCTATTGGAAATCGAATAGGTTTTAGGTTAAC
>NNBT01000242.1_pt1 | contig 14270 bp, 11 predicted proteins | sample 1173831 | NCBI WGS metagenome assembly NNBT01 (sample SAMN07173936, study PRJNA388173) | plant metagenome | isolation source: symbiotic tissue sample KVJ10 | place: Norway: Troms, Kvaloya island | reverse complement strand
TTTGCAACAGCGAACAAGTGGAACGAGGCTCTAGCACAGCTATCTGGAACTATTCATTGTGATTATCCACGTTGGGTAGAAGTCCTGTGCCACGATATTAATGTTCATGTCCCTCATCATATTTCCACTGCGATTCCTTCTTATAATTTGCGGCTAGCTTACAGCAGCATCAAAGAAAATTGGGAGCCTTATTTACATGATGAGTGTCAGTTTTCTTGGCCTTTAATGAAACAGATTACAGACCAATGTCAACTATACACAACTGATATTGGCTATAAGACTTTTGACGAACATTATACAGAGCGATAAATAGCGCTGTGACTACACTCACGCTCTTGAACTCAACGAGAGCGTTTATTATGCTGTGTTTAAATAGAATTTGGTGACTTTTTACTAACTAAAAATTGTTAGCTAAATTGCCAAAAATTATCTTCTTTGGTGTTAGCGATCGCTAGTTTCGTGGGCATCCTAGAGGTGAGATTATCTTGTCTCAAAATCAAGTTCCGATTTATATCTAACAAAAGAATCCAGTGCAATTAGATACCATCAGTTTCAACAATCCTCTTAGCGGTGAAACGTCTGAGGATACAACTAAATTACCTTTCACTCTTCAAGATTTAAAAGCTGCAATCCCTGCTGAATGCTTTCAGCCCAATGTAACAAAATCACTTTTTTACTTCTTTCGTGACATCCTGATTATAAGTCTGCTTTATGCAGTAGCTAATTACCTGGATTCTTGGCTTTTCTTCCCGATTTTCTGGCTAATGCAAGGAACGATGTTTTGGGCTTTATTTGTAGTCGGGCATGACTGCGGACACCAATCTTTTTCTAAGCATAAATGGCTCAATGATTTAATTGGACATCTTTCTCACACACCAATACTTGTTCCTTATCATGGTTGGCGGATCAGCCACAGAACCCATCACAAAAATACTGGCAATATCGATAACGATGAAAGCTGGTATCCTGTGACAGAATCACAATATAAGGAGATGCCCTTAGCCCAAAAGATAGGCAGATATTATGTTTTTCTCTTGGCTTATCCTGTGTATTTGTTTAAGCGTTCTCCTAATAAAGAAGGCTCTCACTTTTTACCTGGCAGTTCACTTTTCAAGCCATCGGAAAAATGGGATGTCATCACTAGTACTGTACTTTTGATTGGCATGGTAGGTTTGCTCGGTTTTCTCACCTACCAATGGGGTTGGATGTGGTTGCTGAAATATTATGCTGTGCCCTACCTTGTATTCATAGTTTGGCTAGATTTGGTAACATTTTTGCACCACACTGAGCCAGAGCTTCCCTGGTATCGTGGAGAAGATTGGACTTTCCTGAAAGGCGCAATTTCTAGTATTGACCGTGATTATGGTTTGGTTAATCATATCCATCACGATATTGGTACTCATGTTGCTCACCATATATTCCTTAACATCCCTCACTACAATTTACTGAAGGCAACTGAGGCAATAAAACCAGTGATGGGTGAGTATTTCCACAAATCGGAAGAACCTATTTGGAAGTCATTATGGCGTTCATGTGTCAGCTGCCATTTTGTACCTGATACTGGTAGTAAGGTTTACTACACATCCAATAACAAGTTAGCTCAAGACTAGAGCCAATTTCAAAAGCCCTCTCCCAAGCTTGGGAGAGGGCTTTTGATTCATAGAAGAAATCTAATAACTTAAGCTGGCTTACTTTTGATGTTGTTCACCATGATGGTTACAGCCACCCTAATGATTATGGTGATGATGGCCAGGGCCGTGGGAGCAGTTTTGCAAATCTTGCTTCATCAGCTTGTCGCTGATTTCTTGCAAGGATTCATCTACAGCTTGTAAGCCAATCCAAGTATCAATCTTTTGGACATCAAATCCTACCTCACGCCGCTCGCCTACTTCTAATAAAGGCCGACGAATTAACAGTGGCTCTTTTAGCATCAACGTCAAGGCGGTTTCGGCATCGATTTTTTCAGGAACCACCTCACCAGATTTTATCTTGGGAGCGGAAAGATTAAACCATTCGGCTACGGGGCGATCGCCAAAAAATGAACGCAACCGCTCAACTGTCCAAGATTCTGTTAGCAGATTGTGTGGTATCACTTCATGACCGGCAGCTGTGAGCAAAACTTTTTGCTTAGTACCACCTTTACAGCCTGGTTTGCTATAGAAAATTACTCTTGCCATTTAACTACCTCTTAGTAGAATACGATTCGTTTGTAGGGACGCACGGCTGTGCATTGGTGTCAACTTAAGCCGAAAACTATATCAGACGGGTGTTTTGCAAATCCCTCACGCCCTCATCCCCTAACCCCTTCTCCCAAGGGAGAAGGGGAATTGAATATCTAGCTCCCCTCTCCCCAAGGGCTACGGTGTACACACATCTTTCTAGAAAACCAAAATCGTCCTAGATCCCCCTAAATCCCCCTTAAAAAGGGGGACTTTGAGAGCTTTTTGCCCCCCTTTTTAAGGGGGGTTGGGGGGATCAAAAGCCTGTGGCGCAACTCTAGAAGACTTGTGTATACACCGTAGCTCCCCAAGGGAGAGGGGCTGGGGGTGAGGGCAAAACGTTGTCACCAAGCGGGTTTAGCGTTAACTTGACACCTATGACGCCTGTGTGCGCCCACTGCGTAATGCTAAAAGTTCTTAGCACTATACTTAATCGGGTCAAACTCAAATCTCTCATTCGGATCGGTTTCGCCGTAGATATTAAAAGTCACAGTTGGTTCATCACCCACTGCTTCTACACAGTGAATTGCATCGGGAGTAAAGCTAATAATGTCTCCTGGGGATAAAGTTACCTCTCCCGTCGGTTCAATTTTGTCCTGAAATTCGGGGCTATTAGTGCGTCGCCAAAAAGTATTTTTTTCCTGACCTTTTAGCACTGCCACGATTCCCCATGTTCCATGATTATGAATGTTCGATCGGGTTCCCGGCGCAAATGTTACTGTTTGCACAGTTAAGGGAAAACCCAATTCATCGTATAGGAGTAAAACAGAGGTTCCCGTTTTGGGCGAAGGCTCTAAATGTTGACTTCGTACCCAGTAGGAATTGACGATCAAGCGCCTTACGAGCATCCGAATTTCTGGCAGACAATTGGTTTCATTATCACTGCCATTGAGAACATCTTCCACCTCAGTTAAAAACCGATAAAGGCGGTAATTTTCTCTCAATAAATCCCATGCTCTGACAGATTTACAAGCTTGATGCTGACCATCCCCCGTTAGTAGCCAATCCCTACCTTTCATAACTTTTAAATTGATAACGGAGAAGATTGGACGATCAGGATCGGAGAGACATTAGGCATATTACCTACAGGAAATTGAGTAGGTATCGTGATAGGAGGAAAGATAGAGTTACTATCAGTAGCTGCTCCTAATAAGGAGTAAGAGGAATACGATCTGGTAGATAACCAATTGTTCATGATTTTTCGCAAAAAGGGAATTCATTGGGAATTGGACATTGGACATTGGTTGTTTTACAGACGCGATTAATCGCGTCTCTACCCACCCCGACTCTTTCTTGTCGAGAAGTGCATTGACTAATTAATCATCTTCTTCTGCTGGACGTGTCAAAATATCCAGGAGAATTCCGGCACCAAAATCCTGCTTTTCGTCTATCTCTTTGACTTTAGTGCTGATTTCTTTTGCTTCCTCAATTTCTCCTAACTTTGCTAGTACTAATCCAGAAGCAGCATAAGTATTTAAGTACAATCGAATTTGTGGTTCTTCTTTGCGATTGACTAATATCGGCTTAAGTTGCTCCCAGTCATCAGGAAATTTTTCTAGTTCTTTAATTTTATCTAATAATTTGATTGTTGTTTGTAGTGCAAGAGAATAATTATTTTTATAATAGAAAAATCTATATGCTGCTACCAATACATCTGTATTTTCACCAGTTTGTGCTAAAGCTTGTTGAATATACTTTTCCGATTCTGATGTATTTTCCCAGTTTTGTGCAGCTAAAACTAATAAGTTTTTAATGTCCTCTGGAACCTGGAACCATGAGAATTGGTTTGTATTAACTTGCATAATGAATTCCTGGATAGTTAGGAGTTAGGAGTTATGAGTTAGAAGTTGTGAATTACGAGTTAGAAGTTATAAATTCTTAACTCTTTACTTCTGGCTCCTCACTCCTAACTTTTGTTAAAACAAAGTGAGAACGTACACCAAGGTGAATAATACAATCCAAATAATGTCTACGAAGTGCCAGTAAATTTCTGTCATTTCGATGAAAGTATGATTGGTTGCAGAATATTCACCGGGAAGACGCGATCGCCACAATGCACGTAAGATCAATAACAGTCCTACAAAAACGTGCAAACCGTGGAACCCGGTCATGATATAAAAGCAGTTGGCAAAGACGTTGGTAGTCAGTCCGTATCCTAATGTTGAATACTCATAAACTTGACCACCCAAGAAAATTGCCCCCATAATTGCAGTAATTGCATACCACAGTTGCATTCCCTTGACGTTATTCTTTTTAATCGCCGTATCACCAAAGTGAATCACGAAACTACTCGACACCAGGATAATGGTGTTAATCGTCGGCACGAGTAGTTCTACTTCACTTCCTTCTGGAGGCCAAACTGCTGTAGTACCCCGGAAAAATAAATAAGTGGCAAAAAATCCCCCAAACATCAGGGATTCAGAAGCGAGGAACGTTAACAATCCCCAAACTCTTAAATCTGGATGTTCTTCGTGTCCTGCACTGCGATCTTCGCTTGTGGTTGTAGCTATAGTCATAGATTTTTTGACAATATTACCTACGTCTGTTGTGGAAGCTTGAATAAAGAATGAAATCTAAATCAGCAAAATTTCCATTCTTTATCCAAAATCCTTGTTTAGCCAAACTCTTGACTTGTTCAGGAATTCTCAAAATTCCGAGTTCCGTGTTCTGAATTCGGGCGTCCGTTTATTGAATTCGGGCATCCGTTTATTGAATTCGGGTGTCTGTTTATTGAATTCGGGCGTCCGTTTATTAAATTCGGGTGTCCGTTTTCTGAATTCGGGTGTTCGTTTATTGAATTCGGGCGTCCGTTTATTGAATTCGGGTGTCCGTTTATTGAATTCGGGCGTTCGTGTTCCAAGCTTGAAGCTTTGGGTTCCAAGCTTGGAGTTTCGAGTTTTCAAATCTAATGACTAGAAGTTGAAGTTTCAGTGACTTTAAGTGCGATCGCACTACTCACTCTACGAACTAAGCACTAGCTTCCGGTGTTGCAGATGGCTGTACTTCTGTACTATGACCATGACCGTAGTCATAAGGGCCATGAGTCACAACCGGTAACACTTCCCAGTTTTCAATTGCGGGTGGTGAGCTAGTTGTCCATTCTAAAGTCAAAGCTTGCCAAGGATTATCACCAGCCAAAGGCCCCTTCAGCCAACTGTAGATCATGTTGATGGCAAAGGGAATTACCGATATTGCCAAAACAAATGAACCAAAGGTACAAATCTGATTGAGGTCGATAAATTGGGGGTCATACATTGCCACTCGTCGGGGCATTCCTTTCAAACCCAACTCGTGCATGGGTAAGAAAGTAAGATTAGTGCCGATGAAGGTAAGGGCGAAATGAACCCGTCCCCAGTTTTCATTGAGCATTCGTCCGGTCATTTTGGGGAACCAGTGATAAATGCCGGCGTAAATGCCAAACACGGAACCGCCAAACAGAACGTAGTGGAAATGTCCGACTACATAATATGTGTCGTGGACGTGAACATCAAAGGGGGCTGTTCCCATCGTTACACCGCTTAAGCCGCCCATGACAAACATGGATAACAAGCCAATGGCGAAAAGCATTGCCGTGGTGAAGCGGATTTTACCACCCCAAAGGGTAGCAACCCAGGCAAAAATCTTCACGCCAGTGGGAACTGCAACTATGAGAGTAGAGATGGTGAAGAACATCCGCATCCAACCGGGTGTGCCGCTGGTAAACATGTGGTGTACCCAGACGAACAAACCGACAACGCAGATGGCGACACTAGAGTAAGCGATCGCTTTATAACCAAAGATTGGTTTGCGGGCGTGAACTGGAATTACCTCCGACATGATGCCGAAGATGGGCAGAATCATTAAATATACTGCCGGGTGAGAATAAAACCAGAATAAGTGTTGATAAATTACAACGTTACCACCTGCATCTGGTTTGAAGAAGGAGGTACCAAAGTTGAGGTCGAACAACAGCAGAACTAAACCGGCTGCTAATACAGGTGTGGAGAGAAGCGCCAGCAAAGAGGTTGCCAAGATTGCCCAGCAAAATAAGGGTACTTGATCCCATTTCATGCTAGGAACCTTCATCATCAAAATGGTGATTACAAAGTTCAGTGAACCCAAAATTGAAGAAGTTCCCACTAAGACGATCGCTAATATCCACATAGTTTGAGCGATTGGTGCTGTCACCAAACTCAAAGGTGGGTAAGCTGTCCAACCAGATTGCGAACCGCCAAAAATGAAACTACCTAAAATAAGCGCACCTGCTGGTGGGTTTAACCAAAAGGCGATCGCGTTCAGTTTCGGAAACGCCATATCCCTGGCACCGACCATCAAGGGCACTAAATAGTTACCAAATCCCCCAATGGCGCTAGGGACAATCCACAGGAAGATCATAATCGTCCCGTGATTGGTCATGAAAGCGTTATACAGATTGGGGTCGAGTACGTCTGCATCTGGTGTTGCTAATTCCACACGGAGAGCAACAGCCATCAATCCGCCGATGAGATAGAAAACAAACGCTGTCACCAGGTATTGGATACCAATAACCTTGTGGTCAACATTAAATGTAAAATAGTCTTGCCATTTCCACGCCTTTGGATGAGAGGTGTGGCCAATCACCAGAGTTTCCGGTTTATTTTCTTCTGGTGGAGTATTCCGGGGAAATTCTACCTGCGTCATATTTTTGTCCTTTGTCCGTTGTCATTTGTCATTTGTTCTTTGTCTGTTATCATTCGTCCGTTGTCATTTGTCCGTTATCATCTGTCAGTTACCAATAACTAATGACTAATGACCAATGACTAATGACCAATGACCAATGACTAATGACCAATGACCATTGACTTTAGAGTGGCTGCACTAATTCCCATCTCATGGGTGTGGGGCGCGAGAAACTCTGATGTTGATAAGTCGGCTGGATTAACTGCAACAACTTGATTTAGATTTTGTTGTTGAGCAATCTGGTTTTCTGTCCGCCAGCTATCATATTCTTCTGGTGTGTGGACAATTACCTGTGTCCGCATTGAACCGTGATAACCACCGCACAACTCAGCACAAACTACGGGATATGTACCTGGTTTGGTGGCAACAAATCGCAGTTCGGTAGGGATACCGGGTAGTGCATCTTGTTTCAGGCGGAAGTTTGGAACCCAGAATGAATGAATTACATCTTGTGCTGAAAGGTTGAGTTGCACATCAGCACCGACGGGTATGTGCAATTCTCCAGAGGTAATGCCACTATCGGGGTAATTAAATATCCAGGCGTACTGTATGCCTTTGACATCAACAACTAAATCGGCTGGTTTGTTTAGGGTTTGAGGAGACGCGCCAATACCGATAGTTGGGGCAATTGTCGGGGCAGTTGTTGCTTCAGAAGCATCGCTAAGTGTAGCAGCGATCGCAGTTCCCGACTTATGAGCAACATGAGCAGCTGAATGAGGATGACCAGCAGGCTCAAAACCGCCCATTTGGTTAAAAACATCTACGCTGTAGATGCCCAAACCGAGGACAATTACTGTGGGAATTGCTGTCCAAAAGATTTCTAAGGGAACGTTGCCTTCTATTGGCAAACCATCGGTATCATCACCGCGACGGCGACGAAACTTAACTAAAAAAACTAGAATAGTTCCTTCTACCACCAAGAAGAGTGCGATCGCAATGGTAAACATGACGTTAAAAAAACCGTCTACCAAAGGCGCTTGTAACGATGCCTGCACCGGCATGAGAGTGTGGTTTTGACCGATCCAAATGCTGATTGTTGTAACTACTATCCCAGCAACCAGAGTCCATAGTGAAACAGGAATTTGTTGCATACATGCTACCTGCTTTGTAAACCGTCTTTTGAGGTGTTATTTTCTGAGTTTAGGTTTTAGGGGAGAGGTTATAGGTTACAGGTAATAGGAATTCATCTATTTCCTGTAACCTGCACCCTATTCCCTTGTTCTTTCCCCATTTCCTATTTCCTTTTCACTTATTAACTTTCTAACGTGCAGCCATAAAAAATGGGGGAAACTTCCAGATTTTTTCCATATCTTTCCCCCAAAAAATGGCAAATTATATTTCAACTCATACCACAAAGTTAGCCCCCTGCTTTCAGAAAAGCTAGTTGTTCCAAGAGGGCACTGTTAGACCTAATATTGATTAGGCTATATTAGCAGCAAGTTTAAATTTGTTAATAGCTAACATTTTACGATTTACGGATTTGTTTACCGTGAACTATTTATTAGTTACAGTAAGTATTGAGTATTCCCCTCAAGTTACCTTGCCTAGCGCATTTGCGCTTTTTACAAACAGTGCCTCCTTGAATTAACAAAAATTTTGACTAACTCCAAATACCTTAATTATTGACTGCAACATGGGTGTAGCAGTTCTTTGGACAAATCCGCGAACAAGCTTCACAACCAATACAGTTTTCTGGAGAAGTAACTGCCATTACTTTCCGTTCAATTTCTTCATCATCTTCATCTTCCACAAATTCACCTTCTTCATTGAGCGCCTTCAAGCCAAGCACATTGTATCCGCATACTTTAACGCATCTGCCACAGCCGATACATTTGTCCTTGTCGATTTCCTGAGCGAATTTTGGTGTCCAAGCTTTACCGCCAAATGTCAAACCTGTTAGTTGTGCCATGAATAAATCCTCAGCAATTTTGCCTGTCAATCTGTTTGTGCATTAATCATCATATTATCCTAATCTTTTATTCTTTTGTATTCAAAACTTACTTTTATAACATCAATTTTCGATGACTTTGAACACAATACTCAATTGTTTTTTATGTCATTTTATAGATAAAAGTTATTGCAAATAATTCTTATGAATATTTAGTATTATTCGTTCCTATGTTCTACATATAAATGCATTCATTGAGCCTATGAATCAATCTCTGACTAGAGGTAGCAGCCCATGAGCAGCGATTTCCATACAGAGGATAAGTAAAAAGTTGAGGATTTTAAACCTATACAGGTGACTAAAGCTTCATGTCTATGTGATTTATAACTGCTGATTTAACTATTATTTCCAGCAAATGCAGCTATCTCTTTAAGAGTAATGATATTCTTTTTCAAATATTTGTAGATTTAGGCAAATAAAATTATATAAACAGTATACATGTATACCAGAATAAATGTTCATCAGTTACATTTTGATATATACAATATGTATTTTATAAAGCAACAATTTTCAATTTGATTTGATTTAAATATTTAGATAAATCATGACAAAAGGAATATTCTTATTTCATCTGAATAAACAGAATTAATTTATAAAGGAACTGTAAAGTTTATGGCAGAATATTATGATGCCTTAAATATTAAAATTATTAACAAATCAGAGGAAGCTCAATTGCAGGAGGCTTAAACATTTCCTAAAAATACTTTGTATAAGGTTTTCTGGTCAAAGCTAAAATGTTCATTAATTACCTAATTAAATAAATGTTAAGATTTTTTCCTAAGCTCAATACGAACAAATTAATCATTTTTTTCATGAAATGTATAGTTAATAAGAAGTTTTATTAGGCTATTTTTAAATCCTTAAATAGCTTGCAATTGGATGTGAATTTAACAAGTGGATGTGGGAATCGAACGTAGTGAGAATAATCTTTTCTCACTAGAAAGATCATGTGGTAGGGAGTCATGAATAAACAGGACTCATCCAGGGGAGACCTGAGCCAGACATCTCAACGATTAGAGTGGGAAAAGAGCCAAATGCCTTATACAATTCCTAACAACAGTTGCGTTGGATGTGACAACTGCCGCCCCCAATGTCCTACGGGTGCAATCAGAATAGAGGACAATGAATACTGGGTCGATCCTGGTCTTTGTAATAATTGTGAGGGCTATTATTCAGAACCGCAATGTGTAATAGCTTGTCCAACTAATTCTCCTATTCCTTGGCAGGCGAAAAAGGGAAGATGCAAAGTTGAACCAAGAGATGCTAGCAGCTTAGACTTATTTTCTAATGGCAAGAATAATCCATTTGCTTCAGCGATCGCAATTTGGGAAGCTTGTAATGTATTAGCGCAGCGCACATCCCTACATTGGGAAACCGATGAAGAAGGCTACATAAGTTACAGCCGACAAGTCAATCAAGGACGAGGTGCGATCGCTTTTCACATCCAAGATCCCTTCAAAGTCAACGACAAGGCTACAGATATAGCAGCAATTGAGGGGCTTGACATCAGAGCCGCTTGCATACATCTAATTTTTGCAGCTTACGCTACAGCCTTAGATCAACCTTGGGAGCAAGAATTTGCGATCGATGAGCGACAAATCGAGAAATATTTGGGGATGGAGAAACGCAAAGACTTGAGCAAAGCTGCCAAGCTAGCTTTAATGAAAAATATCGTTCAGCAAGCTTGCTCCCTAATTATCTCCATTGACTGGCCCCAACAAGGTCGAATTAATGGATTCTCTCTTGTCGGCAGCCGCTTATGGCACTTAGTAGATATTCAGCACCACTTCCAAGAAGACAATCTTGGATGCAAATATCTGATTGGGCTAACTTTTAAAGTAAAAGCAGGGTTATGGGCACAATATTTCTTAAATAAACAAGCGTGTAAAGAGCGAACTGCATTCTATCAATACGGCAGTCTCCCGAAAACGCTGCTAACCACAGTTATGAGTATTTGGCAGCAACATGAAGGCGCAGTTCGACTAATGCTGTGGTTGCTGTTTAAAACCAAAATGGGCAAGGAACAACGTATCACCATTCCTACCCTGCTGCGTATCGCTTACGGTGAAGAAAAAGTCGCCCTTGCATCCAGACAACGGGAAGAACGCAAACGTCTGCTGCGAACCTTTGAAAGCGATTTAGAAATTCTCAATCACTATGGAATGAAACCACTTTTCGATCCAGTTACTTACCCACCAGAAATTCAACCTTTGTGGGCGAAATTAATCGATCTTCCCGAAGATCCAGATGAAGCATTAGAATTTTGGACTAATGACGGTGGTGCTGAAACTCGCCTCACAGACACAGGCCCCCGTGGTAAATGGAATCTGTTAATGAATGCGCGGATTTTGGCTTTTGAACTCCCACCAGAATGGGAACAGCAAATCTCAGAATCGGAAAAAAAGAAAACAAGAACTGCTAAAGCCAAAAAGAAGCCCAAAGCTACAAACGATTTGCTAGGCGAACAGATTTTGCAAGCACGAAAAAACTTGAATCTCTCTCAAAGAGAATTGGCAAAACTCACAGGTAAAAGCCAAAGCTGGATTCGAGATATTGAAAATGGTCGTTTAAAAGCCAAATTAGAAGACCAAGTACTGTTACGAAAAGTCTTAAATATGCCTTTATCTTGATTTGAAATTTAAACGCAGAAGGACGCAAAGATTTTATTACGAATTTGTGTAGCGTTAAACGAAATACAGCATTTCATTAATTCGTAGCGAACTAAACTTAGCAATACTCTGCGTTCCTCTGCGCTTCCCTTGGCGTCCCTCTGCGTTTAAAAACTCTCCACTTCTATGTACTATAACTCATTACCTTACTAGAAGTAATCCAAAAACTACCAACAGCATATTTAGTAACTACCAACTCTCGTGTAGCATTACATGAACTCTTGAGTTGTTGAGTCTTGGTTTCATCTTTCACAAGTTTTGCATGGTAAGTGTAAAGAGAACCACAAGGTTGTTCAAAACTAAGTTCAGCTAAAATAGTACTATTGTCTAAACTTTGCTCTAAAATTTTGCCTGCAACTTTGTAATTAAACCAATCCCACCCTTTATAAAGAATTAACTCTCTTTCCAAAACCTGAAGTGCAGCAGGCAAAATTCCCCAGCCTCGATAGACTTGATGTAAACATTGAATATCACCAGTACGAGTCAAAATCGATCTAAATGAATCTTCATCAAGACGACCGTAGTATCTTCCTTCTGGCAAGTCTATAACTGTTGGTGCAAACCGATGTCCACCAAAGTGCGATGATTTCCAAATTCGCACATTCTCTAAGCACAAATCAGCATTACTCGCTGTTATTTGGAAGTAAAAAGGCGCGCCATATCTCGCACAACATTTATCATGGCTGCCGTGGGTACAAACTAAAATATCTCTAGTTGTACTAGTTTCTACTTCCAAATTAGAATCGATACCCCCTATCCATTTTTGGACAACCCCTGCTACTTGCTCAATATTTCCTAGCTGAAACTCCTGCTTATGGTATCCATTACTTAGCCCCTCTTCTTTTTGATAAATCAAAAGCGTAGTGTGATTTACCTTGTGTGATAAATCATTAGCAATTAGGAGAAATCTAATCGGTAGTTTCGCACGCTTCACTTCTTCTACCAAAATCCTCAAATTCTGAGGCACCCACTTGGAGTTAAAGGCTTCTGATGTCCAAGGTAAAGGACACTCAACTAAAATATAAGTTTGATAATTGGTGGCACTACCAATAACATCTTCTCCTACTTGCCGCGAATCATCAGAACAAAAAAAAGTATTCATCTCGCTGTACTCATTAGCATATTTTATCGACAAAAGGTATTACAAAATACAATTGTGTTCTTAACTACAATATCCTTGGTTCAAGAAGATAAAAAAGAACAATATTCATTTTCGACTTAAAACTAGGTAGCCACTTTATAACATCATTATCGCTCAAGGTCTTTCCCATTAATAAATTCTCCACAATAAAGATAAATAGTGTCAAGAGATATTTTTCCGTATGAGTGGCGTTAATTTTGTATCTAGTTTTATTGTTATTTGGTATTTAATAAATTTTCATTAGCGGAAACTCAGTTTTTCTGAATTTGGTGTCTTTGGCAAAATCAAATATATTAAACCTAGTACATAGACACAAAGCGACTTGGAGAGTTACCGACGATTAACTTGCTGACAATATTGATGTAGCTGATACTACAATCAAAAATGTTTCTAGCAGCAACCTAGTTGTTTAAAGTTTTGCTGAAATTATCTACATAGCTAGTTACATATCCTGTTTTTACATATAAAGATATAATTCTGTGCGGATCATCTGAAAAATATATTTCTAAAGGTAGATGTAGAAGCATTTAATAAACAGTGATCGCTTTGGTAAGCCAATACTGTTTTAAGACTTCTTCCACACTATCTGCTTTCAATTTATCTATCGAATTATCCATATTGCAAATAATTCTCAATAGGTTGAGAAAATAAAAAAAGTCAAATTAGGGGTAAATGCTTTACTTCCCCATACTTCATTTGCGATAAGTTAATAATCAAAAGTAGCGACTAATTATCAGCAGCGTCACTGACATCAACAATTAACAAATTTGGTATTTAGCGTTTTACCTAATCTAACTTCCTGAAGATAGTGTCAGGGTTTGATGATAGGCATCTGCTTTGACTGTAACTGAAGTCAATAAGAAATGCAAGTTTTTAAGAATCTTTATGACTTCTTTACAGTTTGTTGCCTCTAGGATATTGCTTAAATCAAGGTGAACAGGCATTTCATAGTAAGCATAGCCTACTACAACAAGCATTCAGAGTTTGAATATAATAGATAAAGTTTTGCAATTGTGACAAATTGTTGCTAGTAAAAGCGCACTTACTAGTTCAAATATCTCTAGCTATGGCGATCGCATATTTCTACTTTCATGCAGAATTGAATCATTTTTTACCACGACATCACAAACAGGTGAGAATCTCTCATGTGTTTGAGGAAAAAGCCTCAATTAAGGACATGATTGAGTCGTTGGGTGTCCCTCATCCAGAGGTGGATTCTATAAATGTTAATGGTGAATATGTAAATTTTTCTTACATAGTTTCCGATGGAGACACTATCAATGTTTATCCAATTTCAGCTAGGAATTTTATTATACCAAGCGTTTCTGTTCTGCCAAAACCTCTCAGTATTATCCGCTTTGTTTTAGATATTCATTTGGGGAAGCTGGCGACATCTTTACGACTTTTAGGTTTTGATACTTTATACCGCAATGACTACGAGGACGATAAATTAGCCCAAATATCCTATATTCAAGCGCGGATTCTCTTGACTCGTGATAAAGGTCTATTGATGCGTAGTTTGGTAACGCATGGGTATTACGTTAGAAACACTAACCCCGAACAACAAATTTTAGAAGTACTGCAACGCTTCGACC
>NNBT01002930.1_pt1 | contig 14272 bp, 15 predicted proteins | sample 1173831 | NCBI WGS metagenome assembly NNBT01 (sample SAMN07173936, study PRJNA388173) | plant metagenome | isolation source: symbiotic tissue sample KVJ10 | place: Norway: Troms, Kvaloya island | reverse complement strand
GTCTCGGCACCGATTATTACGACCCGATCGAGAACTATGACCGGGTGCGCAACAAGTGGTTCGGCACAGGTGTGAAGACGGTCGACTGAGTCCCCGTCGCGCCGTTCATGTTCTTGTGATAAGTTGAGCCTGTCATTTGCAAGCAGGATCGTTTTGCGCGATCTTGCCGGCCAAGGTGACGCAAAAGAGTCGCCGGCGACAGGACTTACTTAGATGAAACACGGGCAGAAACCAGGCGAGCCCAGGATGGAGGACGTCCTGGCATCCATCCGGCGCGCCATAGACGAAAATGCCACTGTTTCGTCTGAGCGTTTTACGCGCCCGGCGCCTGAATTGCGGGTAAAGGCCGACAATCCGCCGAGTCCGCCGCCTCGGGCCGAAAGCCAGCCCCGGCGGAGCTTCGACTATCCGCCCATCAACGGTTCCTTATCGCATCAGCCGCAGGGCTTTGCCGGCATATTGGGCGGGCGGCGGGAGACGCCGAGCCAGAGTTTTCGCGAAAGGCCGGTTTCCCCCTATGAGGCGAGGCCCCGGCAGCCCACTCCCGATCCGGTAATTCCTGAGACGCCGGAGCCCTTCGCCTATAACGGCTATTACGGCGCCGATGTCACCGACTATGTCGAGCCGGTGCCGGAGGCCGAGCCTGAGCCCGTGTCCTATTCCGCGGTGCGTGAGGTGAGCCCGCCGCGTTATCTGCCGCCGGCGGCGGTCGTCGAGCCACAGTCGGAATTCGCCGAGGAGCCGGGGCTCCTGTCGGAAAGCAGCAGCGCCGCCACCCAGGCGGCGTTCAACCAACTGGCCGAGACGATCACCAGGCGGGCGCTTGGCGACCGGCCGATCGCCGATATCGCTCAGGAGCTCCTGCGCGGCATGCTCAAACAGTGGCTGGACGAGAATCTTCCGACGATCGTCGAGCGCCTGGTACGCGAGGAGATCGAGCGGGTGGTCAGGCGGCCGCAGCGCTAATTCACGGGAAAGCGGTTCCAAGGGGGAAACTGCGCGTATGGTCGGCAAATGACCGAGGATAAACGGCAGTCACCGCGCATGCGCCGCCTCAAGGAGGCGCGGGTGTTCTTCCTCGACGGCAAGACGGTCATCACCTGCAAGGTCCGCGATGTGAGCGCCACCGGCGCCAGGCTCCGGGTCGGCGAATCCTTTCTCATTCCGCAGAATTTCCGGGTGACCATTCCGGGCGAGATGGACCAACGGCTGGCCGAGCGTGTTTGGACCAAGGGCGACGAGGTCGGCATCCGGTTCAAGGCCTAATGCATGACAGCCCGGTTGAATCCGGTGGCGCAGTCGTGTTTAAAGCCCGCACTGTTCTCCTTACATAGCGAAAATCATGCTTGAAAAGACCTTTATTCCTGCCGAGATGGAAACCCGCCTCTATGAGGCCTGGGAAACGGGCGGCTATTTCAAGCCCGGACGCCGGCCCAAGGCCGAGCCGTTCACCATCGTCATTCCGCCCCCCAATGTGACGGGCTCGCTCCATATGGGGCATGCGCTCAACAACACGATCCAGGACATTCTGTGCCGGTTCGAAAGGATGCGCGGCCGCGACGTGCTGTGGCAACCCGGCACCGACCATGCCGGCATCGCCACCCAGATGGTGGTGGAGCGGCTGCTCCAGAAGGAGAACAAGACCGATCGCCGGACGATGGGCCGCGAGGCCTTCCTCAAGCGCGTCTGGGCGTGGAAGGAGGAATCGGGTGGCACGATCTCGCGCCAGCTGCGCCGGCTCGGCGCCTCCTGCGACTGGAGCCGCGAGCGCTTCACGATGGATGAGGGGCTCTCCCGCGCCGTCCTCAAGGTCTTCGTCCAGCTCTATAAGGAAGGCCTGATCTACAAGGACAAGCGGCTGGTCAACTGGGACCCGAAGCTCCTGACCGCGATCTCCGATCTGGAAGTGGTCCAGAAGGAGATCAAGGGCCATCTCTGGCACCTAAAATATCCGATCGAGGGCACCGACGAGTTCATCGTCGTCGCCACTACGCGTCCCGAAACGATGCTGGGCGACAGTGGCGTTGCGGTCCATCCCGACGATGAGCGCTACAAGCATCTTGTCGGCAAGAATGTCGCGCTGCCGCTGGTCAGCCGCCTGATCCCGATCGTCGCCGATACGTATTCGGATCCCGAAAAGGGCACCGGCGCCGTCAAGATCACGCCGGCGCATGACTTCAACGACTTCGATGTCGGCAAGCGCAATGACCTGCGCCAGATCAATGTGCTCGATCAGTTCGGCAAGCTGCTGCTCGCCGGCAATGAAGACTTCCTGGCCGGCGCCAAGGTGCCGGAGGCGACTTTGGCGCTCCACGGCCTCGACCGCTTCGAGGCGCGCAAACGCATCGTCGCGATGCTCGAGGAGCAGGGGCTCGTCGACAAGATCGAGCCGCATGTCCATCAGGTCCCGCATGGCGATCGTTCCGACGTCGTCATCGAGCCTTGGCTCACCGAACAGTGGTATGTCGACGCCAAGACGCTCGCCCAGCCGGCGATCGCCGCGGTCGAGAAGGGCGACACCGTCTTCGTGCCGAAGAACTGGGATAAGACCTATTACGAATGGATGCGCAACATCCAGCCCTGGTGCATTTCGCGCCAGCTGTGGTGGGGCCATCAGATTCCGGCCTGGTACGGTCCCGACGGCGAAGTCTTCGTCGAGGAGAACGAGGATCTGGCGCTCGCCGCGGCGCAGCGCCATTACGGCACCCGCACGCTGCTCAAGCGCGACGAGGACGTGCTCGACACCTGGTTCTCGTCGGCCCTGTGGCCGTTCTCTACCTTGGGCTGGCCGGACGAGACGCCCGAGCTCAAGCGCCATTATCCGACCGATGTGCTGGTCACCGGCTTCGACATCATCTTCTTCTGGGTCGCCCGCATGATGATGATGGGCCTCCACTTCATGAAGGAGAAGCCGTTCCACACCGTCTATATCCATGCGCTGGTCCGCGACGAGAAGGGCCAGAAGATGTCGAAATCGAAGGGCAACGTCATCGATCCCCTGGTCCTCATGGACCAGTTCGGCGCCGATGCCTTGCGCTTCACGCTGGCCGCCATGGCGGCGCAGGGCCGCGACATCAAGCTGTCGACCCAGCGCGTCGAAGGCTATCGCAATTTCGGCACCAAGCTGTGGAACGCGGCGCGCTTCTGCGAGATGAACGGCGCTAAGCGCGATCCTGATTTCGATCCGATCGCGGCGCGTGTCACCATCAACCGGTGGATCGCCGGCGAGGTCGCGCGCACGCGCGATACGGTGACCAAGGCGATCGACGAGCACCGTTACAATGATGCGGCGGGGGCACTCTATGGCTTCGCGTGGAACGTGTTCTGCGACTGGTATGTCGAGCTGATCAAGCCGCTTTTGTCGGGCAACGACGCCGCGGCCAAGGCCGAGACGCAGCATTGCGCGCAATGGGTGCTCGACCAGATCCTGCTGCTGCTGCATCCCTTCATGCCCTTCGTCACCGAGGAGCTGTGGCAGAAGACCGGGGCGCAAGGCATGCTGATCGATGCGCAGTGGCCGAGCTACAAGGGGCTGGGCGATGCCAAGGTCGATGCGGAAATGAGCTGGGTCGTCGACTTCATCTCGCAGGTTCGTTCGGTGCGCGCCGAGATGAACGTGCCGGCGGGCGCCAAGATCGACTGCGTCATCGTCGGTGCCGATACGGAAACGCGCCGGCGCGCCGCCACCTGGGAGCAGGAGATCATGCGGCTGGCGCGGCTCAAGGCGATCAATTTCGAGGACAAGGTGCCGGCGTCGTCGGCACAAGTGGTGCTGGGCGAGGCGACCCTCGCGCTGCCGCTCGAAGGCGTCATCGATTTCGCCGCCGAGCGGGCGCGCCTCAGTAAGGAGCTCGAGAAGGTCGCCAAGGACATCGGCGTCATCGAGAGCCGGCTCGGCAATGAAGGTTTCGTCGCCAAGGCGCCGGAAGAGGTGCTGGAAGAGACGCGCGAGCGCAAGACGGCTCTTGCCGCCCAGCGCGTCAAGCTCACCGAAGCCCTGAGCCGGCTGAAATAGTCAGCGGACCATCAGCTCGCCGGCGCGGCGCGGGCCTTCTTGCGCCGGCGGCGCGTCGTCGTCTTCGGGCGTGCCGCGGCGCCATTGCCGTTGCTGTTGGCGGCGCGGGGAGACGTGCCGGAACGGTTCCTCGCCATGCCGCGCGGAAACAGCGTGCCGATGGCGACACCCAAGCCCAGGCCGACCGCGCCCAGGAGAAGCGGGTTCGCTTCGGTCAAATGGCTGATGTCGGCACGACGAGGCATGCGCAGCGAGCCCAAGTGAGCCTCGTGCGCCCAGTCATAGGCGCGGCTCAACGTGTCACGGCCGCGGCGCAACGCCATGCCGGCGTTGTCCTGGAGAAGCTGCGCGGTCGAGGTCTTGGCCGGCTTGCGGCCGGCCTTGCGGGTTTTGCGTGCTCTTGGCGTCTTCATGATGTCATTCCTTTTCTTGCGACGTGATCAGGGGTTTCTCTTTTCGTTTCAGCTTCGGCCGCTTCGGCTTGGCGGCCTTTGCCGGCTTGCGCGCCTCGAGCATCAACCAGCCGAGCCCGAGGAGCAGCGGGATGACCGGCAAGGGATTGCGGCGCAACGTCCGGCCGGTGGCAGCGACCGCTTGCGCCTGCGGGTCGAGCCGGCGCAAGGCTTCGTTGGCCAGACCGAGCGGCGTCAGCCTGGGCTTGAACTTGCGCAGGCTGTTGGCAAATTCTTCCCGGCGGCGATTAGCCTCCGCCTCGAGCGCGGCAAGGTCAGTCATGGAACCGGCTCCAGATGAACTTGGCCGAGCTGCGCAACTGGCCGCTCAGCGGGTCGGGTTTGCGCAGCAGCGTGATCGCGCCGACAATCAAGAGGATGGCGGCGAGCATCAAACCGAGACCGACCAAAAGCCCGGCGATGATCGGACCGAAAGTCGCCAGCAGAAGCTGAACCAGGACTTCCGCCAGCACGATCAGTGCGACGAACATGATCATGATGCCGACACAGGCGAGGCCTGCCGCCAGCACCATCCGCTTGGCGCTCGAATTCATGCGGGCGCGCAACAAGGCCCGCTCCGCCATGAACCAGGCGGCGAAGTCACGCTTGAGCGCATCGAACGATCCAGCGAGAGAGTCGTCCATAGGCTTGCCGTCGGTTTCCGCCATGCCGATCTCCTGCAACTAGCCGCTCGCGATCAATTCAAGGCCTTGCGTTGGGCCCGGCGTTTCCGACCCCGACGGGCGGCTGATTTCCGTTTCAAGGGAACCGGCCAACCATGCATCAGCTGTGTCACCGCGAGGCCGGCGGCGACACCGAGCGTCAAGGTGGCAACCGGCTGACGGCGCGCGAAACCGGCGAAGTCATCCAGCATGTCGGGAATATCGGTGGCGGCGATGTAATCCGCCAGATCGTCGAGATTATCGGCCGCCGTGTCGCTATAGGCGCGCAACTGCGGAAAATCATCGAGAGTCTCGCCGAAATGACGCGTCGCCTCGGCGAATTCGACGATCTTGTCGGCGCCGGCGCGCTTGCGGCCGTCGGCAAGCGTGGAGGCCAGCGACAAAGCGTCATCGAAGAGGCGGTTTGCGGTGCTTTTGGGAGGGGCCGTCGCGCGTGCCCGGCGCGCTTTTCTTGCTTTAGCCAAGGGTCTGTCCTCGCATTAAAAAGACTATGCGAAAGACAACGCCGCATCTGAGAATAGGTTCCCGACGAGGAACTGGCGCGTCAGGACGACCTGATATCGGCAAGGAAGCTCTTCGCCCGGTCGCTGCACGGACAGGTGAAGAAAGCGTCGGGCGCCGCCGTCTCGACGATGCGGCCCTTGTCCATGAAGATGACGCGGCTGGCGACACGGCGGGCGAAACCCATCTCATGGGTCACCACCACCATGGTGGTGCCGCCCTTGGCCAGGTCGATCATCACGTCGAGAACTTCCGTCACGGATTCGGGATCGAGCGCCGAGGTCGGCTCATCGAAAAGCAGAACCTTGGGCTCCATGGCGAGCGCGCGGGCGATGGCGACCCGTTGCTTCTGGCCGCCGGACAGGCCCGCCGGCAGCTTGACCGCCTGCCGGGCGACGCCGACACGTTCGAGGAGCCGCAGCGCCTGCGCTTCCGCATCCTTGCGGCCACGGCGCAGTAGGACGCGCGGCGCAAGGGTGACGTTGTCGAGCACCGAGAGATGCGGGAACAGATTGAAGCTCTGGAACACCATGCCGACGTCGCGCCTGAGCTTCGTCAAAACGCGTGGCCGGTCGCCCACCGCGACGCCGCCGATCTCGATGTCGCCCATCTGCCATTCCTCGAGCCCGTTGAGACAGCGCAGGAAGGTCGACTTGCCGGATCCTGAGGGACCACACAGCACGGTGCAGGCGCCGCCCTCGATGTCCACCGACACGCCGTGCAAGGCGCGCCAGGAGCCGAACCATTTCGACAAAGCGCGCACCTTGATGGCCGTAGCGGGGGCGGTCATTGTGTGCTCCCGGTCAGGACCTGGTCTTGCTGGACGGCGCGGCTCTGCTGCGCTTCGAGGCGGCTCGAGACATGCGACAGGGCGAAGCAGAAGAGCCAATAGATCACACCGACGAAGACATAGCCTTCGGTGGCGAGCCCCAGCCAGCGTGCATCGGACAAAGCTGCGGTGACGATGTTGAGAAGGTCGAACAGGCCGACGATCATCACATAGGTCGTGTCCTTGAACAACGCGATCACCGAATTGACGATGCCGGGGAGCACGGCCCGCAGCGCCTGAGGCATGACGATGTAGGTCTGGGTGCGCCAGAAGCCGAAGCTGAGCGCCAGCGCCGCTTCGGTCTGACCGCGCCCGATGCTCTGCAGGCCGCCGCGGATGACCTCGGCCAGATAGGCGCTGGAATAAAGCGTCAGTCCGGTCAAAGCGAGGCCGAGGCGCGAGATCTCGAAACCCGGTGGCAGGAACAGCGGCAGCATGATCACCGACATGAAAAGCACGGCGACCAGCGGCATGCCGCGCCAGAAGTCTATGAATCCGATGGTGAGCCAGCGGAGCGCCGGCAGCTTCGACAGGCGGGCCAGCGCCAGGAGAATGGCGAGCGGGAAGGACAGCACGAAGGCGCCGATGCCGACGATCATGGTGAGCAGCAGGCCGCCCCATTGGTCGCTCGGCACATGGACCAGCCCGAGCCAGCCACCCGAGAGAAGCGCCAGTGAAACCAGCGGATAGGCCAAGAAGCCGAGGGCGATGATCCAGCGCCGCCCCTTGAAGTCGGGCGCCATGGCGAGGAGCAGCAAAGCCGGCGGGGCCAGCAGCACGATCCAGGCGCGCCAGCGCTCGGCCTCGGGATAGAAGCCGAAGGTGAATTGTGGCAGGCGATTCAGGATGAAAGCCCAGCAGGCGCCACCGGGATTGCAGCCGGCGCGGTCCTCGGCCTGCCATGTCGCCTCGATGACGGCCCAGTCGATGATGCGCCAGGCAAGCCACAAAGCGACATAAAGAAGGCCGATGGTGAGGAGCGTGCTGAAGGGATAGGCGCGGGCCGTAGCCAGCACTCCGGAAGGCGTCAGCCGAGAAGATGAGGGCGCGTGCATGACTCAGCGCTCCACCAGGGCGACACGACGGTTGAAAGCCTCCGTCGCCAGCGCCACGGCGGCGCACAGAACGAGATAGACCGCCGCCGTCATCGCCACGATCTCGATCGCCCGGCCGGTCTGGTTCAGCGACGTGCCGAGGAAGACATTGACGAGATCGGGAAAGCCGACGACGGTCGCCAGCGACGACGCCTTGATGATGTGGGTATATTGGTTGGCGATCGGCGGCACGATGACCCGCAAGGCCTGCGGCACGGTGACGAGGCGCAGGATCTGGCGGGACGACAGGCCGAGGGCGGCCGCCGCCTCGCGCTGGCCCTTGTCCACCGACTGGATGCCGGCGCGTACGATCTCGGCGATGAAGGCGGCGTTGTAGAGGGTGAGGGCGGCAATCAGCGACACGAATTCGGGCATCAGCTTGAGACCGCCCCGGTAATCGAAGCCGGAAAGCTGCGGCACTTGCCAGTCGAGGCCAATGAGCGTCAGAATGAGAAGCATGAGGCTGCCGGCGCTTAAGGCCCTGGCGAGCACAGGCGAAGCCTCGCCCCGGGACCGGGCGCGACGGCGTAGTAGCCAGGCGATGGCCGTCATGGCCGTCGCCGCGACGAGACCGCCCAGCAGCAGGCTGGCCTGGTCGCCCAACAAGGGCATCGGCAGATAAAGACCGCGATTGCTGAGGAAGGCGATGCCGCCCAGGCCGATGGCGTCCTTGACCGTCGGCAGCGAGCGCAGGATCACCGCTTGCCACAGAAGCAGATGGAGCAGCAGCGGCAGATTGCGGACGAGCTCGACATAACCTCTGGTGAGAAAGCGCAAAGGCGGGCTTGGCGAGACGCGGGCAATACCGAAAAGGAAGCCCATCACCGTCGCCGCGATGATGCCCAGGGCGGCGATCAGCAAGGAGTTAAGGAGCCCCGCCACGAAGACCCGGCCATAGGTCGAGGTCGCGTCGACCGGGATCAGAGCGAAGGCGATCTTGAATCCGGCCTCCTGCCAGAGGAAGTCGAAGCCCGAGGCGAGGCCGCGGGCCTGCAGATTGATGACGGTGTTCCGGGCGATGACGACGGCCAGAAGTCCGACCGCCAATAGGACGAGCGCCTGCTGGATGAAGGCGACACGTTTGGCGCGGCGCTGCCTCGGACCAATAAACGGCGCGGCCTCGAATTCGTCCGTTGCCGGAGAATTCCAGGCGGCGCCCAGGCGCTCATGTTCCGAGACCGTCATGATCGTTTCAGCGTACCGGCGGGGCGTAGATGAGGCCACCCTTGGTCCACAGATTGTTGAGGCCGCGCGACAGCTTGACCCGGCTGCCGCTGCCGAGATTGCGTTCGAAGATCTCGCCGTAATTGCCACTGGCGGCGATAGCCTTCACCGCCCAGTCATTGCTGAGGCCGAGCTTCGTGCCGAAGTCGCCTGTCTTGCCGAGGAGGCGCTGCACCTCCGGATTGGGCGAGGAGTTGGCGAGCTCGGTCACATTGGCCGAGGTGACGCCCAACTCCTCGGCATTGACGAGCGCGTAATAGGTCCAGGCGGCGATGTCATGGAAGAGCGGATCATCCTGCTTGACGGTGGCGCTGAGCGGCTCCTTGGAGATGATCTCGTCGAAAATCACATAGGCGTCGGGATCGGCGAGGCCGAGACGGCTCGCCGCCAGCCCGCCGCGCTCATTGGTATAGGCGTCGCAGCGGTCGGCTTCGAGATTGGCGAGATTTTGCTCGCGGCTGTTGGCGACGATCGGCGTGTAGTCGAGATTGTTGACGCGGAAATAATCCGAAAGATTGAGCTCGGAAGTGGTGCCGGCCGAAACGCAGATCGAAGCCCCGCCGAGATCGGCGATCTTGCTCACATTGCGGCTCTTCTTCACCATGAAGCTCTGGCCGTCATACATATAGGGGCCGATGAAAGCGAATTTCATCTCGGTATCGCGTGTGAATGTCCAGCTGGCGCCGCGTGCGAGAATGTCGACGCTGCCGGACTGCAGCGCGGCGAAGGCATTCTTGAATTCGAGCGGCACGAATTTGACCTTGGCCGCATCGCCGAGGAGGACGGCGGCGAGAGCGCGGCAATAATCCACTTCGAGCCCCGACCATTTGCCGGTCTCATCGAGCGTGCTGAGGCCGATCGCCGTGCCGGTGCTGGTGCCGCAAACGAGCTCGCCGCGCGCCTTGACCGCCGCGACCCGTTCGCCCTCGGCGGCCAGGGCCGGCGCTGCCGCGAGGATGGCGGCGATCGCCGCGCTGATCAGATGTTTCTTCATGGTTTCCTCCTTTTCGTTTGTTTTGATTGTTTTGTCATTCGGCCGCGGCTTTGCGCCCGCCGCTATACCGGGTGAGGCCGTCTTCGATGTCGGTCATGAGGTCATCGGGATGCTCGAGGCCGATGCTGAAGCGCACGAGCGGCCCGCTTTTGGGCCAAGGTTTTACGCTGCGCGCGCTGTCGAGCCTGACGGGTGCCACGAGGCTATGCAGCCCGCCCCAGCTGGCGCCGATCCGGAACAAGCGCAATTGTTCGAGGAAGCCGGCGAAATCGCCTTCACTGCGTGGCTTGAGCACCGCCGTGAAGACGCCGCTGCCACCCAGGAAGTCGCGCCGCCAGAGTGCGTGACCCGGATCGTCCGGGAGCAGAGGATAGAGAATGCGGTCGACCTCGGAATGCCGTGCCAGCCATTGAGCGATCTTCATGGCCGAGGCCGTCTGGCGTTCGAGCCTCGTCGCCAGCGTGCCGAGGCCGCGCTGCGCCAGGAAGCAGTCGTCGGGTGCGGCACCGAGGCCCAGGAACTTGGCTGTATCCTTGAGGCGCCGGTAGAGATCTTCCGAGGCGACGGTAACGCTGCCGAGGAGAAGATCGGAATGGCCGCTCACATGTTTGGACAGCGCCTGGACGGCAAAGTCGGCGCCGTGGCGCAATGCCTTGAAGCCGAGCGGCGAGGCCCAGGTGCCATCTACCGCGACGAGCGCGCCGTGAGCGCGGGCAGCTTTGACGATGGCGGGCAGGTCTTGCACCTCCATGGTGAAGGAGGCTGGTGATTCCACCCAGATCAGCCTGGTCGCCGGGCGCAGCAGTTGCGCGATGCCGTCGCCGATAGCCGGGTCGTAGTAGCTCGCCGTGACGCCGATGCCGGAGAGGAACTTGTCGGCCGCGGTGCGCGCCGGCGCATAGACGGGATCGGGCAGCAGGACATGATCGCCGATGCGCAGCACCGCCAGATTGACGACGCTGATCGACGCCATGCCGGAGGGGGTGATGAGCGTCCGGGCGCCACCTTCGAGGGCGGCGATATGCTGAGCCAGATGGCGCGAGGCCGGATGGCTGTAGAGGCCGTAGGAATAGCCGTCATAGAACTGCTCCTGGCGGGCGAGAAAGGCGGCCACGGTCGGAAACACGATTGTCGAGGCGCGATGTACGACAGGCGTCAAGGCGCGAAAGGGCAGATCACCGATCTCGGTGTGGAGGAGAAGCGTTTCGTCTTGCATGCCGGCATTAGACTGGCGCTGCCTGGTGAATTCAAATACTAATCCTCCAACAAGTTATGCAGTAATGTTATACCCTGCTGAGCGGAGGATAAATGAACTTCCGGCAGATCGAAGCCTTCAAGACCGTCATGGCCTGCGGAACCACCACACGGGCTGCGGAGCTCCTGCGCATTTCCCAGCCGGCCGTCAGCCGTCTGTTGGCCGATCTCGAAAAAGCGACGCGGCTCAAACTATTCGAGCGCGGCAAGGGCCGGATCACGCCGACCGCCGAGGGCCACGCCTTCTACAACGAAGTGCGTCGCGCCTTCATCGGGCTCGAGCAATTGCATTTCGCCGCCGAGAATATCCGCAGCTTCTCGTCCGGCACGCTGCGCATCGCGAGCCTGCCGGTGCTCGGGCATGCTTTCCTGCCGCGCGTCGTCGGCGCCTTCTGCGCCGGCAACCCTGGACTCTCCATCGTGCTGCACATCCACAGCTCGGAGACGGTGAAAACGCTCGTTCAATCGGGTCAGTTCGATCTCGGTTTCGCCGCCGACGAAATCGACCGCGCCGGCGTCAAGGCGAGCCTGTTCGCCAATCCCGATGCGGTCTGCGTCCTGCCGTCGTCGCATGCGCTGGCGCGCAAGTCCTCACTCGCGCCACAGGATCTCGCCGATGAGCGTTTCATCTCGCTGGCGAGCGAGGACGCTGCACGGGCACGTATCGATCGCGCCTTCGACGCCGCCAAGGTCAAGCGGCGGATCATCGTCGAAACGCAATATTCGGCGACGATCTGCAACTTGGCGCGCAGTGGCGCCGGTGTCGGCCTCGTCAATCCCTTCGCGCTTTTGGGGCTCGACCGCAGCGGCCTCGCGGTGCTGCCCTTCAAACCCGCGGTGAAATTCCGCACCTTGCTGATCACGCCGCCGAGCGGGCTCGTTTCGCAGGCGGCACAGGCTTTCATCGTCATGGCGGAGCGGGAGCTGCCACGCGCCTGATGCGGCCATTGTCCCGATGTGGATAATCCGGCAAGAAGCTTCATTGGTCGCAACAGCGGAGTTACACGAGAGCCCATGCCGGAAGTCCTTCGCACTATCATCGCCCCGCAATCCGGAGAATCATTCTCAGTCCGGCGCGGCGACACGATCCGTGTCATCGACCCGCAAGGTCAGCAGGTTGCCGATCTCTGGGCTTTTGTAATCGACAACACGTCCGTGCGCGATTGGCTCAGCACGTCGAATACGCGCGATATCACCGAGCGGCTGTTTCCGCGGGTCGGCCAGTCCTTCTACGGAACGAGAGGCGAAGCCTTACTGACGCTGATCGAGGATGCGTCACCCGGACCGCATGACATGCTGTTTCCCGCCTGCAATCGCGGGCTCTATGAACGTGCCGGACTGCCGGATCACCCGAGCTGCCAGGACAATCTGATCAAGGCGCTCGAGGATGTCGGCATCGCGCTGCCGGCGGTGCCCGATCCGGTCGACTTCTTCCAGAACTCCCTGCCTGAGCCGGATGGCCGTCTCGACGTATACGCGTCGATCAATCCGCCCGGCGGCTATGTGGCCTTGCGCGCCGAGCGCGACCTTCTTCTGGTCGTGACAGCGTGTTCGGTCGACTTCCATCCGACCAATGGCGACAAATGTACGGAGATCGTGGTGGAGGTTACGAAAGGAGTTTAGGGAGAATGGTGCCGGAAGAGGGGATTGAACCCCCGACCTTCGGTTTACAAAACCGCTGCTCTACCGCTGAGCTATTCCGGCGCCGAACGGTCCCGCATATAGCGGGGCGGGTTTCGGTGCGCAATCTCATAGTAACACGGGGGTATGATGCTCGATCACCAGACCACAATCGCTAAGGAGCTCGGCGTTGCGACGGCTTTCGATGTCGAGGCCGAGATCGACAGGCGGATCACCTTCCTGGCCGATTATCTACGTGCCGCCAGGGCCCGTGCCTATGTGCTGGGCATCAGCGGCGGGGTCGACTCGCTGACCGCTGGGCTTCTGGCCCAGAGGGCGGTGGAACGCCTGCGCGGCGGCGGCCACGAGGCGACCTTCATCGCGATGCGCCTGCCTTACGGCACGCAGCGCGACGAGAGCGATGCGCAGAAGTCCCTGAGCGTCATCGCGCCGGACCGGATCGTCACCGTCGACATCAAACCCGCGGCGGACGCGATGCGGGCGCAGATCATGCAGGAGGCGGCCGATCTCTTCGACGGTCCGCGCCATGATTTCCACCACGGCAATATCAAGGCGCGCCAGCGCATGATCGCGCAATTCGCGCTCGCCGGGGCGCTCGGCGGCCTCGTCATCGGCACCGACCATGCCGCGGAAGCCCTTATGGGCTTCTTCACCAAATTCGGCGACGGGGCCGCCGATGTCGTGCCGCTGACCGGCCTCAACAAGAGGCGAGTCCGGGCCATCGCCAGCCATCTGGGGGCGCCGCGCGAGCTGGTGTTCAAGACCCCGACTGCCGACCTCGAGACGGAGGCGCCGCTCAAGCCCGACGAGGACGCGCTGGGCGTCAGCTATGAGGAGATCGACGACTTCCTGGAAGGCAAGGAAGTCGCCCCCCAGGCGCATCAGCGCATTCTCGCCACCTATCGCGGCACCGCCCATAAACGGACATTGCCGGTGGCGCCGGCCTGATGGTTCAGGCCTTGGCGCGCCGGCGGCTGCCTTCGATATTGGGCAGGAACCAGGTGACGAGTCCGATCAGCGGCAGGAACGAGCAGATCTGATAGACATAGCCGATGCTGGTGAGGTCAGCGATTTCGCCCAGGACGGCAGCGCCGAGGCCGCCCATGCCAAAAGCGAGGCCGAAGAACAGACCGGCGATCAAGCCGGTGCGGCCGGGCACCAGCTCCTGCGCGAAGACGACGATCGCCGAGAAGGCCGACGACATGATGAGGCCGATGATGATGGCGAGCACCAGCGTCCATTCGAGATTGGCATAAGGCAGCGCCAGCGTGAACGGAACCGCGCCCACGATCGAGAACCAGATGACGTATTTGCGGCCGAAATAATCGCCGAGCGGTCCGCCTAAGAAGGTGCCAGCGGCGACCGCGGCCAGGAACACGAAGAGATAGAGCTGCGAATTGTGCACCGACACGCCAAACGTATCGATGAGGTAGAAGGTGAAGTAGTTGCCGAGGCTCGCCATGTAGACGAACTTCGAGAAGACCAGCGCCACCAGCACGGCGATGGCGAGCTTGATGCGGCCGGACGAGAGATGCTCGATATGGGCACGCGTTGACGTCACCGCGACACGGGCGCGGCCATGGGT